>OIFU01000274.1_pt1 | contig 33610 bp, 40 predicted proteins | sample 1582141 | NCBI WGS metagenome assembly OIFU01 (sample SAMN07501047, study PRJEB24779) | human gut metagenome | isolation source: stool | host: human infant | place: USA: Pittsburgh, PA
TTTGAACTGACCCCCATAAGTTAGACTTAAAAATCTAACTTATGGGAGGTCAGTTTTTTATGGCAAAATATAGTTTTGAATTTAAGACAAATGTTGTTCAAGCCTATTTAAATGGTGAGGGTTCATATGGATATCTGGCAAAAAAGTATGGCATTCCTCGTTCAGAACAAGTTCATAGATGGGTAAAATCATATGAAAACATGGGAAATGAAGGATTGATTCGCTCCGAAAAGAAAGAAAATTACTCTTTTGATTTTAAGCTTCATGTAGTAGAGTTATATTTAACAACAGAAACTTCATATCAGGAGTTGGCTTTATCCATTGGAATGAATAACCCACCATTAATTACCAAATGGGTAAATGATTTCAGAATTGCTGGTCCTGATGCTTTAAAATCAAAACGTAAAGGGCGGAAACGAACAATGAATAAACCGAAGACTACATCTACAGATACATTTGATCCATCTAATCATAATGAGAAATATATCAAACAACTAGAAGATGAGTTATTAAAACTTAAAATAGAGAATGCCTATTTAAAAGAACTGAGGAGACTACGTTTAGAGGGAATACCTCAGAACAAAAAGCGAGAATCATCCATAGTCTCCGAGGATCCTTCAAATTAAAAGATATTCTCGCGATTACAGGTTTTCCTAAAGCAACATATATGTACTGGCAGAAACGTTTTGATAAAGAAAATCCGAACCAAGAGCTAGAAGAAAAGATTCTTGAAATACGAAAGAATAATAAGGATTTTGGCTATCGACGCATTTATGGGGAATTAAAAAAACAAGGACTAGTTGTAAACAAGAAACGTGTTCAACGCATTATTCAGAAATTAGGACTTCAGGTAACATCTTTTACTAGAAAAAGTCGTAAATACAGCTCATATAAGGGTAAGGTAGGAAAGGTTGCTCCTAATAGAATACATAGGCGTTTTGAAACTTGTGTTCTACATCAGAAGATTGTAACAGACACATCAGAATTTAAGTATTATGAAGTAGATAAAAAAGGAAAAATGCACATCAAGAAACTGTATTTGGATCCATTCATGGATCTATGTAATAGGGAAATCATTAGTTATAGCATCTCACAAAGACCATCTGCTGTGAGCATAATGCAAGCTTTAAATAAGGCTATAGAGATTACTACAAACTGTAAATATAGACGTACATTTCACTCAGACCAGGGCTGGGCTTATCAGATGAAAGCATACACTCATACGCTTAAAGAGAATAAGATTTTTCAAAGTATGTCTAGAAAAGGAAACTGCCACGACAACTCAGTAATGGAAAATTTCTTTGGAATTATGAAACAGGAAATGTACTATGGTGAGGTCTATTATAGTTATGAAGAACTTAAGCGAGCTATTGAGAGCTATATAAAATATTACAATGAACGAAGAATTAAAGAGAAGCTAGGATGGATGAGCCCAGTGGAATATAGACGCACTCTTCTAGCTGCATAAAGCAATAGCGTAGCAGTTAAAAACTACTACGCTATTAAGTCTAACTTATTGGGGTCACATCAATTGGCAGCTCTTTTTTATTTGTAAAAATCCTATGCATAAAGATAGAGCTTAGGTATAATGAGAAAGATTAGACTAGACTGATTCTATCTTTTGGAGGAATAAAAGTGTTAAAAAATAAATTTAACCTTACTAAATATATCATTTGGTTTTCTATATTGATGCTAGGACTTCTGGTTCTACATAGACCTATTGCCACACTAGATTTAGCTATGCTTATAGAGACCCTCAGAGATCAAAGTTTTAAGCATATGCTTATTCTTCTTATTAGCGGACTTATGGTAGTATCTCTTTCTACCCTATACGATTTTATCCTATGTAAAGCCTTTAAACTTAAAATAACTCCTAGTGATATCTTTAAAATTTCTTGGATTTCTGATATGGCTTTAAACTTTGCTGAAGATGCTGAGAAACGAAAAGGTAGCTTACGCTACCAGCTTTATAAAAGTGAAGGCGTAGACCCTAGAAAAGCTATGTTTATTGACGCTTTAAAAGATATGATTTTATTTGATGATGGTGGTCAACTACCTGTGACCTTTAAAATTAGCTTCTTAACTAGGCTAAAGCTTATCTTAAGTACTACAATTAAATGGCTTTTGACAAGTTTCTTATTTATGTATGTTTTTACTCTATATGATATTTCATTTAATAGGCTAGACGTACTACTTGTATTTGCCTTTTCTATGTTTATTGCTAATGTGAGCCTTATACCCTATGGCTTTGGCATTTTTGAAGTACTGGCTCTTATCTGCTTTACTTCACTCGGCTATGAGTTTAGCCAGGTGCTTTTAGTACTTATTACTTTTAGAGTATTTTACTCTATTATTCCATGGCTACTGACTATGCTGATTTTAGCCTTAGGTCCATCTAAACATAAAAAAAGTAAACTTTCAGAGAGTCAAAGACACCTTGTAAACTGGATGAGCGTTAAATCCTTTGCTGCGCTTACTTTATTTGCCGGCCTTTTACTTATTTTATCTGCCTCCTTGCCCGAGGCATTAGAACGTACCCAACTGCTTAATCATGTATTTTCCTTAAGCTTTATTAAATTTTCTAAGTTAAGTACTATGGGGATTGGTTTACTTCTAATTATCCTCTCCAAAGGGATATGGGATAAAGTGCAAAAAGCTTATTCTATTACCTTACTCATGTTGACATTGGGGAGTATACTGGCACTTCTTAAAGGGCTAAATATAGAGATAGCTTTTATACTCATTATGATTATGGTGATTTTAGCACCTGCTAAAGAAACCTTTTATCGTATTGGCTCTCCTATAGAGCGTAAGCGCTGTCTATACTACTTTATAATACTTGGTTTTATGAGTAGCCTATATATTAGTCTATATAACTACTTTACACAAGCTACCTTCCATCTTTTAGTTAAAGCAGATTTAACGTTGCAAAGTCTAGATATTATTATATTTATCTTCTTTGTAGCTTTAGGTAGTATACTTCTAAATGCTTTCTCTGTACAGCGTTCGGACTTTAAATACGCTACAGATGAAGACCTTGCAAATCTATCTTTATTTCTAAAGAAATACGAAGGTAACGCCATGACACACCTTCTATTCTTAAAAGACAAATGTTTCTTCTATGCAGTTAACAATACAGTACTTATTGCTTATAGACCTTATAAAGATAAGCTTATGGTATTAGGTGACCCTATTGGAGAAACCAAAAATTTTAAAGAAGCTATTAACGCCTTTAGACTTTTCGCAGACCAATATGATATGGTACCTATTTTCTATGAAATTAATGAGTCTATGCTACCTATATACCATGAAAATGGCTTTAAGTTCCTTAAACTTGGTGAAGAAGCAGCTATTGACCTAAATACCTTTACTTTAGCTGGTAAAAAAGGCGCTCCACTTCGTACTATAAAAAACAAAATGAATCGGGGTGAGTTAACCTTTAAACTTCTAACACCTCCTTTTGACCAGGAACTTGTTGAAAGGCTTAAAAAAATTTCAGACTTATGGCTTGAAGGGCGCACTGAAAAATGTTTTTCTCTAGGTTCATTTGATGAATCCTATATAGAACGAGCACCTATAGGTATTATTAAGGTAAAAAATGAAGTAGTAGGTTTTGCAACCATTATGCCTCATTACAGTAAACATACTGTCTCCATTGACCTAATGCGTATTATACCAAACCCACCAAATGGAGCTATGGATGCGCTCTTTATCGGCCTTATTGAATGGGCTATCGAAGAAGGTTATGATTACTTTATCTTAGGAAAAGCCCCACTTTCTAATGTAGGGGTAAATCAATTCTCTACCACTAAAGAAAAAGTAGCTAAGTACATTTACAATTACGGCAACAAAATCTATAGCTTTAAAGGCTTACGTAAGTATAAAGAGAAGTTTTATCCTGAATGGCGAAGTGTCTATCTGGCCTATCCTAAAGGTACACATTTACCAAATGCCCTTATCCAGCTTACTAAGATGATAAGTGGCTCAGATAAAAACTCCATAGGATAGGTGGACATGAAAATAGGCTCCTGCATAATGCTTAAATTATGCAGGAGCCTATCTTTTAATTTTTTCCTAATTATTATTTTGTTTATAAGTTTTGCCCAACTCTACGTAATGGTTTGCTGAATCATATAAACTCTTTATTTGTTCTTCTGTGAGTGGCTTAATTGCTTTAGCTGGAGATCCCAGGACAAGCATACCATCTTCAATAACTGTCCCACCTGTTACTAGAGCACCTGCTCCAATGATGCAGTGCTTGCCTATCTTAGCCCCATCTAAAATAATACTGCCCATTCCTACTAAAGTATAGTCTCCAATTGTCGCACCATGAATAATAGCCCTATGCCCTACCGTTACACCTTTTCCAATAGTTACAGCATGTTCATAGCCTACATGTATCACACTACCATCTTGAATATTACTTTCTGGACCTATATATACTGGAAGACCTTCTGCACGGATAACTGCATTGTACCAAATACTACAGTCTTCTCCTATAGTAATATCACCTACTATGCGGGCACCTTCTGCTATAAAGACTGTTTCATGTATCATATAAACACTCCTTAGTCTATACCAAATTTGTATCCTACACCCCATACCGTAAACACATACAAAGGGTCTCTAGGATTCTCTTCTATTTTCTCACGTAACTTTCTAATGTGTACCATAACAGTATTATTATTCTCAAAATAAGGCTGCCCCCATACACGCTCATAAATAGTTTCTGTTTTAAAGGTAATGCCTTTATTAACCCAAAGTAACTTGAGGATACCATACTCTGTAGGTGTAAGTGGAATCTCTATCCCACTTTTATAGACTTTTCCAGCCTCTAGATCCATAGTAAGCTCATCTTCTTCTAATATATTTTCTTTTCCTTTAGAAAAAGCATTAAGCTTAGTAAACCTTCTAAGCTGAGCTTTCACTCTTGCAATAAGTTCAAGTGGATTAAAAGGCTTAGCTAAATAGTCATCTGCCCCTACAGATAAGCCCATAATCTTATCAATATCCTCTGTCTTAGCTGATAACATAATAATAGGTACATTAGAATTTTTGCGTATCTCCATACAAGCATCTATACCATTGACTTCTGGCATCATGACATCCAGTACAATAAGGTCAACTTCCTGTTCACCTATTACTTTAAGTGCTTCAAGTCCTGTACCTGCTAAGATTACTTCATAGCCTTCATTACGCAAATAGATCCCTACTAAATCACGAATTTCTTTTTCATCATCTACTACTAATATTTTTGCTTGTTCCATACCTTCACCTCACTTACGCTTTTTTAAGCTTCACATTAAAACTAATTCTATCCTCATCAAGTTGCGCCCAAATCTTACCTTCATGAATCTCTACAATATTTTTAGCAATGGCAAGACCTAAGCCGCTACCACCTGTCGTACTATTTCTAGAGCTATCGCTTCTATAAAATCTATCAAACAGCTTATGAATATCGTCTTTAGCAATTTCAGTGCATCTATTACGCACTGTTACATACACAAACTCCCTTGTCTCTTGAATGACTACTTGAATAACCTCACCTTCTTGTGAATACTTAATGGCATTCTCAATAAGGTTCTCAAATACTCTTGTCATCTTCATCACATCTACAGTTACACCCGTTTCTTTAGCTGCTACATGGAATGTAATAGTAATATTTTTATCTTCTGCGAGTGGCATAAGCTCTTCAATCAGCTGATTCATAAGTGTTGCAATGGACATATGTTCTTTCTTAAGCTGTACATTACGATTACTAAGCTTGGTGTACTCAAATAAGTCTTCAATAAGTACTTTTAATCTTTCAGATTTATTATAAGCGATTTCTAAGTACTTAGCACCCTCTTCCTCATTTTCATACTTATTCTCCTTTACAAGCCCAATGTACCCAATAACAGACGTTAAAGGTGTTCTTAAATCATGTGCCACATTAGTAATTAGCTCATTCTTAGTCTTCTCTGCTTGAGCACGTTCTTGCATTTGCTGCTTTAGCTTTTCTTCCATCTGTGTCATGGCCTCTGCTACTTGTCCAAGCTCGTCATTCCCCCTCTTTTCAACTACAAAGTCTAAGTCACCCTTTGAGATTTCACCTAAACAAAATGCTAGATATTCAATATACTTCATTTTCTTCTTAGTCCCATATAACAGAACTGTTACAAAGATGATGACCCCACCTAAAAAGCCAAGAATATCTGATGACTCTGTATACATTGAATGGGTGACACCTGTTAGGGTTGTATTATTAATGAGATAGTAAATCTCTCCATTTAAAATAATAGGATAAAGACTTGTCTGTTGTTCTTCCTTACTAGCATCTGAAGAAGTCGAGGCTTTTCTGATCGCCTCTAAAATATCAATACTCTTAATAAAGCTATCTCCATAAATGATGGTTCCTTTACTATCAATTAGAAGATTCTGTGTATCACTTGCATAATCAATTCCATCAAGCCCCTCTAGGATACGTACAATAGCCTTCTGTTTCAATTCTTTATCTGTAAAACCTATCTCTATTAAGAATTTGTTAATCGTACTATTTACTTCCTCTTCATTCCACTTATCTTCTACCTTAAGCTGAATAAGCTCTTTATAAAGCGCATTAATGCGCTCATCTGAAATATCATAAAAATTAGGTTTAACTGCTTCAATAGCTTCTATATGGCGTGTTCCTGTGTATTCTAAGGAAACACTTTCGGAAAGGTAGTCCCTCAGTTCATCTATAAATGCCTCCTCATTACCCATACGCCTTAAAATATCATAAAGCTCATCTATATCTAACCTTACATGAGTTGTGACAGATTCTAGACCATTAATTTCTCTTACTGCAATTGTTAGCCGCCTTTGTAAGTAGGCATTAGCACTTTCATAATCTTGATACTGATAATACCCTATTCCTACTTCATGGGCCAAACCTAAAATAATTAATCCGCCTAAACTTGCTACTATAAACCCTATAAGTACCATCCATAAGATTTGAAGTCTTAAACTCTTGCCAATCTTCTTACCGCAGGTAGCATAAAGGGCGCAGCCCTTTTCTTTAAGCTGCGCTCCTAGTTTTTTCATAGTATTTTTCTTAGGGTTTTTAGGGACTTTATCTTTTTTTCTTCTCATACCCTATACCTCTTTCTTATCGTGTAACGTACACCTCTCCATACACAGAACTGATATACATTTTCATAGCTTCATCACCAAAGTAAATGCGCTTTAGCTGTTCACCCATTGTTTCACTTTTCACTTCAAAGTCTGTATAGAAATTATTCATATCTTCCTCAGCATAACCTTCTGTCTTTCTTTTAATCTCAAATCCAGAAATATCTGCCGGAAGTACTGCATGCACATTAACATCATTACCTAATACTTCTATACGCTTTGGTGTACCTGTTGGGTAAAGTCTTACATTTCCATACTCACTTTCTATAGTAGCTGTTTCAATCATACCTTTCAAGTTTGTATCTACATAATCAGAAGCATTTATTAAAATATTATAGGATGTATTACTATCTACAAATAAATTGCCACCTTGTGTATTCATTGTAATATCTTTTACTTTGCCTTCAATTAATACATCACTATATCGATTATCAACCTTAATTTTAGCTTCTAAGTCACTATTAATATTAATGGTCTTACCATCTGAATTGTAGATATTATTAACATGAACTTGCTGAATTTGTCCTGTAAGGTTAGTATTACATTCACCTTCTATATACATGACTGCCGGTGTATTGGAATGGATTTTAATACTACCATTTCCTGAATTTCTTGAACGAATGTCTACTTGATTGTAGTTCCCTTCTAAATCAAGGTCAATAGCACCTACATTTAGAACTAAATCATTAATATTCGCTTTAGAAGCATATGAGAAAGATTTATGATAGTTTAAAGTATTTGTAACAACTTTCAGTGTGTTCATATCTTTTTCAGGTAAATAGACAGTAAGCTCCTGCCTGATGTTGTTTGTAAAAAGATAAACTTCTGGCCCTTGAACCTCTTTTAAATTAATGTAAGAAGATTTCCCCTCACTTGTCACATCAAGTTTATACTTTGGCTCTGGTATCATAAGTCCATGACCACTTGCTTCAAACTCTACACGTGCTTTACCTTCAGTTGGCATAATACGTACAGGTACATCTGACTCAATATAGACATTTTCAAGTGCAGCTTGATTTAAATCAGCACTTTCACTTGCTTCATATACAGTCTGATTATTCTTATACACTTCACCAAATGTAACACCTGTTCCAACAACACCTATTCCTGCAAGTACTAAACACCCTGCTAATAAAAATTTCAATACCTTCATCGTTTATGCCACCCCTCTTTCTTTTCTTTCCTTAAGGCGTCTATAGCCTCCTACACATAAACGTTTAATCCAAATAAAAATCATCAGTATTAGACAAAGACCAGCTCCGCCTCCTCCAATAGCAAGTAGACTACCAAAGAAGCATAACATACCTATCTGCCCCATGCCTGCTACCACTGTAAAACCAGCAAGTCCTAAACCAAGTACTCCCATGCCTACTGCCATGCCACAGAAGAATACTGCCATACCAATACCCAGCACTGCAAAGAAACCTACAAAAGCAGCAATTGGTATCCCTATAAGAATAGCAAGTGCTAAAAGTATACCATTAGCTATAGAAGCACTAATTTTTTTCTTTTTCTTCCTAAATGCTTGCTTCTGTGCTGTATCAAAAGAAGCATAGGAGGTATCACGCTCACCTGTTTCTGTCTTCTTTTGTTTATCTCCCATATCATAAGACTTATACGTATTACTTTGTTCATAGGTTTGCTCATAAGCAACCTTTACAGGCTCTTCCTTCTTCTCTTCTTGTATGTTTTCTATCGTTTCCTCACTGCTATATTCATAAGTCTCATTTTCTTTTATGACTTCATTATAGACTTTCTCTTCCGTTAAAGAATGCGTACTATTTTTTTCTCTTTGAAAATCTTCATCATCCAGTACTGGTAGGAAATCTACATCTACTATCTCTTTCATCTTCCCTCTCTCCTTCATTCATTTAATCTTATAGTTTTATATTAAAGGTAACTTCTTAAAGTCCATGCCCCCTATTACTTAAGATTTCTTAAGAACTTTCTATGCTTTTATTCAGATAAAATAAATGAAAAAAGGGGTTACCTTAGCCCCCCTAGAGTCTTTCTTACTGTATAAGTTCTATACCTACCATCTTCATCAAATATTTAGCATTTGTTGTAGTAGATGGCCCAGCCTTAATACTATAGTCAAATTGAATTGTGTCTTCTTGATAAGTTTCACTAAAATGATAATTGGTTACATCTATAGTATCATTTAACTGACAAAGCTCCATATCATGAGTAGTAATGGCTCCAATGGTTCCTAATGAATCAAGTGCTTTCACTACACTTGTCGCTCCAATAATACGGTCATTAGAATTAGTACCTCTAAAGATTTCATCTATCAAGAATAGCATTTGAGTATATTCTTTAGCAGCTTCTATAATCTGCTTAATACGTGTAAGTTCTGCATAGAAAGTCGAAATCCCATGTGTCAAGTCATCTCTAATACGCATGGAGGTATAAATCTTCATCATACTGCAAGCAAGTTGGTCCGCTAAAACTGGTGCACCTGCATAAGCCAGTACAAGATTAATCCCGATTGTACGAAGGAAAGTGGTCTTTCCTGACATGTTAGACCCTGTAATAACAAAAATTTCTTGATCCATATTGACATCATTACATACACGTACAGTTTGCTTAATAAGAGGATGCCCCACCTGTTTTCCTGTTATAAATCTACCTTCTGCTTCTACTAATGGAAAACTTACTTTTTCTTCTACATGCCCTAGCACACTAAGGCTAATTAGGCTCTCTATCTCTCCAATAGTCTCTAAGTAATGCTCTACTTGCTGACCATAAGTCTTTCTCCAATCTTCTAGAGCAAAAACTATTTTTAGATCCCATAATAAAATAGCATCAAGTGGAATGGCTACTATAGGTTGAGTGGTTACATTCGCTTTGCTACTGATTTTCTCTAACTTTTTAAGTGCATCTAATGCATTAACCTGATCCTTAAAGAGCACATTAGATAGCTCCTTTAAATAAGGACTTATAAATTCTTTTTCTTTCAGTACTTCTAATATATATACATACTCATTAAGCTCATAAATAATAGTCCCCAGCATCCCTTTTACTTCACCAATACGTGGTGCATGGAAAAACTGAAAGCCATAGCTTATAAACATCAGTATGAGCGTTCCAGTAATAAATAGATGAATATGAGCTACATAGCCTACTGCCCATAAAGCAATAATCACCCAAGGTAAAATGGTAGCTACTCTTCTCCATCCTTTGCCCTTAAGAAAGTCTCCCTCCGCTTTTGCATAATTTAAGAGCTTTTCAGGATTTTTCATGGCCTTTTTACGTTTAGCCGTCGCACCTTCTACCTTTTGACAGAAGTCTAAGTCCTGCATAAGTTCTTTTATAGCTTTCTGACGTTCTACTATTGCTTCCTCTGTAAAATCTGGTGCTAGAAGCACACTCGCTAATTTCTTTCTCCCATACCAAGTATGGGTTGTATTAATTTTTTGGAATAAAGATCTTTCCCCTAAAATATCTAGGTCAAGGGCATAAGGATGAACTTCATCTAATAACTCCTCCCCTGTATCAGGGAAACTATGCCACTCTTCATTCATACGTTTTACATACTTCTCATTAATCAGCTTCATACTTTCATAGTAATCCAGCTTCTCTTTGATTTTCTGATGTCTATATACTAAATAAATAAAACTACCATAAAAAACTATAGCAACAGCAAAAACCATAAGATGGCCCTGCATCTTTACAAGTAGATAAGTCATGTATAAACTGGCAAGTAACACGATCAGCCTTAAGTTAGCAATACGACTATAAATCTTATTTTCATATTCCCATAAGACCTTATATTGGTCTATGCGTTCTTTAAACTTTTCCTCCATCTTCTTGCTCCATTCTATTAGATTTACTCTTATTATAACCTAATCATCACAGACATGGGATTTTTTTGCTAAACTTATTAAAATCATTACAGTATTCTAGGTAAGTAGAACTTTTCTAGAATATAAAAAAGGATATTCCTATTTCTAGAAATATCCTATTAAGTATTTTTACATTTCACGTCTACCTTGAAGTGCTCTTGATAATGTAATTTCATCCACATATTCTAGGTCCCCACCTACTGGTACACCATGTGCAATACGTGTTGTTTTAATGCCAAGAGGCTTAAGGAGCTTACTAATATACATAGCAGTTGCTTCCCCTTCAATATTAGGGTTAGTAGCTACAATAACTTCTTTGATATTTTCTTTTTGAATACGTTCAAGTAATTCTTTAATCTTAATATCACTTGGCCCTACTCCCATCATTGGTGAAATAGCTCCATGAAGTATGTGGTAAAGCCCTTTGAATTCTTTAGTGCGTTCATATGCAGCCATATCTCTTGAGTCTTCTACTACCATGATTTGCTCTTGGTTACGTGTATCATCTTTGCAAATTGGGCAAAGCTTATCATCTGTAATGGTACAACATCTTTCACAATAACTAATATGTTCTCTAGCATCCATAATGGTATCTGCTAAATGTTTTACTTTATCTTTTGGTAAGCTAATGATATGGAAAGCAAGTCTTTGCGCAGATTTTGAACCGATTCCAGGTAATCTTGATAACTCTTCAATAAGAGATATCATTTTATTGCCATAGTAGCCATTCACTAGAATAGGCCTCCTGTTGGCATACCACCTGTTAATTTGCCCATTTCTTTTTGACTAAGTTCGTCAGCTTGACGGATTGCTTCATTTACTGCTGCAAGTACTAAATCTTCTAATGTTTCAATATCATCTGGGTCTACAACGTCTGGTTTGATTGTAATAGATTTAATTTCTTTATTACCTGTAGCGACAACTTCAACCATACCGCCACCTACTGTTGCAGTTACTTCTGCTTCACCAATTTTAGCTTGTGCTTCTTCCATTTGTTTTTGCATTTTTTGTGCTTGTTTCATAAGTTGTTGCATGTTAGGCATGCCGCCGAATCCTGGTCTAGCCATTGTTCTAATCCTCCTAATTAATGGTTTCTATTTTATAATTTATTTTTGAATAAATATCTCTAAGTGTACCACTGATTGAATCAGTTACATCATTTTGCTGCATCTTTGTGCCATGAACTTCTTTTGTTTTCATCTCATAATTGTTGATGGCAATTGGCACAACCTTAACCTCTTTTTGCATGGTTTTATTAATAAGAGCCCTTGCCTCCTCTATGTGAGAGTTAATGCTTGGTTCCATATTAACACCATGTACAATGTAAAATATATCCCCTTCAATAAGGCCTGCTGAAGTAGACTTAAACACAAGCCTTGCTGCTGTACCTAACTGATTTTTAATAGTATCCCATTTTCCTACCAGCTCTTTAATATCTTCTGGAACAGCTTCTGGAAGTCTAGTTGGTACAATTTCCTTCTCAGGCTCTTTAGCACTTACTTCTCTTACTACCTGCATAGGTTCTCTTGCTTCTAACTTTTCAAGCTTAGCTTGAAGTGCTAGAAGTTTATCTTCAATCCCACTACTGGCTGCATCTGTTACAACTTCACTCAGTTTAAGTACTGTAACTTCTAGTAGAATACGTTGGTTAGAAGCTACTTTAATCTCACTGTCTAGTTCAGAAAACACTTTAATATAGTGCATTAAAGTACCCACCTCAGTGCGACTTGCTTGTTCTTCTAACTTGGCGATATATTCCTTGCTATAGTCTAACACACTCGCCTGACCCTGTGTAGTCTTTACGACTAACAAATTACGTACATGTACAAGTAGATCTACTGCAAATTGCCTGATACTGCGGCCCTGTATATTAACCTGATCACATACTTCAAGTGCTTTCGTACTATTATACGCTATAAGTGCATCAATCATATCAAATAAATAGTGTGTATCGACTGCACCTACTAAATAAAGTACTTTATCTACTGTAATATGCTCATCGAAGTAGAAAGAAATACACTGCTCTAAAATACTTAAAGCATCTCTCATCCCACCATCTGCTAGACGTGCAATATAATCTAAAGCTTCATCTTCTATATCAATATGTTCTTCATTCATATACCCATGGAGTGTATGACTGATCTGACTAGCAGGTATACGCTTAAAGTCAAAACGCTGGCATCTTGAAAGAATAGTAACAGGAATCTTCTGCGGGTCAGTAGTTGCTAAAATAAAAATGACATGAGCAGGTGGCTCTTCTAATGTTTTTAAAAGAGCATTAAAGGCACCTGTAGAAAGCATATGCACCTCATCAATGATATACACTTTATACTTACCTACTGCTGGACTATATTTAACTTCTTCATTAATCTCACGAATATTATCGACCCCGTTATGAGATGCTGCATCCAGCTCAATAATGTTAATGCTTCCCCCATCTTCAATTTGCTTACAAGCTTCACACTCCATACAAGCCGAACCATTTGCCGGATTCGTACAGTTAACAGCACGTGCAAAAATCTTGGCAATAGTTGTTTTCCCTGTTCCTCTACTTCCTGTAAAAAGGTAAGCATGAGAAATGCGCTCTGTTTTAATTTGGTTTTGAAGCGTTCTGACAATATGCTCTTGGCCTACAACTTCATCAAAGGTTCTTGGCCTATATTTTCGATATAGCGCTAAATAACTCATGGCTCATTCCTTTCTCATTCTTGGTATGATTTCTCCTTGTATTATACCACAAAACAAGCTTTCTTACAGCACTTCATCATAAGCCTCAGCTTTAAAACCAACTACTACAGCATCATCTGTAATAAGAAGTGGTCTTTTAACAAGCATACCATTTGTAGCAAGTAATGCTGTAGCTTCTTCTAAAGTCATATTTTTTACTTTATCTTTAAGTTCCATTTCTTTGTAGAGTTTACCTGATGTATTAAAGAATTTTTTAAATTCTAATCCACTTTTTTCAATCCACATTTTAAGTTCTTCTTGTGTAGGTGCATTTTCTACAATATGTCTATCTTCAAACTCTACACCTTTTTCTTTAATATAATTAAGCGCTTTCTTACATGTTGTACATTTTGGATATTGTATAAATAAAGTTTTCATTTTGTCTCCTCTTTCTATTATGATTCTGTGTCCAATTATTCACTGCTTGTATATACTACTATATAAAGTTTTTAAGCTCTATTTTACATGAAAGGATCTGTTATAAATGAATAAAGTGCTCTCTTCCTCCAGCAAAACTTTAGCTAAAATAACCGATGTACTTGAGCTTGCTCTAGAAGAATCTCCTAATCTTAATGCAGAATGGAAATTAGATGTTCCACCTTCTTTTAAAACTCTTAAAGACAGCTATACACCTTATGCTTCTACTCGTTTACGTATATGGCTTCTTACTCCATCGACCCCAGGAGAATATGTCATTACCTGTAAACTTCGTAAACGTTGCTGTGGCAGACGTATTATCTCCACCAAGACTTTTACTGTTATTGTTGACAAGTAGTCAAATTTTAAACAAATGGCCCCTGAAAGATTAAAAAATCTATCAGGGGCCTATCTCATTATGTTTATATACTTTATTAAATCCGTGCACTCAGCTTCGACAGCAGCCCATAAGCGTTACCCTAGTAGTTAACTCCGACTAGGCACTCTCACGGCACATAGAGCGGGCTCGCTTAGTGCTGCTTCCTTCCGGACCTGACACGGTTCACGAGTGCCTATTGCGTAAGACCTAATCATCAACATCACTTGCTAGGGGCAGACCCTACAGAATACTGCCTCGGCTAGAGCATCACCCCTGCTACAGCGGGTTGCAGGTACAGGGCGCCGCTACCTCCCCGGCTAGCACGGAAATTGGTTGACATATGAAAATGTCACGTTATTAGTATAACCACTTTAGTTCACTCTGTCAATGCCCGCTTAACCAATAACTTTTAAGAAACGATCATAATGATTGTTTGTAATCACTTTAAATAATTCTAAGATACATCTAAGTGTAGAAGCTGGATCAAAGTTCTTCTCATGAGCATGGAACACCATAGAAGTCATAACTTGTCCAGTTGGTGTAAGGACATATTTTACAGTTGGGTACTCAAGATGAATTGTATTAATTAATTTAAGCATTTCATCTCTTTTTTCTTCTGGCACTTCTGGTACAATAAGTGCTTGCATTGTTACATAAACTGTATCATCTATAATGAGCATAAATTGCTTTTTATCATCTTCTCTAACAGGGTATAAACTTCTAAAAAGAATTGCATTTTCTTTTTCTTCTTCCTTAAACATGTTGATACCGTTTGTTTCAATAAGAAAGTCTCTAAAAATTCTAGCTTTTTTATGTTTTGCTGTTACGTTCATTTATAATTCCCCCATTTCTTTTATTAAAACCATTTCTTACATTATACCATTGTTCAGACTACTCTCCAATTACTTTTTTTGTCGCATTTTCTTAAAATAGTCTTTAAGAAGTACCGCACTTTCTTCTTCACATATACCTCTTATAACATCGCATCTATGATTAAGAGAACCCATCTCTAAAATATTAATAACTGAGCCACCAAAACCAGCCTTAGGACTACTTGCACCATATACTACCTTTGGAATTCTGGCCTGTACAATAGCTCCTGCACACATTGGGCAAGGCTCAAGGGTAATATAAATCGTACACTCCTCTAATCTCCAATCTCCTATATACTTGCAAGCCTCATCAATTGCCATAACTTCCGCATGAGCCAAGCTGTTCTTATCCGTGTTTCTCCTATTACATGCCTTTGCAATAACTTCTCCATTATGCACAATAATAGCTCCTATTGGCGTCTCATCTAACTCATAAGCCTTTCTTGCCTCTTCTAAAGCCATCTCCATATATTTCTTATGTTCTTCTAATAAAAGTTCCTCTTCCACACTTATGCCGCCTTTCTTAAATCTATGAACCAATCTTTACCTTTGTATACCAAATTATAAATATAAAATAACCTAATATAAGAGAATTTCCATATCCCATTAAAGGAACTGGAAAATTTCCAATTAAAGTAGATAATAAACAAAGCTCTAATACAAATCCATACATACGGACACTCATCTAAAGTTTCCCGGTGGAACCAGTAGAAAGGGTATAGGTAAACCCTATGTATCCCCTACTGACTACTAGGCCAACTATTCCAATCACCTCTCTATTCTATTGAAAAATGTATATTTTGTATAGACCTGCACACACTAAGTACAATATTTCCAGAAACAGGTGATTAACATGAAGCTTACATCTAATCTACAAGATAACATATATGCTCTAAAAGCTATTCTACCTATAGGTAAAAGCTTTGATCTCCTTGAAAAAACACTTAAAATCCACGGACGTAATTTTCACCTCTATTTCTTAGATGGTTTTGCAAAAGATACTAATCTTGAGTATGTCCGTAGAGATATATTTACTCTCCCTAAAGAAACTCTAGATCAAATCCATACTGCCGAAGAGCTTATTGAATATGCTATCAGTTCTATAGAGGTCTCTACAGAAACGGATTTAGATAAACTGGTTACAGCTCTTCTAGCTGGTCAGACCATCCTCTTTTTTGATGGATCCCCCTCTGCGGCAGTTATAGACCTTCGCACCTATCCTACCCGTGGTATTAGCGAACCAGAAAAAGAAAAGACTATTCGTGGTGCTCGTGATGGCTTCGTGGAGACTATTGTCTTTAATACAGCACTTATCAGACGACGTGTGCGTGACCCACATCTTATATTTGAGATGATGCAAATTGGTTCTTTATCTCATACTGATGTAGCTATTGGCTATATTAGTAATAAAGTGAATAAAAAAGCATTAAAAAAGGTAAAACAGCTTCTTAATGACCTACAAATTAACTCCCTTACTATGGGCGACCAAACTTTAGTTGAAGCTGTGCATTCAGATTCCTGGATTAATCCTTTTCCTAAAGCACGCTATACAGAACGCCCTGATGTAGCTGCAGCACAAGTATCCGAAGGTAAAATAGTTATCTTAGTTGATAACTCTCCTACTGCTATTATTGTTCCTACAGGTATTTTTGACTTTATTCAGGATGTAGATGACTATTATGTACCCGTACTGACAGGGAATTATTTACGTTTTATACGCTATGCCATACTAATCTTTAATCTCTTTTTAACCCCTGTATATGTCCTTATTGTCAAAAATGATCAGTATCTCCCCTCATCTTTGAGCTTTTTATTGCCTGATGACCCATTAAATGTTGCCCTCTTCATTCAGTTTTTGGCACTTGAAATTGCTGTAGATGGCCTAAAGATTGCTTCCTTAAATACTCCAAGCTCTCTTGGGACATCTCTATCTGTCATTGGTGGGCTTATTCTAGGTGAATATGCAGTCAAAACTGGATGGCTTATTCCACATACCATCTTTTACATGGCTATTGTTGCACTTTCTAGCTTTACTCAACCCAGTATTGAACTTTCATATGCGATCAAATTTATGCGTATGTTACTTCTACTAGGAGCAGGATTATTCAATATATGGGGCTTTGTCATTGCCCTTATTATAGACATTATTTTCATTGCACGTACTAAATCATTCAGCGGTGAATCCTATCTCTATCCCCTTATTCCATTTAACTGGGCAGCCCTTAGGACACTTTTGTTCCGAACTAAAGTAAAAAGTAAACAGCATGTAAGAAATAATTAATTACAACTTAATGCAAAATTTGTATCTCTACACTCCTTAAAATGATATACTTAAATTAAATATCATTATTTTAAGGAGTGTATTTTATGAAAAGGTCTAAGTTTATATTTTCTATATTACTTACTCTTATAAGTTGCAACAGTCTGATATATGCCTCTGAACTCCCTACTAATATAAACAACACACAGGTAATACCTGCTGCTACATATGAGGATAACACTTTCTTCCCTGTTAGAATACTTAACGATTTATTAGGTCATAAACTCTCTTGGGACCCAGCTACTAAATCTACAGTTTTACAAAGTGCCAATTTAACTGTTGCTCTTTCTGTTAATAACACTGAAATCCTTGTTAATCAAGTTCCAGTAACTCTTTCAAAGGCACCAAAACTCATCGATAATGTCCTTTATGCACCTGCTGAATTTTGGAGTAAAGTCTTTAACCTACATGTCTCTTTACAGGATAATGAATTTATCCTGACACCTACAGAAGAACCTACAATACCTCCTAACAAAACCGAAACACCTAAACCAGAGGAAACAGAAAAACCCGTTCAACAAACCATCCTTCCTCTCTTTGAAGGTTCCAATACTTACTATACGGGCCAACAACTTATTATACGTTTGGACGAAAATCCTTCTACAGGATATGTATGGCAAGTTACCTTTCCTGAAGGTCTCCAAGTTATTAGCGATCACTTTGTACCTAATAAGCCTGAAGTTGCCGACTCTCCTGGTGAACACTCTTGGGTTATTAAAGCTACAAAAGATGGTACCTATACTATGGAATTTAAAAAACTTCGTCCATCAACCCCTGATTCTGTCATTGACACCAAGACTTTCAAGCTTAAAGCAAAACCTACCACAGCCCTTCAAAATTAAATATATAAAAAGAGGTGAGACAAAACCAATGTTGTTTTGTCCCACCTCTTTCTTATTTCTGATGCTGACCTTTTACATTCCTTCACCCATCTGCATTTCCATCCTACCCATATCATTAGTAGGTGCCATGCTCGTAGTTCCTAATAAGCTAATGGCTACAACTGCTATTACAGTAATACCGCAAGCAACCCATGCCCACCATTTTCTATACCAGGCATTTCCACCTTTAATAACAACAAATAAAAGCACAGGTAAAGTACTTAAACCAATTACCGCTCCTTTTATAATCTCACCTTTTGCACTTATTATACCTTGCCAAAGTTCTGGCATAGTCATAAATAAGGTAATTAAAATAGGAATAGCAATAAGCATAATACCTATAACCATAGTACCTATTTTGATTTTAGGCTTCTTTGCAGAAAGTTGCATATCATATGCTTGTTCCTTGCTTGTTTCTAATTCCATACTAAATCCCCCTTTTAAACTTAAGTATAATATTATACTAACACAAATTCGATCTATTTAGTATTACATTCTAATTACGCTTCCTGCGTATTAGGTGCAGACATTTCACTGTCTTTATTTCCTATAGCTTTGGTAATTAATTTAATCAGTTCTATTTGGTCTACTAATATCATATGATTGGCCCTAGCAAACTGCTTGGCCTTGTCTGTGTAGCCATTCGGCGTAATCACCAAACTCTTGTTGGCCCTGTATAAATTCTTACTACCATAGGCTGCCTGGAGAGGCTCTAAATTAACCTCTGCTTCTTCACTTATGCACTTAATGCAGATGACATCACGATTTTTCCTTACAATTAAATCACACCCTAAATCCTTCTCCTTCTTAATAGGGTCTATATAGTAACCTAATTTCTTATAAAGCTGTGCCACATACTCCATAAACTCACTGTTCTTCATATTCTTCAGCCTAGTTATATCAGAATGAATTAAAAACACTTTTTCTCTATCTCTTCTAATAGCTTCCATACCTAATAACAATAACGCTACTATCATAATTTTAGTCACCGCTATAACAATATTATCAGATTTTAATATAAATAAAAAATACATGCCTAATGCTATAGTAAATAAAATAACTCTTATAAATTTATCCATCTTTCTCACCTCTTGTTAAGGAGTATGGGATGATTTTCATAATTTTATTCACTATCTAAATTTTTTAATAACCTCGTGATACTAAAGAAAACCTCTTATATCTTTATCCATATAGCAAAAAACTGGATGATAACCAGCTTTAGTCAGTTATCATCCAGTTTTTCTTATGCTATAGAACGTTCCCGACTGGAATCGAACCAGCGGCCTACCGCTTAGGAGTAGACCCGATACGATGAAACCAAGTGCAACACAGTGCAAGAAAATCCTTGGAAATACAAGGTTTTTCACTGTTTCAAATCCTATCTGGTATCAAGCTTCATAAGCATTTTCATAGGGATTTTACACCGTCCAATTGGCTCGAAATTAGCAAGGCTTTCGATTTTCGGTGGACGTTGCAAGTGCAAGCAAATTCCTCTATGTAACTTCTCGTGATACGAAATGATAGGAAATCCTATTCATTCTCGTGCGGAGGCGCTGATGTCTTTAGACACCATCTTAGTCTGTTTAATATATCATTTCAAAATAGATTTTTCAACCAGCATTATTAAGAATTTCAAAGGTTTTTTCAGACTCAATGATTCTATGTAATTTAGACCCGCCGAAGCAGGTCTTTTTTTATTTCAGCATAATCTCTCTATCCTCAGCGCCGAGCATATAAGCACCCTTGGCAAAAGCATCCCTTGCCAGAAGCTCTGCTACATCAACCCTATCGAACAGCATCCATATTTCTTTCTCTTTCGGAGTCAGTTCATGGCTATGGTCAAACAAATGCTCAAGTCCCAATCCTTCAAGCAATGCCGACTTTGCTGCTTTGTATTCCTCAGCTCTGCCAACATATTCGTCGTTCCTTTCCTTGGAAAATGCCTCGATATTGTCAGCTCTCAGATGCTCGTAATACTCGTCCATAAAGATTCTATCCATACTCGTTGACCTCCATAACAAAAAAATAAGGGCAGACCCTTTTACAGCTATTGTAGCTATGTAAAAGGATCTGCCCTTGCAGTTACTATAATGTTTTTGCCAGCGACTTCAGGAGTGCTGCCATTTCCGGATTTTGCAGAAGCTTCAGAAGAAGTTCTTTATCATCAGCGGAGCTTTCCGTTGCGGCTGGTTGAACCGGCTCAGGCGTTGCCTGTCTGCCTGAATAGAACGCAGCTTCCATTCTTTCAGCGTTCAGTCTGCGGTCATCGTCGATGATATGGGAGTAAACATCCGCTACCATCTTGACCTGTGCATGACCGGAATCGCCTTGAACGGATTTCATATCGCCGCCGTTCAGCTTCAGCTTGTAAGTGATACTGGAATGTCGGAGACTATGGAAAACCACTTTCGGCAGTCCCTTCTCCTCAATCAGCTTATTGAAAGCACGGTTGATAACCTGCCCCTCAATCGGCTTGCCATTGGAAGAACAGAAAACCAGATTGAAGTCTACGAACTCGTCACCGAAAAGGTCTTTCAGTTCTTCGATGTCAGCCTTTCGCTGTACCAACATTTCCGCTACGGTTTTCGGTAAGAACACCTTGCGGACACTTGTTTTGGTCTTAGGAGTTTTGAGAACCAATGCGGTATGCGTACTGGCGAAGGTCGGTGGGAACTTGAACATGATGTCCTTACCGTCCAGATCTGCCATCGCTTCACGATTTACTCTCTGCAACTCCTTTTCAACGAAGATGCTTGCCTGACCAAGTTCAATACTGGTAGGGGAAATGTCAATACAGTCCCAGGTAAGCCCCAGAAGCTCGCCCATTCGCAGGGAACAGGAGAAGGCAAGGTTAATAGCCAGACGAAGAATATCATCGTCACAGGCTTCCAGAGCCTTCTGGAGCACTTCTGCTGTCCAGATGTCCCTGGTCTTGTGTTCTTCTTTCGGCAGCGTAGCGTGCTCCACAGGGTTTCTGGTCATCAATTCCCACTTGACCGCCTGATTGAAAGCATTTCGCAATGTCTTGTGAACCTCTCGGACAGTATGCGGAGTCAGATATTCTGTACGGGCTTTTACATACTTAGAAGAAACCGCTTTGACAGAAAGCAAATCTCGGTAATACTTGTCCATGATTCTCGGTGTGACATCCTCCAGCTTCATATCACCGATGAGGGGACGAATATAGTTTGCAATCAGGCTCTTTCTGCTTTCATAGGTAGACATCGCCCATGTGTTCACACCATAGATTGACATATACTCATCCAAAAGATCGTTGATGGTTTTAGCAGAAGGGGGAATAAAGGTTCCGGACTCCTGCTCATATTCAACCTGCAACTTCCTTTTCTTTGCTTCGGAATTCGTTTCAAAGGTTTCCCACTTCTGACGCTTGTTGCCGTTCTCATCGGTGTATGTATAAACCACAGAATACTTCTTTTTTCTCTTAACAATAGATGCCATGTAATCAGCTCCTTTCCTGTCTATCTTCCGCTAACTGGTAGCGGGTCTGATTCTGATACCATTTTTCAAAGCTCTCTTTGGTAGCTCGCTTATATCTGCCAACCTTGATAAGCTCAAAATCTTCATTGGCAACGATATAGTAAATGGTCTGACGATGTACCCCAAGCATTCTTGCCATTTCCGGCAGACCGTAGGTGGATGCCATAATATCTGCATCCAGTTCCTGATCCTCTACCGTGCGGTAATCGGTTTGAGAAGCATACCATCTTTCAAAGCTCTCCTTGGTCACTCTGCGCTTGCCCAGGACATCAACCACATCAAAATGCCCTTTGGCAACCAGCTCGTAAGCAGTCGCTTCTTTCAGCCCAAGGCGCTGTCCAAGCTCCTCCATTGAATATGTAGTTTTCTTCAGTTCCTCTCCGGGAGGGGTTCCATCGACCTTCTGATATTTGAACTGATTGGCATACCATTCTTCAAAGCTGTCGATCATCACCCTCATGGTGTTGCCGACAAGAATGGTTTTGAAGTAATTCTTCTTAATGAGCCAGTATGACTCCGTTTTACCAAGACCGAGCATCCTGCCCATTTCCGGAACAGACATACTCGTGCGTTTTCTCATTTCCGCCATCGTACAACCTCCTATGTAAAAAATGTAGCCATGTGTGTCTTGTCATGGCTACATTTTATCGAACTTTCAATATGTTTTGAAGTTTGTCGCCGGGTTGTACGACACCCTTGACAAATCTTACATTTGATGATCCAACCACTCATCAAAACTCTTTTTGGAGATTCTGATGCTGCCGCCAATGCGGACACTGTGAAAAACTTTCTTTTTCACAAGGTTGTATGCACTGGTTCTGCTGATGCCCAGAATATCCTGAATCTCATCAACCGTATAGGTTCTCTTATCAAACTGAACTGCGTTAGTAGTAGCCATCGCTTCTTCGGTGCGCTGATTCATGGCAGCGATTCTTTCTTCAAACATTTATGTTCACTCCTTCGTTCTCTTTGCTTTATGTTTTGTGGGACGCTTTTTCAGCTGCTCCATTGCCAGACTGACGGATAAGGCTTTCTCAATCGCTACCATTTCACGGGGCGTTACCTTACCTAAGTAATTATCAATCCTGCTTTTATCAATGGTGCGAATCTGTTCCAACTGAACAACGGACGCTTCTTTGAATGCAGGATTGTCGTAAATAACAAAGTGCGTCGGCATATTCGCTTTCTTATGGATTCTGGTGGTGACCGTTGCCACAATCAATGTGGGAGCGTGTTTATTACCGGTATCGTTCTGAATGACGATAACCGGACGGATGCCGCCTTGTTCTGACCCAACTACCGGGTCCAGATTGGCGCAATAAATATCACCACGGCAATATACCCAATTTTCTTTCATCATGTGCCATGACCTCCTTTCGTTGGGTATGTAATAACTGACTGCCCGAAAGGAATCAGGCAGTCAGTCCAAAAGTCTATGTGTCCCATATTTGCCACGCACCCCTGGGAAAGAGGGCTTACGCCCTCAGGGAATCACCGAACGACTGATTGCGAATCAGTTCCATAGGAATCTAACCTCTGCCGGGTTCTCCGCCAGCTCCGTAGAGAAGTATCTTTAATCCTGTTGCTTTCATGGCCGTATTGGGAGCAACCCAATATTTACAAGCCAGTATTGATCGCTGGCATCGGGAGAGAGACAACTGCTTAATTTATAGAAGAAAGTCGTTCTGTTTCTCTGTCCGATACGTCACGGCGTACCGCTGATGTGGCTGATGCTCTCGCACCGGCAACAGGAACGTATTCGATGACTGTGTATTCAGTTTTCAAGGATCAAGCAGCCGATTTTCTTTGGCTGTATCTAAATTGTACCTGTTCCTCATGCGAGTTTTTATTGCCTCGTAGGTATAGTTTTGAGGTTATTCACGTCCTAAAAATATGTAATCAAGGGTTGTTTCAAAGCGCACAACCAGTTCGATTGCCAAATCAATAGAGATACCTCTGTTGCCGGTTTCAATTCGTGCAATGGTGTTTGCGGCAACACCTAACTGCTCCGCAAGCTGTTCCTGTGTAAGCCCATGTTCCTTTCTCAAGGCTTTAATTCTTTTTCCGCTTTCAACCAAGTCGTAATACATTTTCGTTCCTCCGTGTTCTTGAATTTGTGAAGTTGCAAAATCAAAAACAGAGGGAGGAGATCGTGCCCGATTCGCAATGCCCTTTGCCATCTGCCTGTCCTCCTTGCAGACATAAAAAAAGAGCCGGAGTAAATTACTCCAAGCTCTCGTTCATGCCTTTGTGTTAAAATGAAGGAAGATAGGCAGGTATAAAAAAAGCCCCGTACCCATTACAGGTACGAGGCGTAACTCTCTCTATTCAATTTTATGCTACTATCTCCCAGCATAGCCATTTTAACACTGGACAAGTCGGACTTTCAGTAGGGAAACCGTCGTATTTTCATCGGATTTTAGTCGGACTAAAATCCTGTCTTAGCATTCACAATAACACAATGCTTCTTCCTCCCTGGCACTTTCCAGGAAATCCTTCAATTTAGGAATGGCTGTTCCCCAAAGTGACAGACCAAATAACAGTATCGCTTCTTTCTTTCGATCATAGTAGGTGCTGCGTTCCATATTCAGAACCTCCAGCATTTCTGATTCCCTGTACTTGAAGCGGTTGAGATATGCCTTTGAGATAATCTCACAGTACAGAGCGCCTTTATCCGGATATTCTCTGATTTTCAACATAGCCATATCTACCAGCTCAATGATCCACTTTGTCTCAAATAAGCTACGGATGCGTTCTTCAAATCGTTCTCTCGCTTCATCCGGAGCAAAGTTCTCCAGATAAATCAATGCACCATCTAAGCTGTCACCGTAAGTACAAATAAGGGTATCACATACATCATTCGCACGATCAATGGTAGACCAGCACACCTCTCGATATATGGATAAAATCAGCTTTGCTCTTTCATACAGAACCTTCTCGTCAACGTTCTGCATCCGGCAAAGCATTCGAATACTACTTAATACCTGTGTATTATATCTGCTCATTCAGAATCTCCTTTCAGCCTAATCCATAAAATAAGAATTCCTTTCTAACTCCTGTCACTTGGCTAAAGGGAAACAAATACCATGGGACAAGAATGACTATAACTTCCGATATTTGATTAAAATAACAGAAGTGAAATCGGAAGTTCTTGACTTTACAAAAGTTCCGATATATAATTAAGTGGAACTAAAACTTCTGTCTTGATTCTCATTATAGCATTTTCCAGAAGTTTGTCAACAAATAATCGGAAGTTACGAATAAATATTTTTTGAAAGGAAGGATACTACCATGACATTTGGAGAAAAAATTAAAGAAGCTCGTTTGGCTATGAACCTATCTCAAACGGAGCTTGCCCAGATGACCGGCATTTCCGAAAGATCCCTTTACACCTATGAGCAGCTCGGAACACTCCCCAGAAAAAGCAACATCAGAAAACTTGCTGAAGCGCTGCATATCTCTGTGTCCTATCTTTTGGACGAATCTGAAACGGATAGCCAGAGCCATATAGATCAGGATATGTTTATTTTAGAGGCAAAGGAAAACTTCGGTTCAAAAGGAGCAAAAGAAGCTCAGGAAGTGTTGGGTCGTGTAAATTCTCTGTTTGCCGGTGGAGAATTGGACGAGGACGCAAAAGATGTATTCTTCCAGGCGATTATGTCAGTTTATATGGACTCTAAGAAAACAGCACGGGAAAAGTACACTCCGAAGAAATACAGAAAGCATAAAGATAAAGAGTAAAATCCTCAAGCACAGAATATGTTTTCTGTGTGCGATTCGGAGGTGAAACAAATGAAAACGGCAGAGCATATCATTGAAACTGTCGATAAGCTTGTGCGAAAATATCACACCAGAGACCCTTACGAGCTATGTCAGCTGTTAGGTATCAAAATCCACTATTACGATTTACAGAAGAAATTGAAGGGCTTCTTCTATTACCAGTCCAGACAAAAGAATATCGTGATAGATCACAATGTGAACGGTATCCTGGAGCGTATATTAGTCGCACATGAATTAGGACACGCTGTCCTGCATACAAAAATCGCCATGATGCACGGCTTTCAAGAAATGGAAGTTTTTGATGATAGATCAATCGAAGAAAATGAAGCAAACTTCTTTGCGGCGGAGCTTCTGTTAGAAGATGGGGAAGTCCTGGAATGCCTTTCGGAACACACATTTTTTGAAACGGCTAAAATGCTCTATGTACCGGCAGCATTATTAGACTACAAATTCAGCCTGCTCCACGAAAAAGGAGAGCTGGTAAATTCGATGTATATTCGTAAAGCAGATTTCCTGAAAGAAGATCTTCATGCCTACGATAACGACATTGGTTATGGCGATATATGAATATCTATTTTTATATCTTTACAGAAAAAGTCCACCAGTACGATGCGTAGTGCATCATGACTGGTGGACTTTTTAGTTGTCATCAGAAAGTCAAACAGGCTTATCGTCCGGAAGGTCAAAATCATCTTTGTAGCTGATTTTCTGATCTCTGAATTTCTCAATCCACTTTGTGGCGAATAAGTGTACTTGCTCTAAATACTCCATTGCGACCTCCTTCCGAATCGGATTAAAACTCCTCCCAAGTCCGACCGTTCAGATCATTTGCGATTACATCGGTGTTAGGCATTGTTTTATATCCGAACATATCAGCAAGATTGAAGAACTTGCTTTTCTGAATCGGGTTCTTACTGCTTTTTCTAAAGTCTATCGGGTAGAACTTTTCAACGATGAAATATCTATGGCTAATCGTCCGAAGGTTATATCCATAATTATCTGCACGACGGATTGCCTCGTTGATGCGTTCAATCTCATCTGCGGTAGGTTCGGCTCCACTTTCGGCACGATAACTCATGCTGCCGTTATTTTCAACTGCGATGATGGTCTTTTTCAGCTTACCAATGGCACGGATACTCTTGTCCTTATACAAGCCGATATATCCATGTTCCGAGAACTTGCGGGATTCCTGGTCATAGAACAAATCCAAATCCATATTGTCCTGAAAAGTTGTACCGGCTACGATTGCTCTCATCCATTTATAGCCATCCGGTATCAGCTTTTCATCAAAGCAATACTTCTTGAAATCGTCTAAAACGGCGATGATTTCCGTATCTCTGTCGTCAACAATATCCTCCATAGCGTTCACAAGCTGCTCGAATGTCAAGTTGACGTGCTTAATCGGATGGATAAGCCTGGTTGCATTTTCACTGTTATACTTTTTTAGTTCAACCGCCAGTTCATCAAACAGTTGCGGTTTCATCGGCTTGGGGTCAAGGGTGAGCAAAACCTTTATATCCTCAGCACCAAACTGCTCCAGATGATTTACAAGCTGCTGCTTGTAAAACTGATTGTAGAGCTTTGTTTCCACCACTATTTTGAAGCTCTTTTGGCTGATAACCGCATCCGGAACACTATCGTCACCAACGACCTGCAAATCAAAGGTGATTTCCGGGCTTTCGTCCTCTCCAAGAATAAGGCTGTTAAGCATAGAAAAGAACTTATCAGCGTTATAGTTATACAAACGAGAAAGCATCAGCATGGTGTTTGAGGTATCCACATTCTCTTTGGAGTGGTATCTCTGAAAATAATGTATCTGCATATCGCACCTCCTAAAACCCATCTGCCATTTCGTTTGCGTTACCGGGTCAGTTCATAACTCAATTCCAGCAATGGCTTAATTTCATCTGCCGAGACTGTACCATCGAGAAGAATGCTGATCCAATTCTCTTTGTTCATGTGATAGGCGGGGAAGAATCCTTCTTTCATACGCAGTGAACCAATCATCATCGGATCGCACTTGATGTTCAGAACATCAACCGTTTTATCTTCTTGCAATCCCAGCTTTTTTGCATTGACTTCAATCACCAACGCAAACCACTTTTTATTGTTCTTATGGCGCAAAACACAATTCCAGTCATTCCACGGGTAATCCGGTTCTGCTCCATAGATTTCTTTTGCCCATTCAAATAGTTCTTTTCGTTCCATTGTTTCCATCCCTCTATGATAAGGCGATACACCATAGATTAGGCTTCCATCACGTTATCTGTCCAAAGCTCGCACTGTGTCATTACGGTCTGAACAGCATCATCCATACCCTCCGGTGGGTATTTGTGTTTCTTCAACAGTCGTTTAATGAGAGTACGCATTTTGGCACGGGCAGACTCTTTACGCTGCCAGTCAATCGTTTTATTCTTACGAAGTGTATCTGCCAGTTCTTTTGTAATCGCAATCAATTCTTCATTTTCGTAAAAGTCCTTGATTGCTTGCGGTTTCGTAAGTGCATCGTAGAATGCCAACTCATCTGCTGTAAGGCCGAGCTGTTCGCCCTCTTTGTGGGCTTCTGCCAGCTGTTTTGCAAGTTTCAGCATTTCTGCAATGACTTCTTCATTGGTGAGCATACCATTCAGATATGCGTTGATAGCTCGTTGCATAATCTCACTGAACTTTTCGGACTTAACCACATTCGTTCTACGATAAATAGATACCTGTTCTTCAGCTTATATTCTACTAAAGAGGCTATCCCATAAAACGGACATATTACTTTTCGTCCGGAACTATTTCCATAATATCGTCAAAGGTGCAGCCCAGGACAGAACATATTTTTACGAGCGTATCCGTAGTTACATTCTCACCTCGATGCATTTTGTTGATGGTATAGTTACTCAGATTTGCCTGTTCAGCCAAATCTTTTTTCTTCATATCTCGGTCAATCAATAGCTTCCATAGTCTCTTATAGCTGACAGCCATCATTTCACCATTCCTTTCTTCCAGATATTTCGTTCAAAAAGTACCTGTACTTATAATTATAGCACGCAAATAGGTAAACTCAACAAGAAAGTGAGATATCACTACATTTTATTTTCTTATCTCAAAGAATTATCCGGATTTTTGAAGTGGAAGGACTTTTAGAGCTTAGAGGAGCTGAATTTTGGGGTTTTACAAATTGGCAAGCAGTGTAAACCTGTACAGGTTCACTCATTTTCTCGATTTTCCCTCCGGTGCAATCTTCGCAAATTTGCTTGTTGGGGCAAGCGTCCCCAATCCCCTTTGAACGGTATCTGCGATACCGGCTGCTCGTTCATTCTGAACGTTTTCCTGAGAAAGAAAAAACCTGGACTGCCATTTGCTGGGGTTAGATAGCGATACTTTTTACATCTACCATGTTACGGCGGTCATGGTTGACAACTTGCGTCGGCTCCTGCTCGGTATCAACCTGTCCGACAAAGCTGTAATGGATTTCGATTTTCCGGGTGTTGGTTTCCCGGTCTAATTCATGTATCAAAATACGGTCGATAAACTCATGGACGTTTTCATAGGTCAATTCCTGTATGTCGCTGTATTTCCCGACAATCTGAATAAACCTTGATATATCCCTTTTTCGCTCGGTAACGGTTGCGATCTGCTGTTGTAACTCGTCTATCCTTGCGGCAAGGGATTTCTTTTCGTCCTCGTAGCCGGAAGTTAGAAACACAAACCGTTCATCTGTCAGTCTGCCTAATGCGTTGTCCTCGTACAGCTTGCGGAAAAGCGTGTCAAGTTCGGTCATACGCGCCTGTGCTTTGGAAAGTTCCTTTTGCTGCTGCGCTAATGCCTTTCTCGCTTCCATGTCGCCGTACTCGGTAGCTTTACAGATAAAGTCCTGTTCGTGTTCCTTAACATACTGCAAAACCCGCCGCATATCTTCCAGCACTAAATCAAGAAGTACGTTTTTGCGGATATAATGAGAGGTACACTCGCTGCCTGTCCTTGCCCTGTTGCGCCATGCGCCGCAAGAATAGGAAAACCTGCGCGGCTCGATATTTACGCCCTGTTGGTAATACATCTTATGTCCGCAACCAGCGCAAAACAGCAAGCCGGAAAAAATATCAATCTCCGCTGCTTTTGTCGGGCGGTGGCGGGTAGCAATCCGCTTTTGCGCAAGTTCAAAGGTTTCCTCGTCAACAAGCGGCTCATGGGTGTTTGGGAAGAAATAGCGTTCATTTTTGACGAGTACATCAAAGCCGGACACTTGAAAACGGAAATAATCGCTTTTGTATTCGTCCGTTGTGAAAAGCTGCGCGAGTTCGCTTTCGCTCAAATCCGAAAAAGGTACTTCGCGTGCTGCGCGTTTCGCAAGAGTGCGGCGGTGGCTTTTCGCTTCGCCAACCAAAGTTTTCTTTGCTAATGCGTCGTACTGATGTTGTATTCTTTCCTTGTCGGAAGAAGATAGCTCCATAGAGTTCACCTCCTTCCCGCGTGGAGTAGAGGACGGGAGTTAAGGGCTTGTCCTCTCTGCCCCTTTCGCTCCGTACCCGTTCGGGAGATGGCTCTTGAGTGCGTTTTTCAGAAAAAAGTTGAAAAAAGCAAAATGCGCCCGTCCGCAAGACGCGGACGAGCGCAAAGGAAATGTAAGAAGTATTTAGATGTATTGACAGTTCATACTCATAGCCGGAATATCCCGCTTGCGGAGCATAGCTTTTTTTGACCGCAAAGCATTAGGCGGGTTACAGTAAATAAAAATGGACACGGCGATACCTCCCCGATACCGCCGTATCCTTAAAAAAGGGCGACTTTAATACACTACCCGCAATCCATTCTATAATAGGGAACAGCGGCTTTTGCGCAATATTAAATAAAAAAGCCGATAACACATAGGTTTTTTGACCTAATGCGTTATCGGCTCTGCGTCTATGCGTCTGGCACTTTTAATCATTTTTTTTTGAATTTATTATATGTGTTAGCTAACTGTCCACAAGCCGCGTTAATCTCTCTGCCATGAGAAACTCTCATAGTAACTTCAAGTCCTGCTTGCTCTAATTGATGTTTGAATGCAACTATTTCCCGTTTCTGTGGTGCTTTAATTCTTGAATTGCTTGTTGGGTTGTATTGTAACACGTTAATCATAACTTTTTTGCCCCGAAACCATTTTGCAAGTTGTCTTACATCTGAGGGCCGGTCATTTATACCCGGTAAAAGCAAATACGCAAAGACAATTTTGCGATTATGCCTTTCAGAATAGGATAAGGCTTGCTTAACAACATCTTCAATAGCATATATGCGCATGTGAGGAATAATACGATTTCTTGCAGATTGTGTTGCTGCGTGTAAAGATATTGTCAACTGAATTTTAAGATGTTCCTCGCGCAATTTTTTTAATTGATCGACCGGACCAACTGTTGATATGGTAATGCCGTCGGTTGGAAAGTTGAGCCCATATCTATCTCGGAGAATATGGATTGCTTTTATCAAGTTGTCATAATTGAATAAAGGCTCTCCCATACCCATAAAAACGATACGGTTTACTTTTCGACGCAACAATATAATCTGTTGTACGATTTCTGACGATGTTAGATTACGAACAAAGCCATTTCGCCCGGACTCACAAAAAATACAACCAACAGGACAACCGACTTGTGTGCTCACGCAAACAGTTCCACCATCTCGCCGCTTGATAAAAACCGTTTCAATGTATTTGTTGTCTTTCAGTTCGTAAACATACTTTTCAGTATCACTGCTTTTGCAAATATTTTTTACCAACATTGATAGATTTTTTTTGCGTGGTAATTGCTTATATAATTCTTCATATAAGGCTTTTGCTTCATTCTCGCCAATAACTTCCGACATTTCTTTGTAAGTAAATCCGTATGGATCATTCCGTACTTCCGCAGGCGTATATTTAGGTAAACGTTTCATTTTTATATCCTTTCTTCTAAATAATAAAAGTTTGTTTTTCTGTATTTTTGATTACAATCTCTAATTTTTCTACATCAATGATATGCGTCAATTTGCATTTAGGGCAGAAAAGAGGAAAATCTTTTAATACAGTATTATGAAATACTTGAACTCTCGTCTTTCCGTTACAAATCGGACATTTTATCCAATATTTTTTAAGCATTATATTTCACTCGTCCTTTTTACACAAAAAAATGCAGGTCAATCCTCAACATGAGCATTGACCTGCATTTATAATGCACAGAGCAGTACAACAAAACTAAGGCATAGCTTGCACTATATCTATACGTCGTTAGTTTTTTGTATAGCATCCGCAAAATAAGCATGACAAAAAAGCCCATGTTGAAAATGGGAAAATCCTTTTTTTCAATGCTTATCTAATACGCATGCTATGCAACATAAACGCCACCTCCTTTTACATAAATTTTATTTTATCAGAAAATCAGTCTACTGTCAATACACAACAGGAAGTATTTAACCTAATGATATGAATTGTGTGGACATATCCAAAAAGAAAGGTGAACTGTAAAATGTAACAGGGTGAATGAAAATGGCAAAAAGACCCGTACCATTGTACGACTTTAAGGCTTTCGGGGCAGCTATAAAAGCCGCGAGAAATGAATACGGCGAGAGCCGCAAAAAGGTAAGCGACGAGTTATATATTTCCCCGCGCTACCTTGCGAATATCGAGAACAAGGGACAACAGCCGAGTTTACAGGTATTCTATGACCTTGTAACCCGGTATCATATTTCGGTAGATCAATTTTTCTTCCCGAACAGCAATGCGGAGAAATCCACCGGGCGGCGGCAGCTTGACGCGCTGCTGGACGGTATGAGCGATAAAGGCATACGGATTGTAACCGCAACAGCAAGGGAGATAACGGAAGTCGAAAAAGCAGAGGATTAACCTCACAATATGAGAAATCGGGAGATTGCAGCGCATGGCGGCTGCAATCTTTTTTTGCGTCCAAAATCAAAGGAACGCGCAACAAATACCGCCTTTCGGTGGGGGTATGGAGTAGATAGCAAGCACAGCAAACGAGTACCCGTTTGCGGAAAATGCTTGTTGGGATAATCCCAAACCCTTATACCGAAAGGCGGTGCGGAAATGGAAAACCGAAAGAGAAATATACAGATGAAGTTTTACGTTACGGAAGAAGAAAAGCGGCTGATCGACGAGAAGATGAAGCAGCTTCCCATAAAGCAGTATGGGGCATACTTCCGTAAAATGGCGATAGACGGGTATATTCTTGTCGTTGACCGAAGCGACACAAAAGCATATATCCGGGAACTGCAAGCGGTGAGCCGGAACATCAACCAAATTGCAAAACGCGCCAATGCGACGGGGACGGTTTACAGGCAGGATATAGAGGACATTAAAAAGGCGGTGGACGAGATATGGCGGTTACAAAGACGCACCCTATTAAATCAACCTTAAAGGCTGCGATAGACTATATCTTAAATCCCGAAAAGACAGACGGGAAGCTGCTTGCGTCCTCTTTCGGCTGCGGGCTGGAAACCGCCGATATTGAGTTTGCATGGACGCGGGAAGCTGCCGGAGATCGCGGCACACATTTAGGGCGGCACTTGATACAATCCTTTGCGGTGGGAGAAACCACACCGGAAGAAGCGCACAAAATCGGCATGGAACTTGCCGGGGCGGTATTAGGCGGCAAGTATGAGTTTGTTTTGACAACTCACGTCGATAAAGACCATCTGCATAATCACTTGATTTGTGCGCCCATAAGGGGCAGAGTAAATCCGCTTAGCAAGCGGCAGGCGTGAGGTTTCATGCCTGTGGTCAACGG
>OIFU01000275.1_pt1 | contig 33585 bp, 33 predicted proteins | sample 1582141 | NCBI WGS metagenome assembly OIFU01 (sample SAMN07501047, study PRJEB24779) | human gut metagenome | isolation source: stool | host: human infant | place: USA: Pittsburgh, PA
TGTGTATCCATAGCTCAGCTGGATAGAGCAACGCCCTTCTAAGGCGTGGGTCCGGGGTTCGAATCCCTGTGGATACGCTTATAAAGGGTTATCGCCAAGCGGTAAGGCACAGGATTTTGATTCCTGCATTCGGAGGTTCGAATCCTCCTAGCCCTGTAAAAAATGACTACTTAGGTAGTCGATTTTTTTACCCTCTTGAATTATCAGAAAGTTTATGTTAAACTTAAAAAGTAAATAATATTGGGTTATCGCCAAGCGGTAAGGCACAGGATTCTGACTCCTGCATCCGAAGGTTCGAATCCTTCTAGCCCAGTTTGTATAAGAAAGAGAGGTTCTACTAACGAGAACCTCTCTTTCTTATTTTGTTTATTTATCTAAAAAGCCGATCTAAAGAAACTGTCCCCCTTTTAAATGACAGTTCTATAAATCGGCTTTTAAAGGTGGTAGAGTATGATTGTTTGGAATGTAAACTTTAAAGTATGAAGCAATGCTATAAGCGGGGAAGTAAGGCGGGAAGAGCATAAGCTACTATAGGTGAAAGGGATGGCAGTTCCATATATCACGGCAAGGGGCTTAGGTTGGTAACGACTTATTTGGTCTGCGTCTAGTATGACATCTATACGATGGGTTTACAGTAAAACAATATTATAAGAATGAACCTGTATTAGAAAGCTACCACTCTTTCAGTTACGGTTTTTTTAGAAGAGCTTATATAAAGGAGAAGGGGGAACCTTATCATAAACTTTTCTAAGATTGTAAAAAACATAACAGCCTAGGATATGTTTTGTCCTTTACAACTATATATATACGGATGAGGGCCTTAAATGCGTCAAAAATTTTATTGAAAATAAGAATTTATATTTAATGCATAAAAACAGAGACAAGTGTTGTATGTTTTGAATAGTGATTTAGAATATAGAAATAAAGATAAAAAGGAGTACTATATACCTGGTAACAGACTTACAGTACTCCTTTATGGAATCATTTATGTTGTGGGCATTCCATAAACAGAAAGATGATTATTTTTATAACGGTTGTCATGAGTAATATCTTCACCGAACCAACTAGGTGGGATGAAATTTGCTGCCTCCACAGGTGAATCAAACTCTACTTCTACAGTAAGAAGCCCATCAAGGTGACCTTGGTATACATCGAGTTCAGCAGTCAAGTTATGATCTAGTGAGATAAAATAACGTGTTTTTTCCACAGGGGAATTTTCTACTTTTGGCCAGAGTGCATCACATTGTTCTTTTGTGATACTAAGCTCAAATTCTTCTCGTATCATATGGCCTTGAGATTTTAAGCATACACAATAAGTATCACCCATTTGGCGTACTCTAATGACAGGATCTGTGGAAATATAGCCTTGCACAATTCTTTTGTGAGGATAAATGTTAAGGTCAGGGAGTTCTTTTACTAAAAATTTACGTTCTATTTCCATGACAGCTACCTCCTAGAATAATAATTACTTATATTGTACCATAAATGGGACTAAGAAATATAGATTAAAAACTAGCTAGATTTGATTAGAGAATTATAGTATTTTATACCACACATAAAGTTGTACTAATATTAAAAATATGCTAATATAAGGACTAGAAAATGACTTATAGAATTAGGAGAGTGACAGCATGAAAGTTGTAGTGTTCTTTGCAACAGGTTATGAGGAAGTAGAGGCTTTAAGTGTAGTTGATGTTTTAAGAAGAGGCGGCGTAGAAGTTATTATGGCTGGTGTAGACGGCGAAGAAGTAACAAGTGCACGTAATATTACAGTAAAAATGGATCAAAAAGCAGAAGAAGTTAACTATGATGAAGTAGGTATGATAGTATTACCAGGCGGTCTTCCTGGAGTAGATAATTTATTTGCAAGTGAATTTGTAAAATCAAAAGTACTTGAATTTAAAGCGGCTGATAAATGGGTTGCAGCCATCTGTGCTGGACCTAGTGTACTTGGTAAGTTTGGTGTATTAGAGGGTGAAAAAGCAACTTGCTATCCAAACTTTGAACAATTCTTATACGGTGCAACACATGTTGAAGATCGTACTGTAGTAAGTAATAAAATTGTGACAGGTAAAGGTGCAGGTGCATCTTTTGAATTCGCACTTAAACTCTTAGAAGTCATTTCAGGAGAGGAAAAAGCAAATCAAATCAAACAAAGCATGTTAATTATCTAATGCAAATGATAAAAGAGCTGCTAGAGCACTAAATATTTAGTGCTCTAGCAGCTCTTTTATGTAAAAATTAAAATTTATCTTACCTCGTTATTTACAATAAAAACAGAGGTATAGATGTTGTTAAATACATCCATAACCTCCTGTGAAGATACAGAAGATTTATCAAGTGTATCAAATGCAGCTTGTACTTTATGAATATTGATTTCATAAATATCAGCCAGGATTTCAGGAGTATATTGGTCTACTTGAGCATATTTCCATTGTCTTTGAATGAGTCTACAGATATAACTTGAAGAATGCATAACGATCGTGAAAAAGTCTATGAGAGTAATAGAGGGAATACTATGCTTGGTCATAATACTTAAAACTTCTTGCACGGGCATACCTAGAACAAGGGCAACCTCTACATGGTTATATGGAGCTTCATTTGTTTTAAGGAATAAATCTATTCCTATTAGCTTTGGGGAAATATTTTGCATATAGATCTGTTTAAAGCTAATATCCATAAAGGCTATCCTTTCTAATTTCCATACAAAACATCACATGAGTTGATTATAAAACAATTTAAAGATACATACTATATGTAATACTTGGAACTTGAGTGCTTTCAGTTTATAATGAAGAATAGAAGTAGCTTTTTTGCATCTTTTATGCTATAATTATGGAATGTTAATTTATAATGCAATATTTATGCTTAAACCTAACGAATATTTAATCCAAGGAGGATCACTTTCATGAATACAGAAGTAAAAGCATTAGAAAATAGTATCGTATCTCTTACTGTAGAGGTAGGTGCTGATGTAGTAGCAGCAGCAGTAACAAAAGCTTACAATGAAATGAAAAAAGATTTCAATATGCCAGGTTTCCGTAAAGGTAAAGTACCTAAAGCTATGATTGAAAAAATGTATGGCCAAGAAGTATTCTTCAACAAAGCTGCAGATATCATCATTGATGAAACTTTAGCAAAAGCTGTAGAAGAAAACAAAATTGATATGGCAGCACGTCTTCGTCAAGGAGATATTGAAGTTGCTGAAATGTCAAAAGATGGTATGAAATATATTGCAAATATCACAGTTAAACCAGAAGTTGAACTTGGTGAATATAAAAACCTCCAAGTTGAAGTAGCAGCTGCTGAAGTAAGCGATGAAGAAGTAGATATGGAAATCGCTAAAGAAGCTGAGAAAAATGCTCGTGAAATCACAGTAACAGACCGTGCTGTAGAACCACAAGATAAAACAATCATCGACTTCGAAGGATTCGTTGATGGTGAAGCATTTGAAGGAGGTAAAGGAACAGATTACCCACTTGTAATCGGTTCAAAATCATTCATCGAAGGTTTTGAAGATCAATTAATCGGTAAAAACATTGGTGAAGAAGTAGAAGTAAACGTTACATTCCCAGCTGAATACCATGCAGAAAACCTAGCAGGTAAACCAGCTATGTTCAAAGTAACAGTTAAAGAAATCAAAGTTAAAGAACTTCCAGCAATCAACGATGACTTTGCAGCAGACGTTTCAGAATTTGAAACATTAGCTGATTATAAAGCAGACGTTAAAGCTAAACTTGTTGCTCAAAAAGAAGCTAGCCGTAAAGCTGAAATTGAAAACCAATCAATTGAAAAAGCAGTAGAAAATGCTAAAGTAGAAATTCCAGCTAACATGATTGAAGATCAAGTAGATAGAAGTGTTAAAGAATTCGAAATGCGTATGAAACAACAAGGTCTTGAGCTTGCTCAATACTTCCAATTCACAGGTATGAACATGGATGCATTCCGTGAAAACTTCAAAAAAGATGCTGAATTCCAATTACGCTCAAGAGCAGTACTTGAAAAAGTAGTAGAAGTTGAAAACATCACTATTACAGACGAAGAATTAACAGCAGAAATCGAAAAACTTGCAGCTCGTTACAACATGGATGCTGAAGAACTTAAAAAATCATTCGGTGGTTATGAAAAAGAAATGTTATCTTCAGATCTTAGAGTACAAAAAGCAGCTGAAATTATTACATCAACAGCTAACGTTGTAACAAAATAATTAATGAATTAATTGGGTAAAATAGAAAAGTTGGGAGGGTGAAACATGAGCTTAGTTCCAGTTGTTGTTGAACAAACCAGTAGAGGAGAACGTTCATACGATATTTATTCACGTTTGTTAAAGGATAGAATTATCATCTTAGCGGATGAGGTTAATAAAGTAACAGCCAATCTCGTAGTTGCACAGCTTCTATTTTTAGAAGCGGAGGACCCAGATAAGGATATTATGCTTTATATTAATAGCCCAGGTGGGGTTATTACAGATGGTATGGCTATCTATGATACAATGCAATATATTAAGTGTGATGTATCAACTATTTGTATGGGTATGGCTGCTAGCATGGGATCTTTCTTACTTGCGGGGGGAGCTAAGGGTAAACGCTTTGCTCTTCCACATGCAGAGATTATGATCCATCAACCATTAGGTGGTGCACAAGGTCAGGCAACTGACATTGCCATTCAAGCAGAACATATCATCAAAATTAAAAATAGAATGAACGAAATGCTTGCCCAAAACACAGGGCAACCTCTTGAAAAAATCAAGAATGATGTAGAAAGAGATTATTTTATGACTGCCGAAGAAGCGAAAGCTTATGGCATCATTGATGAAGTAATCACTAGAAAATAATAGAATAGAGGTGGAGCATGCCAAGTAAATTTGATGATACAAAAGGGCTTAGATGTTCCTTTTGTGGGAAAAATCAAGATCAAGTAAGAAGACTTATTGCAGGCCCACAAGTCTATATTTGTGATGAATGTATTGAACTTTGTTCTGAAATTATAGAAGAAGAGTTTGAAGGCGAAGAAGAGAGTGGTAACAGCTTTGATATGCCGACACCTAAAGAAATTAAAGATCATCTTGACCAATATGTTATTGGCCAAGATGATGCTAAAAAAGCTTTAGCGGTAGCTGTATACAATCACTATAAACGCATCAATGCACCATCTCACAAGGATGACGATGTGGAAATACAAAAAAGTAATATTTTACTTTTAGGGCCAACAGGTTCAGGTAAAACATTCCTTGCACAGACACTTGCAAAAATGCTGAATGTACCTTTTGCTATTGCAGATGCGACTGCACTTACTGAAGCAGGTTATGTAGGGGAAGACGTTGAAAATATTTTATTAAAGCTTATCCAAGCTGCAAACTACGATGTAGAGAAAGCTCAAGTAGGTATTATCTATATCGATGAAATTGATAAAATAGCTAGAAAATCTGAAAATCCATCCATTACACGTGATGTAAGCGGTGAAGGTGTACAACAGGCTCTTCTTAAAATATTAGAGGGAACTGTTGCTTCTGTTCCACCACAAGGTGGTAGAAAACATCCACATCAAGAATTTATCCAAATCGATACAACGAATATTTTATTTATTTGCGGTGGAGCATTCGACGGCATAGATAAAATTATTGAAAATCGTGTTGGACATAAAACAATGGGATTTGGGGCAAGTATTGTGAGCAAAAAAGAAAAGACTGTTGGACAGCTTCTTAAATCTTTAGAGCCGCAGGACCTTCTTAAATTTGGTCTTATTCCAGAGTTTATCGGTCGTATTCCATCTATTGTATGCTTAGATAGCTTAGATAAGGAAGCACTTAAGCTTATTTTAAGTAAACCTAAGAATGCATTAGTAAAACAATACCAAAAACTCTTTAGCTATGACCACATTGATCTTGAATTCCAAGAAGAAGCATTAGAAGCAGTTGCAAATCTTGCAATTGAACGTCAAACAGGTGCACGTGGATTACGTGCAATCTTAGAAGATGTTATGCGTAATGTAATGTATGAAGTGCCATCAATGACTTCAGAAGTAAGTAAGGTTATCATTAATAAAGAAACAATCACTGATAAAAAAGATCCAGAGATTGTTTATAAAGATGAAACAAAAAAGAAAAAAAATAAAGCAGATGGTGAGTCTGCTTAATGCATAAAAGTATGCAGGGCGTTTAATGTCTTGCATACTTTTTTTGTCTGCTGGCAATAATCTAAAAAATGTTTATTGTAAGGAGGCAACAAAGTGATAGAGGGATTACTAATAGGGGTGCAGATATTCTTTTTGTGTGTAATAGGATTGTATTTTTTAATACAACTTCGAAATACAAGACAGTCTAAAACTAACCTTTTTAACGATTCTCAAGAGAAGTATGAGAAAATGCAAAGAATGAGATATATTAAGCTTACTCAGCCGCTTACAGAGAAGATGAGGCCTAAGAGTGAAGAAGATATTATTGGGCAGGAGGATGGACTTTTAGCACTTAAGACGGCACTATGTAGTCCTAATCCACAGCATATTCTGATTTATGGTAGCCCTGGAGTAGGGAAGACTGCTGCTGCACGTATAGCGCTGGAGATGGCTAAAAAATGTGAGCTTTCTCCTTTTACTTCCACAAGTAAGTTTGTTGAGATTGATGCCACGACGTTAAGATTTGATGAGCGCAGTGTAGCAGACCCACTTATGGGTTCTGTACATGATCCGATTTATCAGGGAGCGGGCGCATATGGTCAGGCTGGCGTACCGCAGCCTAAGCCAGGAGCAGTAACTAAAGCACACGGAGGCGTATTGTTTATTGATGAAATTGGAGAGCTTCATCAGGTGCAGATGAATAAACTTCTTAAGGTTTTAGAAGATCGTAAAGTTTATTTAGAAAGTGCATATTATAGCTCAAGTGATGAGCATACACCACCTTATATACATGATGTTTTTAGAAATGGACTGCCTGCAGATTTTAGGCTTATAGGAGCCACTACACGCTCACGTGAAGAGATACCACCTGCGCTTAGATCAAGATGTGTAGAAATCTTCTTTAAAGATTTAGATGAAGAAGCTATTATGAAGATTGTAGAACGTGTTATAGACAGGGAGAAGCTGTCTATCGAATCTGATGCGAAGGAGATGATTCCAGATTATGCAGCTAATGGGCGTGAAGCTGTAAGTATTTTACAAACTGCCTATAATAAGATGCTTTATGATAAACAAAGCAATATTAAGAAAGCAGACATTGAATGGATTGTAAAGTCTGGCAGATACAGCAAAGCACTTCACAAAAAACTAAATACAGGCTATTATATAGGTAAGGTCAATGGACTAGGTGTTATGAGTACATCAGCAGGTATGGTGTTAGAAGTTCAAGCGGTAGCCAAGAAAGTAGCCTCAGGTAAGGGACATATTAATATTACAGGGGTTATTCAAGAAGAAGAACTTACTATGCAGCATAGTAAAGCGAAGCGTAAGAGTATGGCTTATAGCTCACTAGAAAATGTACTAACCTTAATGAAAACACAATATCAAATAGACTATGAAGATTATTATATACATGTCAATTTCCCATCAGGTATTCCTGTTGATGGCCCATCAGCAGGTATTGCTATGTTTAGTGCGCTATATTCTGCACTATTTAATGAACCTGTTCCAGGTAATATTGCTATGACAGGAGAGGTTACTATACATGGGGAAGTCTATCCTGTAGGGGGAGTCAGTGAGAAAATTCTTGCTGCTAAGAAGGCGGGAGCTAAGGCGGTTATTATTCCAAAAGAGAATATGCAAGGTACTTTTGCAGATTTAGGGATAGAGATTATCCCAGCCCAAACTGTTAAAGAAGTGGTAAGTTATCTTTGGGATATACCTATTACGCAGAAAGCTGAAAATATATTGCATGCATAATTCAAATAGGAGTGGCTTTACTTACGGAGTCTATAAGTAGAGCGCTCCTTATTTATAGAGAGAAAGGACAAAAGTATGACACAAGAGAGAAAACATATACCTTTAATTCCTTTAAGGGGACTTACGGTCTTTCCAAATATGATTATTCATTTTGATGTGGGAAGAGATAAATCATTAAAAGCTATTGAAGCGGCCATGGTAAAAGATGAGTATGTTTTACTGGTGACTCAGAAAAATACAATGCAGGAAAATCCAAACCATGAAGAAATTTATGATATTGGTACTATTGTAAAGATTAAACAGATTGTTAAACAAAAACCACCTATCATTAAAGTATTGGTGGAGGGGATTAAAAGAGCGAGAGTACTTGAAGTAGCAAATGGGCAGTACCTTGAAGCTTACATAGAGGAAATTGAAGAAAAGGAAGCAGAAGATACACCTGAAACAGAGGCGCTGATGCGTAGCGTAGGAGAGCTTTTTGAACGTTATGCAGGGCTTAATACGAAGCTCTCTATGGAAATGGTGTATAGTATTTTAGGAGCAAGTTCACCACTTGAAATTATGGATCTTATTGTGGCAAACATCCCTTTAGAAGTTACACGTAAACAAGAAATTTTAGAGTGTTTAGAGCCGGCTCAACGTATGTATAAAGTGCTTGAAGTATTAGAGTCTGAAGTAGAGATTTTAGAACTTCAAAAAGAGATTCAAGGCAAAGTAAAAGATAATATTGACCAACTTCAAAAAGAATACTACTTAAGAGAACAGCTTAAAGTTATTCAAGAAGAACTGGGGGAAAAGGATGGTGTAAAAGCTGATGTTGAGCAGTACCGTGCTAAAATGGAAGAGCTTGAACTAAGCGAAGAAGTAAAAGATAAGATTGAAAAAGAAATTGGTCGTCTTTTAAAAGTGCCAAGTAGTTCTCCTGAAAGTGGTATGATTAGAAGTTACATTGAAAGTCTTTTAGCATTACCATGGAGCTATGTTACAGAAGAAAATATAGAGCTTGATCATGCAGAAACTGTACTTGAAAGAGATCACTATGGATTAGAAGAAGTTAAAGAGCGTATTTTAGATTTCTTATCTGTAAGAAAGTTTACTGAAGCTATAGGTGCACCTATTTTATGCTTAGTAGGCCCTCCAGGTGTAGGTAAAACTTCTATTGCACGTTCTATAGCAGAAGCTACAGGTAGAAACTATGTCCGTATATCATTAGGTGGTGTACGAGATGAAGCAGAAATAAGAGGGCACCGTAGAACTTATGTAGGAGCTATGCCAGGGCGTTTTGCAAATGCTCTTAGTGAGGCAGGCTCTAGCAATCCTCTTATGCTCTTAGATGAAGTGGATAAGATGATGAGTGACTTTAGAGGTGACCCTGCTGCAGCTTTATTAGAAGTATTAGATAGTGCTCAAAATCATAGCTTTAGAGACCACTATCTTGAAGTGCCTTTAGATTTAAGTAAGGTACTCTTTGTAGCAACAGCAAATACGTTATCCACTATTCCAAGGCCACTTCTTGACCGTATGGAAATTATTGAAGTGAATAGTTACACACCAATTGAGAAGATAGAGATTGCTGATCGTTATCTTGTACCAAAAGAAATGAAAAAGCATGGTTTAAATAAGAAAAGTTTTAAAATATCAAAAGATGCTATTAATTATGTCATTGAGCATTATACAAGAGAAGCTGGTGTTAGAAACTTAGAAAGACAAATTGGTACACTGTGTCGTAAAGCAACACGCGAGATGCTTCGTGAAAACAAAAAGTCTGTGACTATTAACACTAAAAAAGTGCAAAACTATTTAGGAGCAGAAAAAGTAACTTATAAAGAAAAAAATGCGAAGCCTCAAGTGGGGGTTGTGCGTGGACTTGCATGGACGGCTGTAGGTGGAGATACACTTTCTATTGAAGTGAATGTAATGGATGGAAAAGGTATTTTTGAACTTACAGGCAATATGGGTAACGTAATGAAAGAGTCTGCTAAAGCAGCCATGAGTTATATCAGATCAAAAGCACCTGCTCTTGGGCTTTCTAAAGATTTTTATAAACAGATAGATATTCACATTCATATTCCAGAAGGTGCAGTACCTAAAGATGGACCATCAGCGGGTATTACAATGGCTACAGCTATTATTTCAGCGCTTACAAATAAAAAAGTGCGTAATGATATTGCTATGACAGGTGAGATTACAATTAGAGGAAGGGTACTTGCTATTGGCGGACTAAAAGAGAAGATTCTAGCGGCTAAACGTGCAGGTATTTTTGAAGTAATTGTCCCAAAAGAAAATGAGAAAAATATACAGGAAATTAGCAGCGATGTCTTAGACGATGTTACAGTAATCTATGCTGAGACAATGGATGATGTACTGAAACACGTTTTTACAGAGCGCTAGGAGGAAAAAAATGAACGTAACAAAAGCAGAACTGATTATTACAGCCGGAAATAAAAATCAATTCCCAGAGATGACAATGCCAGAAGTGGCTTTTGCAGGGAAGTCAAATGTTGGTAAGTCTTCATTGATTAACTGTCTTGTAAATCGTAAGGCACTTGCAAGAACAAGTTCACAACCGGGGAAAACCCAAACGATTAATTTTTATGGAGTTCAAGATAGACTTCGATTTGTTGACCTTCCAGGATATGGTTATGCCAAAGTTTCTAAAACTGAGCGTGAAAAATGGGGTAAGCTTATTGAAGGATATCTTACACATAGAGAAATCTTAAATGATGTCATTTTACTTATTGATATTCGCCATGAAGTAGGTAGCAATGATAAGATGATGTATGATTGGGTAGCACATTATTACAATAGAGTTATTGTTGTAGCAACTAAAGCAGATAAGATCAATCGTAGTCAAATTCAAAAGCACGTATCTATGATTAAAAAAGGTCTTAATCTAAGACCACAAGATATGATTATTCCATTCTCAGCTGTTACGAAACAAGGGAAAGAGGAGATTTGGAGTGTACTTGATAAAGTAGTAGAAGACTTTGAACAAGTAGAAGAAATTTAAAATTAAGCTTGAGAGAAATTTATATGGAATAAGAAACAGGGGTGTTTGTGAAAAAGAATTTTTGCAAAGCTCCTGTTTTCTTATATTCTAGGAAAGTGTACATTTCTACAATATAAAGAGGTAAGAGTAGATGTTGAAGTAAGGATTCATAAATGGTATAATATGGATATAAGGGGGCGGGGTTATGAGAGATTATTTTAAAACCTATTATTTAAAAAATGGACGATTAGATCTATCTTTATTAGAAGATCACCAAGAAGAAGTAGTACAAGAAGTGAGACAAGCTAGAATTCCTAAAATTTATATAGACGATAAGATTAGCAGTATATTAGAAGAGATGGGAAACTGTTTTCTAGAAGAGGAAAAAATTTGATAAAAGGGCTTGACTCGAGTAAGTGGATATGATAATATAATCCTTGTCAGATGGATGACACAAGTTAAATAAATGTGATATGCGCGAGTGGCTCAGTTGGTAGAGCATCTCCTTGCCAAGGAGAGGGTCGCGGGTTCGAGTCCCGTCTCGCGCTCTTTTTATTGCGAAAAATACAGAGTATCTTCTAGAAGGTACTCTGTATTTTTTTGTTTAAATTATTTATACTAAAACTGTAAAATTAGATTTCTAAGGAGAAGAAAATGGTTGTAGGTTTATGTAAGTTAAAGCTTTATGCACATTGGGTACATTCTCTTAAAGAAAAAAGAATGATTGTAAGAAGTTTAGTAGGCAAAGTACGAAGTAAATTTTGTATTTCTATTTCAGAAGTAGAAGCTTTAGATATGCATCAGACAGTTATTTTAGGGCTAAGTATAGTAACAAATGAAACTAAAATTGCAGATACTTTATTAAATCAAGTTATTTCTTATATACAAGAGAACACTGAGGCAGAATTACTAGATATTGATAGAGAAATTATTACAGACTTTTAAGACATCTGATTTATTATCAGATGTTTTTATTTTTGCCAATCAACCATTGGTTGCATAGCTTAGCTTGAGAGCACTACTGACAGTTGATTGCATATATAAGAGCCTTTTGGTAAGCTGAGTCTATACTACACAAGAGGTGAGAAATGATGAACATTAACAATATGGGTGTTTTTATAAGTGAATTAAGAAGAGAAGCAAATATGACACAGTTTGAGTTAGCAGAAATCTTACATGTTTCCCATCAAGCTGTATCTAAGTGGGAGAGACTTGAATCTTTACCTGATATTACGATATTACCTTTACTGGGTGAGACTTTTAATATTACAGTAGATGAGTTATTAAAAGGGGAGAGAGAAGGGCAGGCAGAAAGAAGTGAAGAAAAGACGAAAGTAGAGGTCTTCGTTGGAGATATTGTAATTGATAAAATTGACCAAGCAAAAGTAGCCTTAAAAGAATTAGAAAATGTACAAGATATTCTAGAAGGCATTGCGCCTCTTACAAAGCCGAAGGTCTTTGAAGAGATTATAGAAGGGGTGAATATAGATTTAGAAGGTATTAGAGGGTTTCTTCCTTTTTTAGGCGCAGAAGCGTTAGGGGAGATTATTCATAAAGTAATAGAAGAGGGAGATTTAAATAAGGTAGATGAAGGAATTTATCCTTTCTTAAAGGCCGAGCACAAAGATATGCTTATTGACTATTATATAGCGGAAGAAAAAGAGTGGGATGAAATAGAAGATATTTATCCTTTCTTAAGTGCTAATCAGCAAGAAAAGTTAATGGAACATTTCATGTCTCATTGGATGAAGGATGAATTAGAGGGTTTATATCCTTTTATGACACTAGAGCTTAGAAATTCACTTATAGATCTGGTTATAACAAGGGGAGAATATGAAATGATAGAAAGTCTCATACCTTTTCTAAATGCAGAGCAAAAGGATAAGGTTATTGATCATGCTAAAGAAGAAGGGGTGAAAAAGCGTGTTATGGAAAACTGGGCACCTTTCTTAAATCAGAAGCAGCTTAAAAAATTATTATTTGACAATCTATAAAATGAGTCTATAATAAAAATTGAACTGAATAACAGGGGTGCTAAAACCTTTTTGGCTGAGATTGAATGAAATGGCATTCTAGACCCTTATAACCTGATCCAGGTAATGCTGGCGTAGGAAATCTAACTTTCAAAGAGAGTCTCTATAGGTATATACATATTTTTAGGATAGGTGTATCTATAGGGTGATGAAATGCGCAGCTTAAGCTGCGCATTTTTTATATTATAGGAAGTAAACACGAAAGTTGTGCACATGACTCACATGAAAAACGTATAAAGTGTGGATAAATACGCTAGTAACCAACAAATATGTGAATAAAGGAGAATAAGAAAATGGAACAGTTTAATGCAAGTTTAGCTATTCAAGTATTACCTAAAGTAGAAGGTGAAGAAGTAATCCGCGTAGTAGATGAGGTCATTGCGTACATAAAATCTACAGGGCTTAATACTTTTGTAGGGCCTTTTGAAACAACCATTGAGGGAGATTTTGATCAGCTTATGGATATTGCAAAGGAGTGTCAAAAAATATGTATTCGCGCTGGTGCACCAAGTGTTATGAGTTATATGAAGGTAGCTTATAATCCAGGTGAAGGGGTATGGTCTATTGATAAAAAAGTTACAAAACATCATCAATAAACTTTATGCACCGGGATTTATAATAGGACTTATCCTAATTTGGCAAGTGGTATGTTCATTAGAGCTTGTACCAGGCTATATGCTACCATCGCCTATTCAGGTCATGCAGGCCTTCATAAATGAGTTTAACGTCTTAATGGAGCATTTAATGATTTCACTAAGTGAGGCATTTTTAGGACTTGGGGTAGGGATTTTAGTTGCATTTATTTTGGCAGTAGGAATGGATCATTACAGAGGGCTTCATAAATCACTTTACCCTCTTTTAATTATTTCACAGACAGTACCCGTTATCGCTATTGCACCATTACTTGTACTGTGGATGGGGTATGGTATGGCACCTAAGGTAATGGTTATTTTCTTAGTATGCTTTTTCCCTATTACCATTAGTTTATTAGATGGTTTTAAGGAGGCAGATAGAGATACGATTAGACTTATGAAGTCTATGGGGGCAAATGCTAAGCAGATTTTTTGGCATATTAAACTACCTTGTGCACTTCCAGGCTTTTTAGCAGGTCTTAAAGTATCTGTAAGTTATGCAGTTATAGGCGCTGTTGTTGCAGAATGGCTTGGGGGTACAGCTGGCCTTGGTGTATATATGACAAGAGTAAGAAAGTCTTATGCCTTTGACAAGATGTTTGCAGTTATTTTCCTAGTAAGTTTAATAAGTTTAGTACTTATGAAGTTAGTTAGTCTGCTTGAGAGGAAGGTTATGCCATATAAGAGGATACAGAACAAAAAATAAAGAGATTGAACATAAATAACAAGTAGATAATCGAGAGATTAAATAAAAAATGAAATTCATAATACATAGAAGTACTAATAAATAGAAGGAGTACACCATGAAAAGAAAATTAATGAGTATGCTTATGGCGGGGCTACTTACTTTTGGTATGATAGGATGTAGTGCTAGTAAAGCAGATAATAATGTAACTGTTGTACTAGATTGGGTACCTAATACAAATCATACGGGTTTATATGTAGCCTTAGAAAAAGGATTTTATAAAGATTTAGGATTAAATGTAGAGATTATGCAGCCGCCAGAAGGAGGAGCCTTATCGCTAGTGGCAGCTGGTAAAGCAGAGTTTGCAGTATCTTTCCAAGAGGAAATAGGGCCAGCTTTAACATCAGAAAATCCACTTCCAGTAGTAGCGGTTGCAAGCATTATTGACCATAATGTATCGGGGATTATTTCACTTAAAGAAAAAGGTATTGATTCACCAAGCAAGCTTGAGGGTAAACGCTATGCTTCATGGGATACACCTTTTGAGAGAGCCATTTTAACGAATATTGTTGAAGGAGATGGCGGAGACTTCTCTAAAGTGGAACTTATTCCAAATACAGTGACAGACGTTATTTCTGCACTTCAAACAGATATTGATGCTGTATGGGTATACTATGGTTGGGATGGAATTGCTACAGAGCTTGCAGGCCTTGATACAAATTATATAGCTTTTAGAGATATTAATCCTGTATTTGACTTCTATACACCAGTTCTTGCATCAGGTACAAAGTATCTTGAAGAAAATGAAGAAGAAGCTAAAAAGTTCTTAGAGGCTACAGCTAAAGGCTATGAATATGCTATTGCAAATCCAGAAGAGGCAGCAGAGATTTTAGTGAAACATGCACCAGAAGTAGATTTAGAACTTGCAAAAGCAAGTCAGGCATTCTTAGCAAATGAATACCAAGCAGAGAAAGAAAGCTGGGGAACCATTGATGAAACAAGATGGACTACTTTCTATGACTGGATGTATGAAGAAGGACTTATTGGTGCAGATTTAGGTAACCAAGGTTTTACAAATGCCTATTTACCACAATAGGTGATAAGTATGTATTTTAAAGCTGAACATATTTGTAAAAGTTATGATGGAAGAAAGATTATAGAAGATATTTCCTTAGAGCTTAAAGAAGGTGAACTGGTATCCCTATTAGGGATAAGTGGTATAGGAAAGACTACTTTATTTAATATCTTATCAGGACTTGAAAAGCCTGATAATGGTCATATTTATTTAGAGGATAAAGATATAACGGGGCAGACAGGTATTGCAAGCTATATGCAACAAAAAGACTTACTTATGCCATACAAAACTGTTATTGATAATGTAAGCCTTCCTCTTTTACTTAAAGGTATGTCTAAGAGAGAAGCTCGGGAGAAAGCAAGCACTTACTTTAAGCAATTTGGTTTAGAGGGAACTAAGACGCAGTATCCTATTCAGCTATCAGGAGGCATGAGGCAAAGAGCAGCACTTCTTAGAAGCTATTTATTCAGTAGTAAGTTGATGCTATTAGATGAGCCTTTTAGTGCCTTAGATGCTATTACTAAACATCATATCCATGATTGGTATTTAGAGATTATGAAAGAGATGAAAAGTCCAACCCTTTTTATTACCCATGATATTGATGAAGCAATTTTACTTTCTGACCGTATTTATATTATGGCAGGGAATCCTGGAAGGCTTACAAAGATGTTTACTATTGAAGGAGCAAAAATTTCTACAGATGATTTTACAACTTCAGAGGTTTTTATAACTTATAAAAAGGAAATTCTAAAGGCGATTAAAGAAGCTTAAAATAAATTAAAGAAAAACAGGGGCTACTACATAATATGTAGATTAGTCCCTGTCTTTGTAAAAGAGCATATAAAAGTAAGCATCATTAAATGCGGATGAGTGTATTAGGATCTGCAATAATTTCTTCTAATCCAGCTAGTTTTGCAACGTCCCAATAGGCATCATGATTGAAGGTACAGTAAAGAGCATTGGTTACAATAAGTACTTTCTTTTCAGTGTGTACTTCATAGATCAGATCATTACCAATTTTAATTTTATTTAAAGGACCCTTAATGTATTTTGTAAAGATTTTATCATCATATTCTATTTCAGTGCGCTCATCAAGTAAAAATTTTATGAAATCTTTTTTATCCATATACGTTCCCTTCCTTCAGAAAAAATGATTTATGTTATTAGTGTATCCTAAATAAGAGTAAATAATTATTAACTTTATGGGTTATACTAAGATAAGTTCTAATAAAAAGAAAAAAAAACTAAAAAAATGTAAAAAACCTATTTACATACGTCAATATATATGCTAAACTAACGAAGTAGTCAAGAGACGGCCCATTGGTCAAGCGGTTAAGACACCGCCCTTTCACGGCGGTAACAGGAGTTCGATTCTCCTATGGGTCATTTGTATATGGTGGGGATAGCTCAGTTGGTTAGAGCGCCAGATTGTGGCTCTGGAGGCCGTGGGTTCGAATCCCATTCTCCACCCTGGGTTTTAATGTAGGGTTATCGCCAAGCGGTAAGGCACAGGATTTTGATTCCTGCATTCGGAGGTTCGAATCCTCCTAGCCCTGTTGCCTATATGGCAAAACAACTTAACATGGGTCACTAGCTCAGTTGGTAGAGCACTTGACTTTTAATCAAGTGGTCCGGAGTTCGAGCCTCCGGTGGCTCATATTTAAAGCTTGCATTTAATGCAAGCTTTTTTTTGTATGTTAAAATATAAATAAGATAGAGCTAATTATACAAGGTGTAAAATTAATAATAGAGATAGGACTAATTGTTATTTGTTTGATAACAACAATTAAGGTTTCAAGAAGAGAAGATACTCTAATTGAACTACTAGGTGAATGAGCAGATAAAACATTAGGGATTATACCTATACAATCAAATCATGAATAAAGAGCAAGGCTTACTTTTAAAGTAGGCCTTTTTTATTTGTCAAAATATGATTAAAGAAACTTTGAATTGGTAATAATAAAATTAAAGAAGGAGGAGAGATTCATGTATACTGAAGAAACAGCTTTTGAATACATATATCCACGTCGGGGTGAAATTTATGAAGCAGATCTTGGAGTGGGTGATGGAAGTGAACAAGCAGGTATTCGACCTGTTCTTATCATACAGAACAATGTAGGAAATCATTATTCACCTACTATTATATGCGTACCTTTAACTTCAAAAATTAAAAAGGATATACCAACTCATTATACTGTGACTAAAGATAAGTATCATTTTTTAACACATGATTCAACTATATTATGTGAGCAGATTAAAACCATATCCAAGAGACGTCTTTCACATAAGATAGGCATGCTCTCTAAACAAGATATGCAAAATGTGGATCAAAGGTTAAGTATAAGCATTGCATTATAGGAATAATGTAGACGGTATACATAGAGGCAAAAGAGACGTAGATTTTTCTACGTCTTATTTTATTGCTTTAAATTGTTAAATGGATTTATAAATAATGCCTCTCTATACGACAGAAAATAAGAATGATGAAAGAGGGATGTCTATGAGTTCATGTAAAGTGAGAATTGGATATGCATGTATTAATTTATCATTAGGTAAAAAGTTTCGTACTTTTAGATGGAAGTCTGTAGAGGATCAAGATATTCAAAAAATAAAAAAGGTTATTCAACATAATATTATTTTGCTAGGTGACATTATCTATGACAATATTAAAAAAAATATTTTCGTTTATAGGGTTACGGCAGAGATTATCCCTTTTATAGATAAGCCTGAAATTAAGAAGCTAATAGAGAAACATAAAATACTAAGTGAGCCAAAAATTCAAAATGAGTTTGAAAGAATTAGAAGGTGGCAAAAGCAATATAACTTGAGAATTTCTATGCATTCTAGCCATTTTACGATGCTAGCAAGCCCTAAAGAGGATATTGTGCAGCGTTCTATAGGAGAGCTTAGAGCACAAAGTGAATTTTTAAAGATAATAGGAGGCCGAAACTTAGTTATTCATATAGGGGGCGCCTATGGCAATAAGGTCGAAACTTTAGAAAGATTTAAAGAGAATTTAAAAACGCATAAGAGTGAGATAGATGTAGAACGTCTAACTATAGAAAATGATGATAAGACTTATAGTTCAGAAGAAGTTGTACGTTTATGTAAAGAGTTAGGACTTAAATGGGTATATGATTATCATCATGAAAGGTGTAATCCAAGCAAGTATGCAAATATTATTGAGCTACTAAGGGAGTACCCGCCAAATAAATATCATCTTTCATCAGGAATAGGTGATATTATCAAACCACCTCATGCGGATTATATTTTAAAAGAGGATATGGAAGGACTTATTAATCAATTAGATTTAGCAGGCATTAAACAAGCAGATATTATTTTTGAAGCTAAGAAAAAAGATTTATCTATTTTTGAAGTTATGGAGCCAACGGAGAATGGTTATTGGAAAATAAAAACTACAAAATTATAAACAAATGTAGTAAGATAGAGTTATAGAATTTAATTTAGATTACAAGGAGGATAAGTAAATGAATATTACAATTCAAAATAAAGAATTAAAAGATTTACAAGGAATGATTATTCCTGTTTATGAAGATAAAACACATACTTGTGAAAAAGTTGAAGCGATTAAAACCGGAGAGCTTTTTAAAGGCAAAGCAGGTGAATGCTTCTACTTTACAACAGAAGAGATGAAATACATGATTTTAGTTGGTTTAGGTAAATATGAAGACCTTAAACCAGAAGGTTTTAAAGCAGCTATTGCTAAAGGTGCTAAAAAAGCAAAAGAACTTAAATTAAATGAATATGGTATTAAATTTATGGATGCAGCTCATATGTGTCCAGGCGGTAGAGTAAGAGCTATTGTACAAGCTACTAGACTTGCACTTTATAATTTTGATAAGTACAAAACTGGTGAAGATAAAAAAGCTTATACACCAAATGTTTATGTATTAGATGCACCAACTGAGAAGATAGAAAAAATGAATGGCAAACTGAGTGAAATTAATAATATTGTAGATGGCATCATTGAAGCAAGAGATTTAGTAAATGAGCCAGCTAATGTTATCTATCCTGAAACACTTGCTAATAGAGTTGTAGAACTTGGTCAAAGAGATGGATTTGAAGTAGAGATCTTTGATGAAAATCAAATTCAAGAAATGGGTATGAAAGCATTTTATGAAGTAGCAAAAGGTTCAGCAAGAGCTCCAAGATTTATTGTAATGCGTCATATGAATGACCCAGAAACAGAAGAAATTTTTGGGCTTGTAGGTAAAGGCTTAACATTTGATACAGGCGGTTACTCACTTAAACCATCAGGTTCTATGGATACGATGAAAAGTGATATGGCAGGTGCAGCAGCAGTTATTGGTACAATGAGTGCTCTTGCTAAAAATAACGTAAAAGCTAATGTAATTGCAGTTGTTGCAGCTTGTGAAAATGCTATTTCAGGTATCAGTTATAAGCCAGGTGATATTATTGGTTCTATGGCAGGAAAAACAATCGAAGTACTTAATACAGATGCAGAAGGTCGTTTAACGTTAGTTGATGCGGTAACTTATATTATTGAAAAAGAAAAAGTATCAAAAGTAGTAGATGTAGCAACACTTACAGGTGCAGCACTTGTAGCATTAGGAACAACAACAACAGCTGTTGTGTCTAACAATGATGAATTCTACAATGATCTTATTGCGAAAGCAGAAAGAACAGGTGAGAAGTTCTGGAGATTACCAGATTTCGATGACTACAAAAAACTTATTAAGAGTGATATTGCAGACCTTAAAAATATTGGTGGTAGAAATGCCGGTACCATTACAGCAGGTTTATTTATTGGAGAATTTGTTCAGGATAAACCATGGTTACACTTAGATATTGCAGGTACTTCATGGGCAGAAACAGCTTTAAATGAGTACTCAGTAAAAGGTGCAACAGGTGTGCCAGTATCAACACTTTATGCATTAATTGAACAAAGAAAACCATGTAAACACTAATAGAGAGAAAATAAAAAAGTTGCCTATCCATCTAGGCAACTTTTTTATTTTTAGCTTTCATATGACAGTACAGCATAACCCCTATAAGAATAAAGATAGAACCTATATCAGAAAAAGGTTGTGCATAGAATACACCTTCTACGCCCATAAAGATTGGTAGGGTGAGAGAAAATAAAATTTGAAGTACAAAACTACGGCCTATAGAAACAATATTGGCTTCTATATTACGATTAAGTGCTTGGTAATAAGCACCCATAGTATAAACAATACCAATGAATGGTATACCAAGACAAAAAGTTATTGTACGATTATAAGCTAAATCAAGTAAATTTTCTGCAATGCCATAGAGTTTAATAAAGTATTCCCCGTAAAAAATAAGTGCAAGAAGAGCTACAATACTTGTCATAACACTTGCAATCAGTGTAATTTGCAGGAGTTTATGCATGCGTTTAATTTGATTTGCGCCATAATGGCAACCAATAAGTGGTTGCATACCTTGAGACATCCCTACACAGAGTTGAGTATAAAGAGAAATAACATAACCTGTTACACAGAAGATAGCAATATCTGCTGTATTACCATATTGATATAAAATAACATTTTGAACTAGTATAACGACACCTATAGAGATTTGAATCATAAAAGATACAAAACCAATTTTAAAGATATCTTTTAATAGTTCTTTATCGATTTTAAAATATTTTTTATGGAATTTAACATGGGACTTACCAGATAGGAAGTACCAAAGACCTATAATTGTTGAGAAGATCACACCGGCACCTGTTGCTAGAGCGGCTCCCATGGTTCCCATACCTAATTCAATAACAAATAACCAATCTAAAATAATATTCCCAATTGCACCTGCTCCTACCATAAGCATAGATAAATGAGGATTACCATCAGCTCTTACAAGTGGATTAAGTGCATTAGCTAGGAGGTAAGGAATAGCCATTAGATAAATAACAATAAAGTAATCTTTAGTATAGCCAAAAGTCTCTTCAGTAGCTCCTAAGAATTTAATAATAGGATTAGCAAAGAGTGGGCCTAGAATCATAAGACCAACACCGATAATTAAAAGGGATTTAAGAACAGTACCTAAAAGACGTTCAGCTCGTTCCTTATCATGACTCCCTAAGCAAATAGAAATAAGACTGCTAGCGCCTGAGCCAAAGAGAAGGCCTATACCTAGTATAACTGTAACAGCAGGCCAAGCTAAATTTACCCCTGCAAGTCCTGCTTCACCAGTTCCTTGCCCAACAAAAATGCCATCTACCATAGTATAAATCGTATTTAGAATAACACCTATAACCGAAGCAGAAACAAATTTAGACCAAACTTTAAATAAGTTGCCGTTTAATATATGCTCAATATTCATATATATGAACTCCTTTTATATAAGATATCTTAAAAAATTATATAGCATTCATCTTTGGAAAGTAAAGTGAATTAGGGCTAAAAATGCTATAATAAGGATATAATGATAGAAGTTGAAAAAGCTATAGGAGGAGAACATGCGAAACTTTTTAAGTAAAGAAGATATAGAAGAAATGCAAAAAGAAATTGAATATAGAAAGGTCGTAGAACGTAAAAGGCTTATCGAAGATGTAAAAGAAGCTAGGGCTCATGGAGATTTAAGTGAGAACTTTGAGTATAAAGCCGCTAAAAGAGAAAGAGGTAAGAATGAATCACGTATTCGTTACTTAGAACGCATGATTAAGACTGCAAAAATCATTTCTACAGAAAGTAATGTAGATGAGGTAGGACTTAATAAACAAGTACGTATTAAGTTTTTAGACGATGATTTTGAGATGACCTATATGATTGTTACAACTATGAATACAGACGCTGTGAATGATAAGATTAGCATTGAATCCCCTTTAGGAAAAGCCCTATTTAAGAAAAAAGTAGGACAACGTGTCAAAGTAGAGGCACCAGAAGAAACCTATGAGGTAGAAATACTAGAGATCCTATAAGATATATAAATTAATGGTGTGTTTACATTTAGAAAATTCTGTTTTACTATAAGCTTATATGGGAAATATTTGAAGAAGGGGTGCTAGGATATGTTCAAAAAAGTTTGCAGTGTAGGATTTCTACTTTGGACTATGCTTGGAAGTTCTATGATTTATGGGCAGGAACCAGGGCAGATAGTTATTCCTCGTTGGGCTAAAAGTGATTTATTAACAGCAGAAGTAAGTGGATTAGTACCAACTGACTATGTTAAGTATCTTAATCAACCTATAAATGAAGAACAATTAACTCAGATTATAGAAGGGCTTAAAGGGCAGTGCAGGCAAGCTGGACTCAATGAGCAGGAAGTTAAATCCATCATACAGATAGGAACAAGAGAGCAGGTGCTAAGTAGCTATTATAATGTGCTTCAAGGCTTTGATGGACGAATTGATTTTAAGAAAGATATGATAAGCTACATGCAGTATGCTGGTGTTATTAAAGGCGATGAAAAAGGCAATTTAAATTTAGAGAAACCTTGTACGGTACAAGATGCCATTTTATTTGCAAATCGTATTGTAACAGATATTTATAAGCAGACCGAAGCAGGGGCCAAAGGATTCGTGTGGGAAGTAAGTGATGAGAATAATACAGTTTATCTATTGGGAACCATTCATTTAGGGAGACAAGAACTATATCCATTTAGTGCTGGGCTTAACAATATCCTAGAAAAGGCTGATAAAGTAGCATTTGAAGTAGATTTTAATAATCAAAGAGAACAAGTATACTTTTATCAGAAACAAATGTATTTAGATGACACAACCCTTAAAGAACATTTAGATGAAGAAACTTATATAAGAACTGTAGAAGTCTTTAAACAGTATGGTATGTCAGAGGAAGAAATAAATAGATATAAGCCTTGGGCACTGTCAAATACATTAGCAACACTTAATGTAAATACAGGAGATAAGGAAGATCACGCTACAACTTCACTTCCTGTTATAGATTTATATGTCTATACAAAAGCACTTTTAGAAAACAAAGAGATTTTAGAAATAGAAGGGTATAATTTTCAAGCAGATTTATTTGATGGGCTAGATGAAGCGTATCAAATAGAAAGTTTAAAAACTAATTTAGATGCTTTCGAGTCTGAGGATGAAGTAGATACAGAGAGCGTAACATTGGTAAATGAATGGGTAAAGCAATTTATAGAAGGAAATATAGAAGCATTTGCAACAAGTTATGGTAAAGACCAAGCTTTAGAGAAGGATGACCCATTAATGAAATTACTCTTTGAAAATCGAGATGAGCGTATGACAGATAAAATTGTAGAGTATTTAGGGGATAAAGAAAATGCTACTTACCTTGTAACTGTTGGGGCAGGGCATATGGTAGGGAAGGAAGGCATCATCAATAGGCTTAAGAATTTAGGATATACCATAAATGTAGTAGGGGGGAATTAATATGAATAAGGGGAGAAAATATAGTATTAGTCTATTACTCGTTTTAGTTTGCTCTATCAGTACAATGTTATTAGGCATGGAAATAGAGGACTTAATGAAGTTAAGGTTATATATGAAGAGTACTTTAACCCCTAGTAAAGAAATTACTTTATCTTTTGCGGGTGATTGTACACTTGGAACTTATTATGGGCAAGGAGAATGGAATAGATTTGACCAAGTAGCTAAAAAGGAAGGCAATGCTTATTTTTTAGAAAAGGTTAAACCTATTTTTGAAGCAGATGATTTAACTGTTGTAAATCTTGAGGGTCCACTTACAACAGGAGGTCAAAGGCAGGAAAAGCAATTTGCTATTAAAGGAGATCCTAGCTATACGGAAATCTTACAGTTAGGTAGTGTAGAAGCAGTAAGCCTTGCCAACAACCATACATATGATTACGGACAGGAAGGGATGAAGCAGACAGAAGCTGCTTTAGATAAGGCACAGATTGATTATTTTAGAGGAAACAAAATTGCTTATAAAGAAGTAGAAGGTATTAAGATTGCTCTAATTGGTGAGAAGGGTTGGGATAATAGCCAATCTACTAAAACTAGGCTTAGGCAGTCTATTTCCCAGGCAAAGAAAGAAGCAGACCTTGTGATTGTAATGTTTCACTGGGGTATAGAAAGAGAACATTATCCTAATAGTATACAGAAGGATTTAGCACATTTTTGTATTGATGAGGGAGTAGATTTAGTAGTAGGCTCACACCCTCATGTTATACAGGGGATAGAAACTTATAAGGGGAAAAATATCATTTATAGCTTTGGAAACTTTAGTTTTGGAGCCAACAAAAATCCAGATGATAAAGATACCTTTATTTATCAAGAAACTTATAAGCTTCAAGGAGGAAAGGTAACACGTACTGATAGCAAGGTGATTCCTTGTAGCATTTCTTCAAGTAAAGAACGTAATAACTATCAGCCTACACCTTTAGAAGGAAAAGAAGCAGAACGTGTATTACAAAGGCTTGAGACTTATAGTAGTAAGTTTAAACAATCATACTTTAAATAGACAGGATGAAAGACATGAAAACGCCACTTTATAATGCATTAATGGAATACAGTAAGCACAAAAAGCCTTTTCATATGCCAGGGCACAAGCTTGGAACTTTTGGTGATATGAAGCATTTAGATTTAACAGCTTTAGATGTAACAGAAGCAAATGGCCTTGATAATCTCTATGAAGCAGAAGGGATTATTAAAGACGCCATGGAAGAGATGAGCAGATTCTATGGATCCCAAAGCACTACCTTCTTAACTAATGGTTCTACAGCAGGTATACTGGCTAGCCTTATGACCATATGTAAGCCAGGGGATAAAGTACTTATAGCAAGAAACTGCCACCATAGTGTATGGCATGCTTTAATTTTAATAGGTGCAGTACCTATTTATATTCAACCTGAGTATAATGAGGACTTTGGTCTAATGGGAGTCATAGCTAAAGAGACAATCAGTCAGGCATTAGATTTATATCCAGAAGTAAAGGGGGCTATTATTGTAAGTCCAACTTATGAAGGGATAGTTTCCGATGTTAAAGGAATAGCTGAAGTTTTACATGAACAAGATAAAGTACTTATAGTAGATGAAGCCCATGGAGCACATTTTGTAGTAGATGAGGCCTTTCCAGAAAGTAGTGTCTTGCAGGGAGCAGATTTAGTGATTCAAAGTATGCACAAGACTTTACCAACCCTTACACAAAGTGCACTTCTACATAGAGGAACTAATAAAGTAAATGAGGGTGAACTTATTAAGAATCTAAGATTAGTTCAAACTAGTAGTCCATCATATGTGATGATGAGCCTTATGGACTATATGAGGGGCTATATAGAGAGTCATAGAAATGAGATTAAAGAAAGCTATATTGTGCCACTTGAGAAAATGCGTGTGGAACTTAGTAAGATGAGAAAGCTTAAATTATTAGAACTACCAAGTGTTATGTATGACCAAAGCAAAATTGTTATCTTTACAAATGGTAGCGGTATAGATGGTTATACTTTAGGGCAATACTTAGAAGAACGTTATGATATAGTAGCAGAAGCTATGTTGCCACATCTGATTATTCTTATGACGACACTAGCAGATAATGAGCAGACTTTAACCCACTTAGAAAAAGCATTAAGAGCTATAGATGAAGAACTCTTCCTTAATCAATCTATAGAAAGTGACGATAGATATAGTGAATTAATAGGGCCTATTCTAAGTCAAGTAGATAATGTAAAAAAAGGGGAACTATCACCGAGAGAGGTCTATTATAAGGAGGCACAGTTGTCCCCGATAGATAGGTGTCTGGATAGAATTTGTGCACAGCAAATCATGCTTTATCCACCAGGTGTACCTATTATATGTTTAGGAGAGCGTATAAGTAAGGTACATATAGATTTAATCAAACAGTATAGAGATAGGCTTAAGGGATTAGAAATAGTGGATAGTCAAATCCATTGCAAAGTATTATAGATTTCAGTACAATAAGAGAGTAATAGGGCTTATACCTAATTTAAAGCTTATTATGAGATATAGTAACGTAACGTTCGTGGTTTCACGAACGTTTTTCTATAGAAAGGAAAAGACTATGGAACTATTTCAAGATATTAGAGGACATGAAGATATAAAAAAATATTTTAAGAAAGCTATTCAAACAGATAAAATATCACATAGTTATATCTTTGAAGGGCCAAAGGGTGTAGGCAAAAAAATGATGGCTATGTCTTTAGCAAAGGCTCTTTTATGCCAAGGAGAGGACAGGCCTTGTGGTAAATGTAAAGCATGTACACTGGTAGAGGCAGGTACACACCCAGATATTATTAAAGTAGATAAAGATACAAGGACAACTAAGATAGATACTATTCGTGAACAAGTGGTTAAAAATATGGATATTAAACCTTATCAAGGACCCTATAAAATCATTATTGTGACAGAAGCAGATACTGTAACCATAGAAGGCCAAAATGCTATGTTAAAAACTATAGAAGAGCCACCAAGTTATGGTATGATTATTTTAATTACAGAAAATCTAGCTAAGTTACTTCCAACTATTAAGTCTAGATGTATTCAATTACGATTTAATCCACTTAATCAAACTCAGATTATGGAGTATTTACAGGAATACCCTATAAGTGAAGTGCAAAAAGAAATTTATGCACAATTTGCTGAGGGGAGCATAGGGACAGCTAAGAAGTTAATAGAAGATGAGGATTTCTTAGAAGAGAGAAAGACAAGCATTAACTATCTTTTAGACCTTCAAAAAGCCGACCTCATGCAAATGTATAATATACAGAAAAGCATATGTGAGGATAAAGAGTTCATAAGTAGCCTTTTAGAATTCTGGTTACTCTGGTATAGAGATTTAGCCATCCTTAAGGCCACAGGAGAAGGGAACTTGTATTATTTGGATTATAAGACGCACTTACTCGACATGGCATCTAAATTAACGTATAATACAATTGACAGACATATTAAGCTTATTAAAGATGCGACTATGCAAATTAATCAAAATATATACCCGACTTTTGTAATAGAAAATTTATTACTTAAGATAAAGGAGAGAAAAAAATGATAACTGTTATCGGCGTTAGATTTCGAACAGCAGGTAAAATCTATTATTTTGATCCTGAAGATGTTAAGTATGAAGCAGGAGACCATGTTATTGTCGAAACTGCTAGAGGGATTGAATATGGAGAAGTTATCTATAGTAACCGTGAATTAGACGATAAAGAAGTAGTCTATCCTTTGAAGAAAGTTATGCGTATGGCAACAAAGGAAGATGCAGATAAAGTAAAAGAAAATAAAGTTAAAGAAAAAGAAGCTTTTTTCATTTGTAAGCATAAAATTATTAAGCATAATTTAAATATGAAGCTTATAGATGTAGAATACACTTTTGATAACAATAAAATTTTATTCTACTTTACGTCAGATGAACGTGTAGACTTTAGAGAGCTCGTAAAAGATTTAGCAGCTGTATTTAGAACACGTATTGAACTTAGACAAATTGGTGTAAGAGATGAAACAAAGATGCAAGGAGGAATTGGAATTTGTGGTAGAAACTTATGTTGTAATAAGTTTTTAAGTGATTTCCAGCCTGTATCTATTAAAATGGCCAAAGACCAGAGTTTGTCCTTAAATCCAATTAAAATTTCTGGAATTTGTGGTAGACTTATGTGCTGCCTTAAATATGAAGAAGATGTTTATGTAGAAATTCGCGGCAGGTTACCTGAAGTAGGTGACTTTGTACAGACACCAGACGGTAGGGGTGAAGTCCTTTCTGTTAATGTACTTCGTGAACAGGTTAAAGCTGCTGTTAAGAGAAAAGATAAAGATGAGAAAGAAGCTATTACTTACTCCTTATCGGATATCAAAATCCTTACACGTAAGAAGAAATCTTGTGGTGGATGTGGTAGCAATAATGGATGTAGTAGTGGATGCGGCAGCGGTGGGTGCTGTAGTAGTTCAGAAGATAAGGAGTTTGAGAACTTTGACTTTAGTAAACTCGAATGAGAGATTAGATGACTTAGATAGAAATGGATATAAAATCATTCAGAATCCCGAAGTATTTTGCTTCGGGATTGATGCTGTTCTTCTTAGCCACTTTGCAAAGGTAACTAAGAAAGACCAGAAAGTATTAGATATTGGGACGGGAACAGGGATTATCCCCATTCTTATGCATGCTGTCTATCAAAAAGGTAAATACACAGGTATTGATATTCAAGAAGAAATGGTAGAGATGGCTAATCGTTCATTGCAACTTAATGAAGTAACAGAAGATATTCAGATTAAGCATGTAGATGTAAAAGATTATAGAAATCATTTTGAAGGTCACTCATTAGACCTTGTGACATGTAATCCACCTTATATGAAAGGTACGAATGGACTTAAAAATGAGCATCCTTCAAAGACTATTGCAAGACATGAAGTCATGTGTACGCTTGAAGATATTATAGAAGCAGCAGGTTATGTGCTGAAGGTAAAAGGTAAGCTTTGTATGATTCATAGACCACAAAGGCTTGCAGATATTATTTGTGCCATGAGGCAAAATAAAATTGAGCCAAAGAGACTTCGTATGGTATATCCAAAACCAGGACAAGCACCAACAATGATTTTAATTGAAGGCGTAAAGGGTGGAAATAGCGAGATGCGTGTTGAAAAGCCGCTTATTGTCTATAATGAAGATGGAACACATACAGACGAAATCTATGAGATTTATGGCAGAGAAAAGCCTAAAGCCCAGTAAAGAGGAGAATATAATGGAAACATACGGAACACTGACTTTATGTGCAACTCCAATAGGAAATTTAGAAGATATTACTTACCGTGTGGTACGTACTTTACAAGAAGTAGATTTTATTGCTGCTGAAGATACGAGACATACAAGAAAGCTTCTTAACCATTTTGATATTCATACAAAGCTTATTAGTTACCATGAACATAATAAAATGGAAAAAGGCAAGGAGCTTATTGAACTTTTAAAACAAGGTAAAAACTTAGCGCTTGTAACAGATGCAGGTACGCCAGGTATATCTGACCCAGGCGAAGACATTGTTAAGCTAGCTATTGAAGAAGGCATTACAGTAACTTCTGCCCCAGGAGCAGTAGCAGGTATTACAGCTTTAATTTTATCTGGACAGAGTACAAGACGTTTTATCTTTGAAGGTTTCTTACCTACAGATAAAAAAGAGAGAAAAGCTTTACTTGAAAGCCTCAAGACAGAGACAAGAACAACTATTCTATATGAAGCACCACATAGATTAAATAAGACATTAGAATTATTATATGAAGCACTAGGTGACCGTTCTATTACGGTTACAAAAGAACTTACTAAGAAGTTTGAGTTTATCCATAAGACGACTTTAAGTGGGGCTATTAATTACTTTGAAGAAGTAGAACCAAAAGGTGAGTTTGTACTTGTCTTAGCAGGTAAAGATTTAAAGACGCTTCAAGAAGAAGATCAAAAAGCTTGGGAAGAGATGTCTATAGAAGAACATATGAATCTTTATATAAATAAAGGTATGGATGAAAAAATAGCCATGAAACAGGTTGCAAAAGATAGAGGCGTAAGTAAGAGAGATATTTATGCTTACTTGCATCAGAACTAAGAATTTAAATTAAGAATTAAAATGAGGGAGATAGCGATGCCAAAAGAAGCAAAAAAAATAAGTGCAGACAGATTACTCATATGGCTAAGTCTTTATATGATTACAGCTATACCAGCTTTTCTAAAGTTATATCAAACAATTCCTATAGGACTTATTTGTATTTTGATTTTAGAGGAGATAGTTTGCTATCATATCTTTGAAGATGAACTTTTAGAAGCTTACATGGACCAAGTAGAAAAGCCAGGATTCACAATAGGTCTACTTGCTACTAGTATTGGTGTAATGCTGATTACACTCATTTGGTCCTTCTTTTATGAATGGAAGTTTGTTGTACTTTTAGGGATAGTAGAAATCATTGCTTATATTGTTAGAACCTTCATTAAAATAAAAAGCTCTAGGGATGCCTAGAGCTTTTTATTTAATCATTTATTTTAGTAAAACCTTCGAAAAGAGCTTCACCTTCGATAAATTCACGTGGAAGATCGATCGCAATTTCACCTTCTTCGCTAACGAAGAAAATAAGGTCTTCATTTTCGATGATACCAAAACTTAATGCTTCTCCATAAGGAAGTTCGAAGAGAAGTTCTTGGACTGTTTCTGATAAAGAAGTAATAACCATAGTAAATCCTTCTTTTGGTTCAAGTACAGCAAGTTCATCATCAATAGCATAAAGTTCTGTAGCACTTAAGAATTTTATTTTAAAATCATTTAAAGTATCTTTACAGTCATTAGGAAAATAAATACTGAGTTTATTACAGTGTGGAAAACAAAATTCAAGTATGTCATTAAAAGTCTCTTGAGAAAGCTCTGAAATATTTGCGTATAATTTCATATATAGAAAACTCCTTATCTTGGGTAATAAAAAAGACTTGTTTATATTATACCCAATTCAATTTAAATAAGCAACGAAATGAGAAATAAGTAAAAAGAGGATACTATTTTTAAGTATTACTCGAATATTAAGGAGTTCAAAGAAATGATTAATACACGGGAATTACATATGGAAAAAAGGGAGGATAGCTTGGAAATGAGCATAGTATTTTAAATAATTATGTTATCAGTAAATAATACGGAAAACAGAGAAAAAGGTAACCATTAGAAATATAAGAATTCGTATTGAATCGTGGCCTAGATATGCATATAATAGAGACACTGTATGTAGTGTTGTCCAGCATAAAGACAATTAAGAAAGGCACGGTGAATATGTTGATAGTAGTTGGTGGGATGATTGGTTTAGGAAAATCAAGCGTAGCTGAGGTGTTAGGAGAAGCATTAGGAAGTAATGTATTTTATGAAAGTGTAGATGATAATCCAATTTTACCTTTATTCTACACAGCATCTCCAGAAGAGATTCAAGCAAAGAGATATCCATTCTTACTTCAGTTATATTTCTTAGATACACGCTTTAAAGCAATTAAACAAGCATTAGTTAAAGATAACAATGTATTAGATAGAAGTATTTATGAAGACTGGTATTTTGCTAAAAAGAATATGGAACTTGGCAGAATTAATGAACTTGAAATGCAAGTTTATGAAAGTCTTTTAGATAATATGATGGAAGAATTAGATGAACTTCCTAAAAAAGCTCCAGACCTTATGGTTTACCTTAAAGGTTCATTTGAAACAGTTTTAGATCGTATTATGAAAAGAGGTAGAAGCTTCGAACTTGATACAGAACTTGTAGATTACTACAGATTCTTATGGGAAGGTTATGATGAGTGGGTTATCAACCACTATGATGCTTCAGAAGTGCTTATTATTGATATGGATGTAATAGATGTAGTTGAACGTGAAGAAGATAAAAATAAAGTAATTGAATTAGTTAAAGAAAAACTTAAAGAGATAAGAGCTTAGTACAACATGAACATAGCCCTCTTAACAACATATAATATTAAAAGGTAATATTATATGCTGCTAAGGGGGATTTTTTATGTCTTATAGATGGAGTAATTTAACTCCTGTAAATGGATTTGATGGGGGAAATTTAGACAACGCTAAACAAAATAATTATGCGTGGAGCATGGGGGAGTTAGGAGACTATATTTATGTAGGAACTGGTAGAAATATAGTTTATCAGTTACTAGAGCAAGGGGAGATATTCGGTATACAGCCACCGCCTATTTTAACACCAGAGCATCCTAATAATGATGCAGAAATATGGCGTTACCATAAATCTGGTTACAGAGGATGGGAGAGAGTTTATAAAGCTGAGGCAGGAAAAGAACTTATGGGCTTTAGATTTATGATTACCTATACAGATATTAATAAGGTAACGGCAATCTATGTAGGTGGTTTTACTATAACAGGGGTATCCTATATGCTTATGTCCACGGATGGGGAACATTGGGAAGAAATTACACCTGGTATTCCAGACGGATTTAGCACCAGAACAATGCTTGTCTATGAAGGTAGACTTTATATGGGAGCCACTAATACATTGGAACAAACTGAAACCACATATCTTTATTGGAGTGATAACCCTAAGGTAGGATGGCAACCAGTAGAATTTGGCACTGGAGCCAATAATCCTAAAGGAGAAGTAATCTCTATGGCTAGCTTCAAGGGACATCTTTATATAGGTACAGCTCCATTTGGAGGATTTGAAGTTTGGAGGACAGAAGGTAGATTACCTGAAAAAGATCATTGGAAATGCGTTGTAGATAAAGGAGCAGGGGATGAATTAAATGAACTGCCACTTAGCATGGAAGTATTTAAAGGTAATCTTTATGTAGGTACAGGTATTTGGATAGGGTTTAAGAGTGTTGATCCTTCTAAAGTAGTAGTTTTACCTAAAGGCTTTGATATTATAAAAGTTAATGGTAGAGATGAATGGACAGTTGTAGTAGGCCAAGAACCTCTATGGCCAACAAATCCAACCACAGGAAAGCGAAATATCTCTTGCTATCCTTCTGGATTTGGAAATATTTTTAATAACTATTGCTGGCAACTAAGAGCTTATTGCAATACTTTATATATTGGAACTTGGGATTCCTCCATTTTATGGGCTACTTTACTGCAAACTTCATATGAACCACCTATAAAAGAAACCCAAACGCTCATGCCTTCAGCAGATGTTTTAAATAATATTATAAGTAGCATAGGAGAAGGAATATTAAAGTGCCCAGAATTTAAAAAGCTTAATTTTAAAAAATGGATTCAAATGCTTATTTGTAGTATAAAAGATCTACCTGAAACTTATGGATTCGACTTGTATACAACTTATAATGGTAAAAACTTTGCTTGTCAGAGTGTTGAGGGGTTTGATGAACCTCATAATTATGGGATAAGAAACTTATTAGTTGCAGATTGTGACCTTTACTTAGGCACAGCTAATCCATTTTTAGGTTGTGAAGTTTGGAGATATCGTAGAAGATAAAAAGGGAGGTCTTGGACCTCTCTTTTTATTTATGCTAAGAAAAATAGTTCAGCTTATAAAATCTTTAACACATTATATAAAAGAAATTATGGAACAAGAATAAGCTCTAGAGGGAATGTAATTTGTAAGTCGTGTGATAGGGTAGCAAAATCTGAATAGTGGATAGGGAAGCTGCCTTATATAGAATAAGAAGAAGTAGGTAAAGTCGTTGATAAATCTTAAGGTTGCTTAGGAAAATAAAAAAATAAAATAAAAATAAAAAAAGGTGTTGACTTATAGCAAGGAATAACGTATACTAATACAAGTCAGCAGCGCACAGGCGCTACTGATAAAAGGCTTAAAGCCTTGATAAATAAAGAAAAAATGAACTTTGAAAATAAAATAGTAACCATTAAACCAGTCGATTCATAAAGTCACATTATGTGACAAGTCAGTA
>OIFU01000276.1_pt1 | contig 33565 bp, 35 predicted proteins | sample 1582141 | NCBI WGS metagenome assembly OIFU01 (sample SAMN07501047, study PRJEB24779) | human gut metagenome | isolation source: stool | host: human infant | place: USA: Pittsburgh, PA
TTGCTCGAATAGATGAAACGTACTTAAAAGAAATGAAACTTAACTTTATGAACCGTTAGCTTTAGGTGCTGGAATAGTTTCCATAAAGATAACTATATAATTAATTCTTTAAATTTTTAAAGTAATAGTACAAATAATAGAATTGTCAGTTTTTAATTTTAAGGAGTTTGTAAAATCATAGCTTTTATATCATTTGTTTATATTAGAATGAATTTAATACTCTGAAAAAAGATTCTTTAAATTACATCATTTGTAACTTTAAAATAAGTTTAATCTTAATTTGTAGATGCTATAAATGTTCGAAGATTACTATGATAAATTGATATACCATAGAAAATTTAGAAGTGAAAAATATTTAAATAACATTGTTAGAAGATAAGAAACTAGAATAACTAGATTTAAAAAAATAGAAAAATTAGACTATAAATAGTGCAAACTTCAATTATTAATAGGATAGAACAAAGGATGAAGAGAGGAGTTAGATCAAATCAAGAACACTGTATAGTATTTTTTTTTGGAAAAAATTTAGCTGAGTTATTATATGTAGATGATGAGTAGATAAATTTAGTATAACAACTAAAAAGGAATTAGAACTTTCAGATAAGATTAGTACTAAACTTAAAGATAAAGATGCATATTATATATTTAATAATACATGTGAATACCATTTTTAAATGTAATAGGTATATCAAATAAATTCTTGATATACCTATCATCAGACTACCTATTATTTCTTTTGTGAACTTGAGTATGGCATTGCTTTTATATTACACAATTGACCTATGCAATACCATAATCCACATGCTGGTTCAAAATGTGAACAACCTATTTCACAATTTCCCATTCCACCTGTGCCTGTTCCTTTTGGTGTTACTACTACTTTCATATAATTACCTCCAATAATTTTTATTTAAAACTTACTTTAAAGTTTTAGCAAATTTATATGCTCTATCTAGAATATCTTCTGTTCCAAGCCATATATCTGGTTCTAAGCCTTTACCTTCTTCTATTTCAAATGAGCTAAAATTGTATGCCTTTGTTCCAAAAGCACATACAATTTTAGTATTAGGCAATAAAAAACCAAGCTTGTCCATAATTTTTGTTGTTCCTGAAGAATTAGTACCGATAAAAACTACATTTTTTACTGTTCTAAGATAAATTAATAAGCTTTCAGCAGAAGATGCAATAGTATTATCAACTAAAACTAATAAATAGTTATCATTATCTAAAGTTTTATCAACTTCAGTGTATGGTATAATACTATTCATTTTTTCTTTAGAGTAGAAACTAGATATTCTCGTAATTTCGTTGATAAATTCTTCTTCTGAACACAAACCAAGTTCATAGCTTCGTTTTATTTCATTTATATACATCTCTTTTATAAATTCAGTATATTTAAAGAGAATAGTACCATTTATTCCTATTTCTTGATTAAAATAAGTTTCAAACCACTTACGTGCCTCAAGATCACTACCTCCAGAGCATCCTCTTAAATCTAAAATATTAACTCTATTATTCTTAATAGATTTTGTCTTGTTTAAAATATCATCTGATATTTTTTTCATACTATTTAGTTTTATATAGCCAATATTGCTATCTTTTATGCTAGTATTTTTAACTGTGTTATTAGATTGTTCCAAATTAATAGGGATTGTTTTCTTATTATCATTATTAGAAATCAGAACCTCTAGCTGTTTATTTTCCAAAGATAAAATTCCTAATTCATAAGATAGTACTCCATTTTTATTTAAAGTATAGCGAATGTAATTTCCAATATCTTTGTCTTTATTTATACTTTCTATCTTATATTTTTTATTCTCTAAATTAATGTAATATTCTTTACCATCTTTTATTATAGGGTAGTCATTATTATAATAATAAGTATATTTTTCTTTGAATACAGGATTTTCATTAATTCTAAAGTGGTTGTCTTTTATAAAACTTAAGTTACTTATCAAAATATTTTCTAAATCTTTTACAAGCAAATTATCATGACTATTAATTTCTTTTAGGATATTATTTTTAGCTTTAGTGAATACTTCATCACCACCAAATACTTCATAACCACCATATCCAAATTTAAATGCATCAAAAAGTAAGTTTATATCTTCGTTAGCATCTTTTTTTAATATTACATTATTATCATAGTTATAATAATTTCTTGCTACATTCATGTTATCTTTTGTTATAAATAAAGAATACATTTCTTCTTGAGACATATTACAAGAAGGTAATTTTATGGATTCATAAATAATGTTCTCTGCTTCTTTAGCTTCTAACAATCTCTCACTATTAACTTGCTGAACAAATTCATAATTTTTGTTATCTTTGTAACTTAAAATAAAAAATAAAAATAAAGTAACTATTAAAGCAAATAACACTGTTTTTTTTTATTCATTAACCACATCTCCTTGGTTAATCAGAAAGTTAATAAGAATCTGTTTCAATCTACCTTTATAGACAGAGCACAGTGGGGTACCTTTTTCTTTTTTTGTATGAATGCATCCACCCATGCATAAAGGTAGCTCTTTGCACTCCCTACATTTTTCTATTTGAAAAGGATTATCTAATATATAAGATGTATTAGCAGAATACATTTCTTCAATTTTCATTATATTTCCTACAGAATAGGCTTCTATTCCTATGTCAGACCAGCATTTGTAAAGCAACCCATCTGGTGCTATAACATATGATAAATCGGAATCTGCACAGTATCTATTAGTAACACTTACGGGATACAATGAAACAATATTATCTTGGTTTTCAGTTAATTTATAAAATTTAATTTTCCTAAAAAGTTATATTCAATGGAATATTTAATTAGATATTTAAAAGAAAATTATAATGGAAAGAATGTAAGGCAATTAGCTAAAGAACTTGACTATTCTGAGAGATGGGTTCAAGCAATAATAAATAAATAAAAATAAAATAGTATCAAGAGGGGATGAAAATTAATGAATATTTTTGATGTAGGAGGGATTGTATCAACTATAGCTTTAAATTTACTTTACTTATAGGTACAGGAATATTTATAGTAATAAATACAATATTTGAATGCTGGTATTTTGGTTGGAGAGTTTTAATTGGAGAATGACTTGGATGTGTTATAGTAGCAGCATTCATTGTTAATTTTTTAAGTGGAATAGTTGGGGGACTGTTTTCTGTACTATGGTTTTTAATAAAATTATTTATAACACCTACAGGGAAAGGGTTGAGCAAATGGAATAGAAGGACAAGCAACTGGATGTTTTATAATATCCCTATTAGACTGTTTACCATTAGGTAATTTAACATCAACATTCAATATTTCTAAGTAATTACCACTATATATTGGTGTTTCTTTAAGAGTTTTTTCATAAAATTTCATAGCAACCTCCTAAATATTTAAAAAGAATATTATAACAGACTTATAACTATAATTAAGTTAAAAAGAGCTATACACAAAAAATTAAAGGGTTCTATTTCTATATTTAAGGATGAGGAGGTAATTGTATCGTATTTTGTGTGTAAAAAAACATTAAAAATGTAATATTATAATAGAAATTGAAGGAAATATAAAAATAATATAGAAATTAATATATGTTATAACAAAAATTTAAATTGTAATTAATATTTTGGATAATACGATGGTATATATAGTATGAAAATAAGGGGTAGCTAATTTTATGAGGTTAGAAGAACTAGTAAATTATAATTATGATAAACTTAATGAAAATGATATGTTAATTTGGAGATATATACAGGCTCATAAAGAAGAATGTTGCAATGTTGCAATTGAGGAACTAGCAAGAAAATGTTGTATTTCTAGGACAACTATTTCGAGATTTACACAGAAATTATCATTTAATGGATTTAGAGAGTTTAAAGTTAGACTTAAACTTGAGTATGAGCAAGAGCAGGTTCAAAGTGAAATCCTACTTGATGAAGTATGTGCAAATTATAGTAAGTGTATACAATCAGTAAAAGATACAGATATGCAAGAAATATGCGAACGTATTTATGAAGCAAAAAACTTATTTGCTTTTGGTACAGGTGAAGTTCAAAATGCTACGACTCAAATGATAAAAAGAATGTTTATGAATGCAAAACGTTTTTTTATTACACTGTACGGAAAAAGTGAGTTAACTATGGCTATAGAAGATTTAGGGCCAGAGGATTTGGTAATTATAGTTTCTTTGTCAGGTGAAACAGAATTAGCAATAGAGGCAGCAAAAAAATTAAAATCAAAAGGAGCATATACTATTTCAATTACGCGTTTAAGTGATAATACAGTTGCAAGGCTATGTGATAAGAATTTGTATATAACAACTAATGTGCTTATGAATATAGCTGGTGTTTCTTTTGAAACCTGTAGTGCATATTTCAATGTGGTAGAGTTATTATGTGTGAAATATTTAATGTATTTAAAAAATAGAGAAGAAATTATAGATAGATAATAAGATAGAAACAGTTCTTAATATCAAGGTTATTTGAACTAGATATTAAGAACTGTTTTTTTAGTAGTTTGTTCTTATGTACAATAAGTGTGCAAAAGAAACAAAAATGTTCATGTACATTAAGTATGTCTAAACTATTGAAGTGATTGATATTTGTATATAAAATGAAATTATCTGAAGACGTCTTGGTATTAAGTTATTGTTAGGGGGAAAACGTTTTGAAACAAATAATACAAAAAGTTCAGCGATTTGGTGGAGCTATGTTTACACCGGTATTACTATTTTCTTTTGCTGGTGTAATGGTCGGACTAGCAACTTTATTTATGAATGAATCAGTATTTGGGGCGTTAGCAACTTCGGATTCATTATGGTATAAAATTTGGTTTATTATTCAAGAAGGATCTTGGATGGTATTTAGACAATTACCTTTATTGTTTGTAATTGGTCTACCAATAGGTTTAGCTAAAAAACAAAACGCTAGATGTGTATTAGAAGCTTTTGTCATTTATGTAACTTTCAATTATTTCCTATCATCAATTTTAGGGTTTTGGGGAGAGAGTTTTGGTGTAAATTTTGCGGCAGAGATAGGTGGAACTAGTGGATTAGCAAATGTATGTGGGATTAAAACATTAGACACAGGTATGATGGGAGCTCTTATTATAGCCGGAATTGTTGTTTGGATACACAATAAGTATTTCGATAAAGAGTTACCTGAATGGTTAGGAATATTTTCAGGATCTAGTTTTGTTGTTATAATAGGATTTTTTATTATGATACCATTAGCATTTATATTTACATTAGTATGGCCTAAAGTACAAGATGCTATCTTTTTGTTACAGGAAGTATTTAAATCGAGTGGAGTAGCTGGAGTTGGATTATATGCATTTTTTGAAAAGATTCTTCTTCCAACTGGTCTACATCACTTCATTTATGCACCGTTTACTTTAGATTCAGCAGTAGTTCCAGGGGGTATTGAGGCATACTGGGCATTACATTTAAGTGAATTTGCACAAAGTACTGAGCCTTTAAAGGTATTATTCCCAGCAGGTGGTTTTGAACTTTTTGGAAATGCAAAAGTATTTGCACCAATTGGTATTACTCTTGCATTTTACTTTACTGCTAAAAAAGAAAAGAGAAAACAAGTATTAGCTTTAATGATTCCAGCTGCATTAACATCAATGTTAACTGGTATTACAGAACCAATTGAGTTTACATTTTTATTCATAGCACCGATTCTTTTCATTACTCATGCAGTGCTATGTGCATTAATTAATGCAGTTATGTATGCATTTGGAGTTTCTGGTGCATTTGGTAATGGATTGATAGCTTGGTTATCCTTAAATTGGATTCCTTTAGGTAAAAATCATTGGCAAACATATGTTATTCAAGTAATAGTAGGACTAATATTTTCAGCTATATGGTTCTTAGTATTTTCATTCTTAATTAAGAAGTTTAATTTCTTAACTCCAGGACGTGAGGATAATGAAGCTGATGTAAAGCTATATACTAAAAAGGATTATAAGGATAAAAAACTTTCTAAAAAGGGTTTAGAGTATGCGGCACAAATTTTAGAATATTTAGGCGGTAGAGATAATATTGTTGATGTAACAAACTGCGCAACACGTTTAAGAGTAAATGTCAAAGATGAAAAGTTAGTTAAGTCAGAGGGTGAATTCAAGAAAATAGGAGCTCATGGTTTAAGCAAAAATAGACAAGCTATTCAAGTTATCATAGGTTTAAGTGTTCCAAAGGTAAGAGAAGAATTTGAGGAATGTTTAAGGACAGAATTTGAAGTGAAAATAGATGAAACATTAATGAATGGTAAATCAGTGGAAATAGAAGAGAAATCAATAGATGCACAACAGAGACATGGTTGTATATATTCAACACAAGTAGGAAAGGCAATTTCACTTTCAGAAGTTCCAGATAATATGTTTTCTAAAAGAATTATAGGGAATGGTATAGCAATTGTGCCAGTAGATAATATTGTTGTTGCACCAGTGGAAGGTGAGGTTGTTGTAGTATCTGATACAAAACATGCTTATGCAATTAAAACAGATGATGGGTTAGAGATACTTATACACATTGGGTTAGAAACAGTGAATCTAAAAGGAAAAGGATTTACTTCTATGGTATCAGTTGGGGAAAGAGTAAAGATTGGAACTCCATTATGTAAGGTTGATGATGAATTAATAAAGGCAGATACACCATTATATACACCGATTATTATTACTAATATGTCAGAGATAAAAGATATTAAAGCATATGAGGGGAATGTTATATCAGGAAAAACTTGCGTAATAGAATATGAAAAATAAAGGAGAGATAGATATGAAGAAATTTTCAATAACAATTGCAGGTGGTGGAAGTACATTTACACCAGGAATAATCATGATGTTATTAAATCATCAAGAGGAATTTCCAATTAGGAAGATATGTTTATATGATAATGATAAAGAAAGACAAGAAACTATTGCAAAAGCATGTGAAATTCTTTTAAAAGAACGTACACCACATATAGATTTTTCTTATACAGTAGAGCCAGAAGCAGCATTTACAGATGTAGATTTTGTTATGGCACATGTTAGAGTTGGAAAGTATGCTATGCGTGAAAAAGATGAAAAGATTCCGTTGAAGTATGGAGTTGTTGGACAAGAAACATGTGGACCTGGAGGAATAGCGTATGGAATGCGTTCTATTGGAGGAATTTTGGAGATATTAGATTATATGGAGAAGTATAGCCCTAATGCATGGATGTTGAATTATTCGAATCCTGCAGCAATCGTAGCTGAGGCTACTAGAAGATTGCGTCCAAAATCTCGTATTATAAATATTTGTGATATGCCGCTTGGAATAATGATGCATATGGCACAAATAATTGGAGTAAGTGAGAAAGATTTTGATATTAGCTATTTTGGATTAAATCACTTTGGATGGTGGACTAAAATAAAGGATAAAGAAGGTAATGATTTAATGCCGCGCTTAAAAGAATATGTTAAAGATCATGGGTATGATATTTATATAGAATCCGCACAACATGATGATGAAAGTTGGCATGAAACCTATAGAAAAGTAAAGGACGTTTATGCTATAGATTCAGAAACTCTTCCAAATACTTATTTGAAATATTACCTATATCCTGATTATGTTGTTAAGCATACAAATCCTAATTATACTCGTGCAAATCAAGTTATGGATGGAAGAGAAAAAGAGGTGTTTTCAGCAGCAAGAGAAATTATTGAAAAAGGAACAGCTGAAAATTGTAAGTTCCAAGTAGATGATCATGCATCTTATATTGTAGATTTAGCGAGAGCTTTAGCATTTAACACAAAGGAAAAGATGCTATTAATTGTTCCAAATGAAGGTGCAATTGAAAACTTTGACCCAGAGGCAATGGTAGAAATACCTTGTATTATAGGAAAAGATGGATATGAGAAGATAAATCAAGGAAGAATACCACAGTTTCAAAAAGGTTTAATGGAACAACAAGTAAGTGTAGAAAAATTAGTTGTTGAAGCTTGGATAGAGGGAAGTTATCAAAAACTTTGGCAAGCATTAACTTTATCACGAACTGTTCCTAGTGCAGGGGTTGCAAAACAGATTTTAGATGATTTAATTGAAGCTAATAAAGAATATTGGCCTGAACTAAAGTAAGAAATATAGACATGAAATAAAAATAACTCCTGCAACTATGACCAAATGTTATAGCAGGAGTTTCACTTTATTATAGTAATAGAAAAAATATAATTATTTTTAAAAGTAAAGAGGTAGTTTATGAGTGAAACAATGAAAGTTGCAGTAATGAATGGTATTGGTAAAATGGAATTTGAAAAACGTCCTATTCCTTCACCAAAAGATAATGAAGTATTAGTTAAATTAGAATATGTAGGTATCTGTGGCTCAGATATGCATTATTATGAATCCGGTGCAATTGGAGACTATGTTGTAAAACAACCATTTGTATTAGGACATGAGCCAAGTGGTACAGTAGTTAAGGTAGGTAAAAGTGTTAAGAACTTAAGTGTAGGAGATAGAGTATCACTTGAGCCAGGAAAAACTTGCGGACATTGTAAATTCTGCAAAACAGGAAGATATAATCTTTGTCGTGATGTTATATTTTTTGCAACTCCACCTGTTGATGGCGTGTTCCAAGAATATGTTGCACATGATTCAGAGCTTTGTTTTAAGCTACCTGAAAATGTAAGTACATTAGAAGGAGCATTAATTGAACCTTTAGCAGTCGGATTTCACGCAGCTATTCAAGGTGAAGCACATATTGGACAAACTGCAATTGTAATGGGAGCTGGCTGTATAGGACTTGTATCAATGATGGCGCTGAAAGCTTGTGGAGTATCAAATGTTTATGTTGTTGATATAATTGAAAAACGTCTAGAAAAGGCGCTAACTTTAGGTGCTACAGGTGTTATTAATAGTAAGAAAGAAGATATTCATGAAAGAATAATAGAATTGACTGGAGGAGCAGGTTGTGATTTAGCTATTGAGACTGCTGGAACAGAGCTGACAACAAGACAGTTAATAGAGGTATCTAAAAAGGGTTCAACAATTGTATTAGTAGGATACAGTAAGAGTGGTGAAATGAATTTACCTATGAGTTTAGCATTAGATAAAGAGTTAACATTAAAATCAGTTTTCCGTTACCGTCATATATATCCTTTAGCTATTGAGGCTGTTGCTAATGGGAAAGTAAATTTAAAGGAAATAGTAACTGATATTTTTGATTTAGATGATATACAAAATGCAATGGATTTTAGCATAAATAATAAAGCAAATATTGTAAAAGCTGTAGTGAGAATATCTTAAAATTATAGAAGAGGAGTAAAGTATATGAAAAGTGCTGTTTTTTATGGGAAGCATGATTTGAGAATAGAGGAATCAACAATACAACAGGTAGGTGAAAATGAAGTTTTAATTAAGGTAAAAGCATGTGGAGTATGCGGGACAGACATACATATTTATGAAGGTGATAAAGGTGCAGCAGAGGTTACTTGCCCTACTATATTAGGTCATGAATTTTCAGGAGTTGTTACAGGGGTAGGGTCAAATGTACAGACATATAAAGTTGGAGATAGGGTATGCGTTGACCCGAACTGTTATTGCGGAACTTGTGAGTCTTGTAGAAATGGTGTTGCTCATTATTGCGAGAATATGATTGGATACGGTACAACTATAAATGGAGGATTTTCAGAATATTGTGTGGTTAATGAAAGACAAGTATATAAGATAGGGAATAATACCTCTTTTGAAGAAGGAGCAATGGCTGAACCTGTTGCTTGCTGCCTTCATGGAATAGATATGTGCGATATTCAGCCAGGTCATCAAGTTGTAGTAATTGGTGGAGGAATGATAGGCTTATTAATGATGCAACTAGCAAAGATTTCAGGAGCAGCAAAAGTAGCATTATTAGAGCCTGTAGAAAGTAAACGTAAAGTTGCAAAAAAATTGGGGGCAGACATATGTATTGATCCAATTAACGAAGATGTAAAGTCTGTATTAAATAATCATGGAATGCAATGGATCAATACTGTTATTGAATGTGTAGGACGTCCATCAACGATTGAACAAGCAATTGATATTGCAGGTAATAAGGCAGTAGTTATGATGTTTGGATTAACTAAGCCAGATGAAATTATTAGTATTAAACCATTTGAAATATTCAAAAAAGAATTAGTACTTAAGTCATCATTTATTAATCCATATACGCAAAAAAGAGCTTTAGACTTAATTGATTCTGGACGTTTAGATGTAAGTAGTATGGTATATGAAGTATGTGGACTAGAAAAACTTAAAGATATATTAAGTAATCTAGAATTACGTTCAAAAGGAAAATATATCATTTCACCAGAGATATAATAGATAAAAATTAAGCCTTTCCTAATTTCATACGTAGGATGGGCTTATTTTATAGAAAGGAAGAATTTATATGAGCAATAATTATAGATATGATATAGCCGCATTTGGGGAACTACTAATAGATTTTACTTATGAAGGAATAAGTAATGTAGGTCAAAAGATGTTTGCACAAAATCCAGGAGGAGCACCTGCAAACGTGCTTGTAGCAGCGAGCAGATTAGGAGCAAGTTCTGAATTTCTAGGTAAGGTAGGTAAGGATATGCATGGATCTTTTTTAAGAAAAATACTTAGATTAGAGAATGTAGATACTAAAGGATTAATATTAGATGATAAATATTTTACAACACTAGCATTTGTTGATTTAAATGAGAATGGTGAAAGGTCATTTTCATTTGCAAGAAAGCCAGGGGCGGATACAAAAATGGAGTGTGAAGAAGTAAATTTAGACATTCTAAAAAATGCTAATATTTATCATGTTGGTTCTTTATCATTAACGAATGAACCTAGTAGAAGTACTACAATTTACTCTGTAAAAAAAGCCAAAGAATATGGATGCATTATATCCTACGATCCTAATTATCGTGATTCTTTATGGCAAAATGAAGAGTGTGAAAAGAAACATATAAGGAGTCTTATTGAATATGTGGATGTTATGAAAATATCAGATGAAGAAATGGAGCTAGTAACAGATAAAAACAATCCAGTTGAAGCTGCAAAATTTTTGATTAATAATGGTGTTAAATTAGTTGTAATAACTTTAGGTAAAGATGGAGCCTATGTTTGTAATAATGAAGGTGGAAAATTTGTATCAGGTTTTAGAAGCAATTCAATTGATACAACAGGAGCAGGTGATTCATTTTGGGGAGGATTTTTGTATAAATTAAGTGAAAGTAATGGGAAGATTCAAGAAATCACTTTAAAAGAAGCCGAGAAGTTTGTTCTATTTTCAAATGCGGTTGCAAGTATATGTGTAGAAGGAAAGGGTTCTATTCCTTCAATGCCTAAAATGACAGAGGTTTTAGATAGATTGAAAATAAATAACTAATGAACTACACTATACTATTTAGTGTATAACCGTCAAAATCAAAAAGAGATAATGGTATAAGCTATTGATAAATCTAGAGCAGATTGTATGGAAGGAAATTAAATGTAAGCTTTAATAGCACATAATTAAAAATATGTTTATTCAAAATACGATTTAATAAATAGCTAAATATAATATAAAAACCTCACCTATTACTGATACGGAGAACTGTATCATAAGTAAATGAGATTTTTACTTTAATTGGTATTAGATTATAGGTGAGAGGTTAGTTATGCTTTGCCTTCACCATGAAATTCACGAAAATCATAGCTGGTTTTCGTGGGGGATTTATTGTATTTTGAATACCACAAGTTGTACCTGTGGTTCTACAGGCTTATAGCAATGAGTCGAAATAAAAAACTCCATTAAAAAATTATAGTAGGTCTACAGATCACAACTATAGTACAAGGAGTTATCTAATATGGATAATGTCAGTCTATCACATAGTAAATAGAATTGTAAAATTAATACAGTTTTTGCACTGAAGTATATAAGATAAATAATTTATGGAAAAGTAAAAGCTAATATAAGAGTAATATTAAGAAAGCTATATGATAAAAAATATGTAGGGATTATATAAGCAAATGCATACATATGCTTGTTGTTATACCACACTTAAATTAAGTGTTTCACAATTTGTGGGCTATATAAAAGATAAAAGTTTATTGATGGTATTTTACCGATATAAAAAATTTAAAATACAAATATGAAAATCGGAAATTTGGGTGTGAGGAATATTATGTTGATACGGGAGGAATATATAAAAAATATATAGTAACATAGAGCTTATTACTATATGATTATAGATAGAATATATTTTTGATTAGAAAGTTCAAAAGATATATGCAAGATTATAAAAGAATAATATTAAAGTAGTTATGGAAGAGGTAAGATATTTATGAAAGAAAAGGTATTAGAGTTAGTGAATGAGCTATCATCAAGGTTAAGCAATAATTCAAATGCAAAATTCATAAGTAATGAGTTACAATTGAGCAGAAATATGGTGAGTCAATATCTTAATGAGTTTTATAGCGAAGAAATATTTATTAAGATTAATACAAGACCTGTATTATTTTACAATAGGCAAATATTACAAAGGAAAAATAATATTTATATAGAAAAAAATATATTTAGTTCAAAATTAGAGCTTGAAGATTTTATTGAGAATAAAAGGAATAAAGATTTTTGTAAAATGATAGGTTGGAATAAAAGTTTATTAGGGGCTATAGATCAAATAAAAGCTGCTATTTCTTATCCGGATTTAGGTTTGCCAGTATTGATTACTGGAGAATCTGGAGTAGGCAAAAGCTATTTGGCATCGTTAGCATATGAATATCTAGTAAATAAGAAAATAATAAGTATAGATGCTCCGTTTACAACTATAAACTGTAGTGAGTATTCTAATAATCCAGAGCTTTTATTAGCAAATTTATTTGGACATAAAAAAGGAGCATATACAGGTGCGGTTTCTGATAACAAAGGTATATTAGAGGCGACAAATAATGGGGTCTTATTTCTTGATGAAATACATGCATTAAAAGAGGAAAGTCAAGAAAAGTTGTTTCAGTTTATGGATAAGGGGAAATTCCATAGGCTAGGAGAAAATGATAAGTGGTATGAATCTAAATTAAGGTTAATATTTGCAACTACTGAAGATCCACAGAAGTGTTTATTAAAGACATTGTTAAGAAGAATACCAGTAATAGTTGAAATACCTTCATTATATGAGAGAAGTGAAAATGAACGAGTTGAATTAATGTGCTCATTTTTTAGGGATGAAGAAGTGTATCTAAATAAAAAGATAGAGATAAGCGATAGTATTTATAGAATGCTTATCAAAAATCATTTTTCTGAAAATGTTGGAAGTTTAAAGAATACAATTAAGGTTCTTTGTGCTAATGCATTAATTAAGCAAAAAAATGATAAGATATTAAGTCTCCAAGTACCACTTCTTCCCAAAGAAATATTAGAAGGGTATAAAATGGCCTTAAATGATAGAAATGATAGAAAATTTTATAGTATTGATTCAATAGAAAAGAAAAATATAGAAATAAAAAAATACAATTTGGAAGAAAACTTAGTAGAGTATTACATAGATAATTATAAAGAAATATCTTTTGATATGATAATAAACTTTTGTGACAAATTAATAAAAGATACTTTTATTTATCAAGGATTTAATGTGGAAAATAATGGCGTTGCTGATACATATATAAGCAAAAATGTGAATATGTTTTTTATGGAAATATGCAGAAGATATAGAATGAATTATAGTCCTTTTTATGAAAAAATAATTATTAATTTTTTATGTTCATGGATAAATGGTGAAGATGAAAATAATATTATAGATGAAGATAGCGTTAAATTTGATCGATATGTGTACAAGTATTTTAATAAAGAGGTGACTATAGTTCAAAACTTATGTGATAGTCTAGATATAGAACTTTCAAAGAGAAAATATTGTTTATTAGCAATTATTTTTAAACTTATGATTAAAGAAAGTAATAAAAAAAATACTATAGCATTAATATTAGCACATGGAGATTCTACAGCAACTTCTATGGCGAATTTTACAAATGATTTATTAGGTGAATTTATTTTCGATGCAATTGATATGCCTTTAAAAACAACCATGGAAGATATGATATTAGAAGTTGAAATGTATTTGGAACAAATTCCGTCATACGATTCAATAATTTTATTAGTAGATATGGGATCTCTTGAGCAAATACATAAAGTAATAAGGCAGTTTGAGGATAAAACAGTCTTTTTATTGAATAATATAACCACACAAATATTATTAGATTTAGGAACAAGGTTGCAAAATGAGGAAGAGCTTGAGGGAGCAATAAAGAGAGTTGTTTTAGAGAATAAATTTTCATATATTCATAGTCCTAAAAAAATAAAAGAAAAATTAATTTTATGTAGTTGTGCAAGTGGAATAAGAACAGCAAATAGAATTAAATCTATCCTAATTAATAGTTTAAAAAAAGATATCAATATAAAACTCAAGTCATATGATTACTATTCAATATTAGACAAACAGTACTTAAGCAATATTTCAAACGAGTATAATATTTTATGTATTGTTGGAACCTTAAATCCAGAAATAAAGAATATAAATTTTATTTCATTAGAAAATCTAGTTATGGGAGAAGATATTGATAATTTTTATAGTATTTTTAGTGAATATTTAACTAATGATGAAATTGAAGAATTAAAGAAAAGGATAGTAAAGAACTTTAGCTTAACAAATTTAATGGAACAAATAACAATACTAAATCCTAGTAAATTGTTAGAACAAGTATCAGAGGCAATTAATCAACTACAGCTAGAACTTAATGAGGAGTTTAGTAATAGTGTATGTATAGGGTTATATGTACATATATGTTGTTTAATAGAAAGACTATTAATGAGTAAAGGAAAGGGATTGCTAAATGATAGTAATATTTCTATAAATATAGATAAAGATTTCGAAAGAATATTTAAAAAATCATTTACTGTCGTTGAGAATTATTATAGTGTCGAAATTGATAGTGTTGAGATAAAATATGTACAAGACTATATAAAAAAAGCTTAGTAAAATAGGCTTTTTTTTATTTTGGCATGATAATTGCTACGAAATATGGTTGAAAATAAAAATTTGGAGGGATTAAAAATGAGTGTAGTACTATCAAGAATTGATAATCGTTTATTACATGGAATCATAGTAACACAATGGGCACCTATATCAGGAGCAACAAGGGTAATGGTAATTGATGATAATGTAGCTAATGATGATTTAGCTAAGACCAGTATGAGATTAGCAAAACCACCAGGAATGGCAGTTTCTATTATTACTGAAGAAACTGCACTTAATAATTTCAAAGAAGGAAAGTATGATAATCAAAAAGTATTTGTTATTGTCAAATCACCTAATATTATATTGAGATTGCTAGAGAATGGAATAAAAATTCCACGTTTAATAGTAGGGGGAACTGCTGTGAAAGAAGAGGGTATTAAATTATCTAATAGAGCATATGCGACTGAACAAGAAGTTAAAGATTACAAGCAAATATTAGAAATGGGAGTAACAGTAGTTACACAATTTGTACCTCAAGATAAAGAAGTACCAATACAAAGCATAATATAAATTTATTAAAAAACTAGGAGGGTATAAATGGATTTTTCAGTATTACAAATTATTTTGTTAACGGTTTTGGCTTTTATTAAACATGTTGACTATTATGGAATACCAATGTTATTTGTAAATTATCCGGTATTTTGGGGATTGTTTTCAGGATTCATTGTAGGTGATATTCAAACAGGTTTAGTAGTTGGTGGAACTATTCAATTAATGGCATTAGGGGTAGCAGGCTTTGGAGGCTCATCAGTACCTGACTATGGAACAACAGCGATAATTGCAACAGCACTTGGTTCAATAGTAGGTATAGAAGCAGGACTTGCATTAGGGATACCAGTTGGAATGTTAGGAGTACAATTTGATGTAATAGTAAAAATATTAAATGGGTTTGTTGTTAAAAAGGCACAAGATTATGCTAATAAAATGGAATTCAAAAAGATGAACAGAGTTTTATGGTTAGGACCAATCTTTTTTGGATTATCAGCAGCTATTCCTGTTTTAGTATCATTAACGCTAGGGAAGGCAGCTGTTGATCTATTATTAAATAATATGCCTTTATGGTTTATGTCAGGATTGACATTAGCAGGTAAGATGTTACCAGCAGTAGGTATTGCGATGTTGCTAAGATATATGCCAGTAAAAAAATATATTAATTACCTACTTATAGGTTTTGCTATTGCAGCATTTTTAAAAGTACCAATAGTATGTGTTGCAATTATAGGATTTGCATTAGCTTTTGATATATTTAAGAGAAGGGAAAGGGAATCGCAGTTAGCATATAGTGGGGGAGGAGATTATGAAGATGAATAAAGATGCGAAGTTAGGCATAGAGCAAGAAAAAATAACTAAAAAAGACTTAAGAAGAGCAAATTATAGATGGTTAATGAGTGTTTGTACATTCAACTATCAAACACAGCAAGGAGCGTCAGTTGCGTATTCACTTTCACCAATATTGCGAAAAATATATAAAAATGATGATGATTATGTTGAAGCATTAAATAATCATTTTCAATATTTTAATACGCAACCATGGTTAGCTTCAATAGTACTAGGAGCAACTGTAGCTATGGAAGAAAAAGAAGGATTAAGAGCTAAACAAGCAATACAGGATTTTAAGGTAGGTGTTATGGGGCCTTTAGCAGGAATTGGAGATTCGTTATTAATGGTAATGATACCAACGATAATGGGTTCTATAGCAGCATATATGGCTAAGGAAGGGAATCCTATTGGGGTAATGCTTTGGATGATATTAATTTTTATAATATTTGCTTTACGTATGAGGGGATTTGAATTTGGTTATAAGCAAGGTGTTAAAATTATAACAGAATATGGAGAGAAATTGAATAATCTTACTGAGGCTGCATCTGTATTAGGATTGACTGTTGTAGGGGCATTAATTCCTTCAGTAATATCAGTTGTAGTACCTATTAAATTTACCTTTGGTGAAGTGGTAATGGAGATACAACCATTATTAGATCAAATAATGCCATCTTTAGTGCCAGTAATACTTACTTTTGTTGCTTATAGATTATTAGGATATAAGGGGATGTCAGTGACTAAGATTATTCTATTAGTTATTTTATTTGCTATGGTTGCAGCTGCATTCGGATTCTTAGCATAAAATTTAGTAATTAATACAGTGAAGGAGAAATAAATGAAGAAAATAATTATTGCAACACATGGAAACATGGCAAAAGGACTAAAAGATACATTAGAATTTCTCACAGGGGAAATGGATAATATTTACATAATAACAGCATATGTGAATGATATTGATATCGATAAGGAAATAGTGAGATTGATAGAAAAAGATGATGAAATATATGTGTTAACAGATTTAATGGCTGGAAGCGTAACTCAAAAGTTTTATAAATATATGAATAATAATATTCACATAATAAGTGGTATTAATTTACCTTTAGCATTAACAATAGCTATTCAAATTAATACTGATAATGAGATAAAAATAGAAGGAATAGTTAAAGAAGCAAAAGAGCAAATAGTCTATGTAAATAAATCTTTATTAGATATATCTAATGATGATGAATAATAATGAGTAAGGAATGAAGAATTATGGATTATTTAAAGAGAGTTTTTAAACATTCAGGGGAAGAGAGTAGAACTATTTCACCAGAGAATATGACTGGAGAAAAGGGAAAGAGTTGTATGGAAAGCAGTTTTTTAGGAAAGGGAAGAAAAGGAAGAGCATCTGTACCGCTAAATGCTGGTGAAACAATAACTATAGCGCAAATTGAAGGACCAGGTTCAATCAGACATATGTGGATGACACTTACAGATAAAACTACTGCAGGTAGTTTTGTGTTAAGAGATGTAATATTAAGAATATATTGGGATGATGAAGAGGAGCCATCTGTAGAATGTCCAATAGGAGACTTCTTTTGTAATGGATTTGGAACACGTTGTGAAATAAATTCTCTTCCTATCGTTGTAAATCCTAATGGAGGTATGAATTGTTATTTTGAAATGCCATTTAGAAAGAAAGCTAAAATTACTATTACAAATGAGCATCCTGAATTTATTAAGCATTTCTTCTATACAATTAATTATGTATTAATTGATGAAGTAAGTGAAGATACGTTATACTTCCATGCAAAATGGAATCGTGAGAAGATAACTACTTTAGGAAAAGACTATACATTAATAGATAATGTCACAGGAAAAGGATACTATGTAGGGACATATATTGGACTAGCGGCTTTAGAAAGATACTGGTGGGGGGAAGGAGAGTTTAAATTCTATATCGATGGAGATAATGAATATCCAACTGTATCATCTACTGGAGCAGAAGATTATTTTGGAGGGGCTTGGGCATTCCATGAAAAAAAATATGGAGAGTTACCTCATGCAAAAAATTATTGTACAGCCTTTATGGGATATCCATTTCAAAGTAAAAGGGATCATACAAGAGATTTTTTTAATAATGGAAAGCCAAATCCTAATCCTGTACATGCATTTGGAGATGATTCAGTTCCAATGCACGGATTGTATAGGTGGCATTTACCAGACCCAATCTCTTTTAAGAAGGATTTAAAAGTAACATTTCAACAACTTGGGAATGACGATATTAGTTTATTTGAAAGACAAGATGATGTATCTTCAGTTGCATATTGGTATCAATTAGAACCACATAATAAGTTTAAGGAATTACCATGTAGAAAAGATAGGTTGCCTAGATAAAGTTAATACTAAAATATACATAAATCTATAATTAGATTTATGTATATTTCTAAGTAATGTATTGATGAGATTATTATAGATAACAAAGTAATAATTATAAATATGAATGAAGAAAGGAACAGATATATGAATAAATTATTTGGAGCTATTGAAGCAGGCGGGACGAAATTTATTTGTGCTATAGGTGATAAAGAGTTAAATATTATAGATAGAGTAAGTATAAAAACAACGACGCCAGAAGAAACAATGAAGCAAGTATTCAAGTTTTTTGATAAATATAATTTAGTATCTATGGGAATAGGATCATTTGGACCTATAGATATGAATAAAAACTCTAGTAAGTATGGATATATCACAAATACTCCTAAATCAGGATGGAATAATTATAATTTTGTTGGAGAAATAAAAAGTAAATATGATATTCCTTTAAAATGGACTACAGATGTAAATGCAGCTGCATATGGAGAAGCATATAGAGGTAATGCTAGGGGAAAGAGTAGTTGTATATATATTACAGTTGGAACTGGAATAGGTGGTGGAGTAGTAGTAAATGGAACGATATTTGAGGGAAACGGACATCCTGAGATGGGACATATATTAGTAAGAAAGAGTGAAAGTGATAAATTTGAAGGGGGATGCCCTTATCATTCTAATTGCCTTGAAGGCATGGCATCTGGACTAGCAATAGAAAAACGCTGGGGGAAGAAAGCATATGAATTGGAAGATAATGAAGAAGTGTGGAAAATGGAAGCTTTTTATATAGCACAAGGTATAATGACATTTTCACTGGTTTTTAATCCTGAATGTATTATACTAGGGGGAGGGGTAATGAAGCAAGAACAACTATTTCCGCTTGTTAGAAAAGAATTAGAAAAGTTGATGAATGGGTATTTGACATTACCTAAATTGGATGAATATATATTACCGCCTGGGCTTGGAGATGATGCTGGAATAACAGGATGTTTATTACTTGCAAAAGATATTGTTAATATTGATTTTAATGTATTATGCTAATTTTTAAATTACAAGTTTTTTCTAGTTAAAAAGGCATAGAAAATTTAATTTGTGTAAGTTGTACTTTTAATCATTTAAATGAAAAGTATAAATATTTTTATGAAATGTGTGGAAAAATTATAATTTTAAAAAAGATGCCTTTACTTAAAGTATAAAAGGCATCTTTTTGTAATTTAATTAGATTGAGTTTCCTTTTATTAATTTTACTGGTAAGTTTAATGTATTACCAACATTTATGCCATCTATTTTTTTTAACAAACTATTTACAGTAGTTTCTGCTATTTGGGATATGGGTTGCTTTATAGTTGTTAGTTTTGGAAAATAAGCAAGAGTTTGAGTAGCTCCATCAAATCCTATTATCTTTATATCATCAGGAACCTTTTTGCCTAATTCATCTAATATATTTAGACAAAGTATAGCGCATGAATCATCACCAGCAAATATACCATCTATCTCAGTTTTTTTAATAATTGTATCTTTTAATATATTGTATTTTTCATTTAATGTTTTTGTAAATTCAACTTCAGAGTATATATGAGGTAGAGCATATTCATCCATTAGTTCTTTATATGCTCTAATCCTTTCATTTGCAGGTTGCATAATTTTTAAGTTTCCATGTATGCATAGTATATTTTTACAACCTGAATCAATTAAAGCTTTTACAGCTAATTTTCCACCCTTATAGTTATCACAAGACACTGTAACTATATTATCACTTAGAAATCTATCTACAGCAACAACAGGAAGGTGAGGTATATCATAATCATCTATATTTTCGTTATGAGCACCAACTATGATACCTTCTACTTGGTTACGTCTTAGCATTGTTAGATATTTTTTTTCCTTTTCAGGATTATATCTACTGTTACACAATAAAATTTTATAATTTTTATCTGCTAAAAGAGTTTCTATTTCTTGAATAAGTTCAGCTTGAAAAGGGTTTGTTAGTGTTGGGAATATTAATCCGATTATACCGCTTTTTTTAGTAGTTAGAGATCTTGCAATTTCATTTGGATAATATCCTATTTCATCCATAGTGTCAAATACCTTTTTTTTGGTTTTTTCGCTTATATATCCACGATTATTTATGACTCTAGAAACTGTAGTAAGCGATACATTAGCTGCCTTAGCAACATCTTCTAATGTTTTTTTCATAAAAATCCTCCTAAATTAATTATGCTATATTTTATTTCTATTAGAAAATGTAGTGGGGGATTTACAATTCTCTAATAGAGAAAATTAAGATATTTTCGATAGTAGTTTAATAACTATAATTATATTCTAACATAAAAATATAATAAAAATATAATATGATTTACGCTTGACACAGTAAACGTATTCTTGTAGTATATAAATATGTCATGCGCTTGTCATATAAATTGATTAGAGTGACTATATTAAAAATGTATAGAGGAGGATTTGTGAATGAAATTGAGAAAAGAAAAGGAAAGGAAAGATTATAAAGTTTATTATCAACCAGAAGGAGTGTGGATTGGTGATGTAATGCCATATGGAAAAGATGGGAAATTTTACTTGTACCATCAAAGAGATACTCGTAATCCTGGTCCATTGGTATTAAGTCAACCTTTTGGATGGTCTTTGGCAACTACAGAAGATTTTGTAAACTATAAAGATTTTGGAGAATCACTACATCGTGGTGGAGATGATGAAGTAGATCAGTTTATATATGCTGGAAGTGTATTTGAAGCAGAAGGGAAAATACATGCTTTTTATACAGGGTTCAATAGAGAATTTGAAAAAATGGGAGAAGTTTCCCAAATATTACTTCACGCAGTAAGTGATGATTTTGTAAATTGGAAAAAATCAAACGAAGCATTGAAGTTAGTACCTCAAAAAGGATATGATCATGGGGATTGGAGAGATCCAGTAGTTGTTTGGAATGATGAAAAAGAAGAATATCTTTTAATATTAGGAGCAAGAAAAGAAGGACCTAAAACACAACAAACAGGCAGAGTGGTGCATTTTACGTCTAAAGATTTAGAAAATTGGGAGTTTAAAGGAGATTTTTGGGCGCCAAATTTATATACAATGATAGAAATGCCAGATTTATTCAAAATGGGTGATTGGTGGTATCTAGTATATACTGAATATAGTGATAAGAGCAAGATGAGATATAGGATGAGCAAAAACATTGATGGACCTTGGATATCGCCTAAAGATGATTCGTTTGATGGTAGAGCATATTATGCAGGTAGAACTGCATTTGATGGAAAAAGAAGAATTTTATTTGGATGGGTTCCAACAAAAGGAAATAATGATGATTTAAATAATTTTGAATGGGGAGGAACTTTTGTACCTCATGAATTATATCAAAGGGAAGATGGAAGTTTAGGGGTAAAATTGCCAGATGACCTATGGAATTCATTTACTGGGAAAGATGAAATAAAATCAATAGAATTAAAAGCAATATCACAAAGAACTGAAAAGATATTATATAAGAATACAGGGGATTTATTTGCGTTTGAAGCTACAATAAAGTTTTCTGAAGGAACAAGAGATTTTGGGATTAGATTATTTAAAGATATAGATAATGATGAATCATATGAATTCCTATTTTCATTAGTAGACAACCAGTTAATATTTGATAAAAATCCTTGTTATCCATGGTTTCAAGTTATGAATAAAGGATTAGATAGACAAATTAATTTAAAACCTAATACTGAATATAATTTAAGATTAATTTGTGATCAAGATATATTTACTATATATATTGATGGAGTAGGTCTAAATACTAGAGTATATGATAAATTTGGAGATAGCTTATCTGTAATAGTTACAGATGGATCTTTAGAGATGAGTAATATATCTATATTAAAAGATATAAATAAGATTTTATAGTTTTTGCACCTTAAAAGTATGAGTTATGAGAGTATAAGGAGGGAAAACATGCTAATAAACAAAGAGCAAGTATTTTTAGATTTAGATGTTAACAGTAAAATCGATGTTTTAAAATTCATATCTGAAAAGGCTAGAGAGTTTAATATTACTGATTCATCAGAAGGTGTCTTGAAGGATTTTATAAAAAGAGAAGAAGAATATCCAACAGCAATTGCACCGGATTTCGCGATACCACATGCAAAAAGTCAATATGTAAAGGAAGCTAGATTGTTTTTTCTTAGATTGAATAATGCTATAGAGTGGGGCTCTCCAGATAAGTTTAAGGTTAAGGTTATATTTGGTATATTTGTACCTGCTTCAGAAAAAGGTACAAGACATATTAAGATTCTTTCAAGTATAGCAACAGAACTTATGGATGATAAATTTAAAGAGTCTATATTAAATTCGAAGAATGAAGAAGAAGTATTAAATTTATTATATGTAGAAGGGTAGGTATTATATATGAATATTGTTGGAGTAACAAGTTGTGCTGCAGGTGTAGCGCATACGCCTATGGCAGCAAAGGCATTGGAAAAGGGTGGCGCAAATTTAGGACATAATGTAAGAATCGAGCAACAAGGTGCTATGGGGATAGTAAATGAATTAACTAGTGATGAGATAAAAAATGCAGATGTAGTTTTAATTGCAGCTGATACGTCTATAGAAAAAGAAGAACGTTTCGAAGGTAAGCAGATTGTTAGAGTAAAAATAGGGCATTGTGTTGCCCATGGAGAAGAAGTAATAAAAAAAATTGTAGAAGCTATAGAATCCAAGAAAAAGTAGTATATTAATTTTGGGGAAAGTATTTTGATGAGGGGCAGTATATATTTAGAATTACAGCACTCATAAAATGAAAGGGGAGTATAATAGAGAATGAAAGAGAAGCTTATAATATTGAAAAAACATTTAATGACTGGAATTTCATATGTTTTACCTATTATTATAGGAGGGTCTTTATGTGTAGCAGTGGCTAAGATTATAGCTATGTTATTTGGTGTAACCGACTTAGATCAGTATGCAATGCAAAGTGGGATATTGCATTATATAGATGTATTTGAAAATATAGGATGGGAAGCTATAGGACTATTAAATATAGTGCTTGGCGGTTATATAGCATATTCTATAGCCGGGAAACCTGGTCTTGCGGCAGGTTTTGTAGGAGGAGTAATATCTACTAATACAAATGCAGGATTTTTAGGCGCTGTTTTTTCAGGATTATTTGCAGGATGGTTAGCTAATTGGGTTAAAAAAAATGTAAAAATAAAAGGTTCAGCCAATACACTTGTTCCAATATTAATTTTACCTTTAATAACAGTCGGTATAACAGGTATACTAATGTCTATTTTAATAGGAACACCATTAGCTTCACTTAACCAAGCACTTATGAATTGGGTACAATATATGTCAGAAAGTGAATCGAATTCTATAATACTTGCATTAGTAATTGGTGGAATGATAGGGTTTGACTTGGGTGGACCTGTTAATAAGTCAGCATGGATGGCTGTACAGGCTCTTTTAGTTGGAGGGGTATACTTTCCTTCAGTAATATCAAATACAGCAATACTTATACCACCATTAGGATATGGTCTTGCTACTTTGTTAAAAAAGAGTAACTATTCAGAAGAAATGCTTAATGCGGGTAGAGGAACTTTGATTATGGGGATCATAGGTGTTACAGAAGGAGCAATTCCTTTTACGTTAGTAAATCCATTTAAATTAGTTCCATTAAACTGTGTAGGATGTGCTATAGGGTCTGCGGTTGCAGTTGGATTAGGCTCATATGCAAAGATGCCTCCAATCGGTGGACTATATGGATTTATAACAGTAGGAAATGGATGGGCATATTTAATAGGAGGATTTGTTGGAGCATTAATAATAGCTATAGGAGCGAATCGTTTAGTGGATTTTAATGAACAAGATAAAAAAGAAGATACAGGTGAAATAGAAATTTCATTTGATTAAAAAGTGCAATACTAACAAGGAAAGAGGAGTTTTATGGAAGATATAAAAGGTGTTGTATTCTTTGATTTAGACGGAACATTATTAAATGAGAACTGTAAGATAGATGAAGAAGTAATATATTCTATAAATAAACTAAAAGAAAATGATATAATGCCTGTAGTTGCTACTGGAAGATCAATATTTGAAGTTGAAGATATATTGAAGGAAGCTGGAATTGAAACTATATTATCTATGAATGGACAATACGTTAAACATAGGGGGAAAGAGATAGTTAACAAAACAATTCCATTAGATATTTGCGAAAAGGTTTTAGAAATAGCTAAGAAAAAGAATGATGTCATTGGATTCTATAATTCTAGAAAAATAGCTTTATCAGCAGATAGAGATATAAGTAGGCAGTTTTATCAAGAAATACACACAAAATATCCGTGTATTAATCCTAAAAGTTATAAGGAAGATGAGGTAAATATGATATTGATTATTTCAGAGCAAACAGATGAGGTATATAAAGATTCTGTGCCTGAATTAACTTTTTTTATAAATAGTTCTAAATCAATAGATACAGTTTCTAAGGGAGGATCTAAAGGACAAGCTATTAAAGAATTTCTGAAGAAAATAAAGATATCAGGAGTACCAACATACGCATTTGGAGATGGTATAAATGATATAAGTATGTTTGAAGTAGTAGATCATCCAATAGCAATGGGAAATGCAACAGAAAAATTACATCTATATGCAGAGTATATTACAGATGATAATAAAAACTCTGGAATTGTTAATGGGCTTAAAAAGTATAATTTAATATAGTGTTGTTGTTAAAGCCTCTTATTATTTCAGTATAGAGAGTTTAATAAAGTTTTGTAAATGAGTTATTATATTATACTGAAAATAAATTATATGTACTTTAAAGCTTATTATTAAAAGTGAAATATTTACAAATTTAACTTGAGAATGCTAGTGTTTTCTTAATAATTATTTAGATTAAATTGCGTAGATAAATTAGTAAAAAGATTAGGAAAATATAAATTGAATAGAGAAATAGTGATTCTAAAGCGTTATATTCAGGTAAAACTATAGAACTATATATAGAGAGTATTTTATAAAAATCTTTTAATAAGTAATAGAAAAGAAGTGAAGTTTTGATATATGATTACAGAATGTATGTGATAATGCATTTGATAGCGCTTAAATAAAAATTAATATAATAAATATAGTTTGTTCAATATTAGATTAAATATGATTCTTTTTTAGAATATAAAAAATAATTAATATTTAATTTTTATAAGTTAATTAATTTTCATTACAGTTTTAGATTTATAAATTTTTTAAAAGGATGACTGTAATTTTGGTTAATTTATGGGAAGATGTTATTTTTTTAGGTGATATAAAAGTTATAGTAAAATAAATAATAGTATGTCACAAAGTATTATTTGAACACCAAGGTGACATTGCATCTGTCGCATATTAGTATTAATCATATTGCAATAATGAATTTAATTATTTATTAATATTAGTCAATATAAATAGGAACTTAAAAGTTTAAGCAAAAAGATTTTAATTAATGATAGTATAAAGTTTCGTATGAAAAAATATATTATTAACAATACTATCTAAGTTTGGAAAATTTTACTGGAAAATGAGTTGTAACAAAAAGTTTTAAATTCTTAAGAGGGAGATTATTATGAAATATGGAGCAATTGAAGCAGGTGGAACAAAATTTATTTGCGCAGTAAGTAATGAAAAACTAGAAATTTTAGAAAGAATAAGTATACCAACAACAACACCTAATAAAACAATGGATAGTGTATTTAAGTTTTTTGATAAATATAAGTTAGAAGCTATAGGAGTAGGATCATTTGGTCCTATTGATGTAAATAAAAAATCGAAAACTTATGGATATATAACAACAACACCTAAATTAGCTTGGACAAATTACAATTTTGTTGGATATCTAAAAGATAGATATAATATTCCGATTGGATGGACTACTGATGTAAATGCGGCAGCTTTAGGAGAATTTGAAAATGGTGCAGCTATGGATGTTCAGAGTTGTGTTTATTTAACTATAGGAACTGGAATTGGCGGAGGCGCAGTAATAAATGGACAACTTCTTAAAGGGTATAGTCATCCAGAGATGGGACATATATTAGTTAGAATGTATCCTAATGATATACGCAAAGGAGTTTGTCCTTACCACAATGATTGTTTAGAAGGCATGGCATCTGGTTTGGCTATTGAAGAGCGATGGGGAAAGAAAGCATATGAATTGAAAGATAATGAAGAAGTGTGGAAAATGGAAGCTTTTTATATAGCACAAGCGGTAATGACATATACATTAATTTTAAGTCCAGAACGTATTATTCTAGGTGGTGGGGTAATGAAGCAGCTTAAATTATTTCCACTTATAAGAAAAGAATTAAAACAATTAATGGGAGAGTATGTTTCAATGCCAAGTTTAGATGAATATATTGTGTCCCCAGGTCTTGGAGATAATTCAGCAATTATAGGGTGTTTACTTTTAGCTCAAAAGACAAGTTAAATAAATTATAAACTTTTTATATTAAAAATGTAAGTTGATTATTATCAAAAGTATGATGATTTATAAATAAAGATAATATGATAAATTTTTTAAGTGGAAAGGAAATAATAATGAATTTGAAAGAATTTTGTACAGGAGTACAACATATAGGTATTCCAACAGAGAATATCGAACAAACAATTTTATTTTATGAAGGATTAGGCTTTGATAAACTATATGATACTTATAAGAAAAATGGAGAGCAAAAAGTAGTTTTTTTACAATTAGGAAATTTAATCATAGAAACGTATGAAGAAGAAAACATATCTAAGAATGATGGTATTATTAATCATATCGCTATAGATTGTAGTAAAATATATGAAGTTTATAATATTCTAATAACTATGGGGTATAAATTATTGACAGATGGGATTCAGAGTTTAGATTTTTGGGAAAATGGGATTCAATATTTTATTATTGAAGGACCTAATAAAGAAAAACTTGAATTTTGTCAGAAATTATAGATATTCCTTTATTAAAAATAAAATATAGAAAATAATGTAATTGCTTCGAATTTATGACTTAAACAATTGAAGTTACTTAAGTTGTGTATATTTGATTGCAATTCAAAAGTGTGTTAATAGTTTCGTGTAAACTTTATTTTATTTATGGCTGTATCAAATTAAGTCTTCTTGCCTTAGGTTGATATAGCTTTATTTTTATAATTTTAAATTTTATTTATAGTTTTATATATACTTATTGGTACTAGTATATTTTTATGGACACGTTTTAGATAAAACAATTAAACTATATTTAAGATAGGTGTGTTTAAAGATGAGAGAAATAGGGAAGAGATATACTGATGATTTTAAAAAAGATAATTGTAGAAGTATATAATACTGGAAAACCAATCAAGAAAATATGCGAAAAATATGGCGTTAATCATGTAACACTTAATTGGGTTAACAAGCGAATGGCTGTGTTAAAAAGATATCTGAAAAGCCTAATCTTATAAATCAAGATTTTAGTGCGGAAAAGCTAAATAAAAAATGGGCTGTGGACATAACATATATACATACAATAAAAGATGGTTGATGCTATTTGGCAGCAGTCTTAGATTTATGTACGAAAAAGTTATAGGATATTCCTTTGCTAAGACAATGTATGCTGAACTCGTTGTAGCTGCCTTAAATGATTCATATGTAAATCAACGTACTGAGAAAGGTTCGGTTATATTTCACTCGAACCTTGGAACTCAATATACGAGTAATAACTTTATAAAGATATTAAAAAAATATGAAATTATACAATCTCATAGTATTATAATGCGAATTAATAAGTTTTTGATAATATATATAAATGGGGAATTAATGAAATAGTGGAATAATATATAAAAGGTTTTGTTAGTCGTTGATACACAAAAACTATTGGTGTTAGTATATTTTTATGGACACATTTTAGATAAAACAATTAAACTATAAATAGAGAGGTGTGTTCAAAGATGAGAGAAACAGGAAAAAGATATACTGATGATTTTAAAAAGATGATTGTCGAAGTATATAATACCGGAAAACCAATCAAAGAAATATGCGAAGAATATGGCGTTAATCATGTAACAGTTAACAACTGGATTAATAAAGCAAATGGTGGAGCTAGAAAGATATCTCAAAAGCCATTAATTAAAATATCAAAGGAAGATAAGAAAGCTGTTAAGGATGCCGAGAATGAGATATTAAGACTAAAAAGAGAAAACGAAAGAATAGCTATGGAGAATGAAATATTAAAAAAAGCTATCGCCATATTCACGCAGGACAAGAATCTATAATTAAATTTATTTATAAACGTAAAAATAAATATCCAGTAAAACTTCAATGTAAGGTTTTAAAGATAGCAAGGAGTACATATTATGATTATTTTCATAAAGAGCCGTCTAAAAGAGCAAAAGAGAATGCTCTTTTGAAAGACGAAATAATGAAAATTTATAACGAAAGTAATAAAGTATATGGAGCGCCTAAAATTCAAAAAGAGTTAGAAGGTAAGGGGCATAAAGTTAGTGTTAAAAGAGTTCAAAGAAAAATGAAAGAACTAGGTATAAGATCTATTGTTACAAAGAAATTTAGACCGACACGTAGTTCTCAAAAAGTAGATGAAAAACCTAATCTTTTAAATCAAGATTTTAGTGCAGATAAGCCAAATAAAAAATGGGTTGGCGATATAACATATATACATACAGTAAAACATGGTTGGTGCTATTTAGCAGCAGTCTTAGATTTATGCACAAAAAAAATTGTAGGATATTCATTTGGTAGAACAATGGATGCTAAATTGGTAGTAGCAGCCTTAGATAATGCATATGTAAATCAACGTCCTGAAAAGGGCGTGGTTACATTTCACTCGGATCTTGGAAGACAATACACGAGCAAAGACTTTATAAAGCGATTAAAAAAATACAAGATGCTACAATCTCATAGTCGTAAGGGATGTCCTTATGATAATGCTTGCATTGAATCTTTTAATTCAATACTAAAAAAGGAGCGAGTAAATCATATTAAATACTATGATTATGAGTCGGCTAGAATAGATATTTTTCAATTTATTGAGGCGTGGTATAACCGAAAAAGAATTCATGGTTCAATAGGTTATATCACCCCTCAAATGAAAGAAGATCAATTTAAAAAATTTTCATAAAAATGTGTCCAAAATATTGACCTAGGTCCATATAATTTTGAAAGTTTTGTTACAAATATTGTGGAATTAATTAATACATCAAGAAAAACAACACTGAAGTATTATATGTAATACATGATGATGGAGTAGAAAGTGATTTAACAAAAGGAAAAGATGGATTTTAAGTTTACGAAGCATTCAATCCTATGGAACAAGAAAAAGTGTTTGTAAAAAGTGTAAATAGTTCACTTAGAGGAACTGGTTTGTTAGAATATTTAATAGAAAAGGGTAAAAAAGATATAATTGTTGTTGGACTTCAAACTGATAAATGTATTGATGCTACCATAAAGTGTGTTTTTGAACATGGATTTAATATGATTGTACCAAGCGATACTAACTAAACTGTTGATAATGACTTCTTTAGTGAAGAGCAAAGTTATAAATATTATAATGAATTTATGTGGAAGGATAGATATGCTAAATGTATTTCTATTAATAAAGTATTTAATATGTTGAAATGTTAAATAGAGTGTATTTACTGAATAATTTGTAGAAAGTGCGAACTAAGTGATCTTTGAAAATTGAATAGTACGGTATTTACAAAATATGTTATAATTAATTGGTAATGATAATGAAGGAGAGATAATATGGCAAAAAAAATCATTTATCCATTGCTGATTGGTGTTGGAGTTGGGTTAATAGGATTATTTTTGTATGGAGATTTTACATCACCAATAAAAATAGGCGGTGTTATTTTATCACTATGTATATTAAGTAGCGGAATGATTTTTAATTATAGAAGTAATCATAAAAATAAATAATAGAATTTAAAATGATATTATTTGTTATATCAAAAAGATAAAATTTGAATTCGTGAAATACCGTATTATTCAAAAAAAGAATATGCGGTATTTTTTTGTTCGCAATACTAAGAAAGTGTGATATAAGTATTCTGTAGAAAGTGAATATTATGGTGTTGTAAAACAGCCGCTCATATAGTCGCTTACTTTATCAAATTTATAAACAGTAGAAGTTTTCCACTTGCATTTTCCCTATATTGATTATTTCCCCAATTTCCATGTTCATCATATCTAACAATAGTATTCATTTAATACATTTTTTCATAATTTATCGTTATGTAAAATTTCTTGTAAAAGTGTCCCCGGAGGACACTTTTTAATATTTCTCGGGGAGTAATACTGTTATTACCAATGTATCAATAGTGCAATCATAATCACTCGTAATCCAAAATTTAACATCAAAGGAAGTATATACACCCATTAATCGTTCATTTTTTTAGCGTTTTCAGATTTAAGAAGTTCATATTGAAATATTTTATCTTCTTTAGATAATTCGCCCCAATCATTACGACAAAATCTCATTAATGCACCTAAAACATCACTTTCATAAATTTCACCTTTTTCAATGTAAGTTTCGATACGACTTGTGAAATAAGTATTTACTTTCATATAATTCAATCCTTTCATTTAGAAATAACACTCTCGGTTAACACCTCGTGTTGTTGTTTTGTTGAGCCTAAGACTTCATATTTGAGTGGACTGTCAAAAAGTCGAAGGCAATAAAAAAGTTTTTAGCTGCTATGATCCTCATGGCCAATAAAAAGTTTTTATGATTTTTGAACAGTGCAAATGAAAATATGGTAGGCTGGTGATTCAAAACACAACAGTAATTTAAGGGGCTGTCGCACTAATTATTTAGTGCGACAGCCCCTTCTTTTCGGTGTGCCTAGCATGGGCAACAACTTGACGGTGAAAGTCCGTTGTGGGCTTGGTAGTGGGAACCACTAGCCAATGGCAAGGGTGTCCATCGTGAGGTGGAATCTGAAGGAAGCCGGAGGCAAAGTCTCGGTCTGAGGGATACGAACTATATATAAGGCTTACTAAAGTCGGACGAGTTTGCCGAACAAAACAAAGTCCAACACTACCCAAAACTTTAGGAGCAAATGTAGCAGATATATGAGATGAAGGTTGTTGTTCTTACCTAGGGAGGTCTGATAGATACATTGCTAATAAAGATGAATTTCTAAATCAATAACCTATATAGTGATATATAGCTGAACTATCAGAAGTCAGCAGAGGTCATAGTAACTCCGCTAAGCGCGATAGCGGATGAAGGACTGAACTTTAAGGAGGTTTTGAAATTTGAAAGTTTAGCAGAATAATCAAAGATTACAGAAAACTAAATATTTAGGCTCTAGTGCTAAAGATAGAGTGGAACTTGAAGATAAGCAAAGAGTGCATAGAGGATTCTCGGCAACTTCAAAAGGAGAAACAGGTGAATTTGAATATGGCTCATTAGAAAGAATATTATCAAGAAAAAACTTACTCCTAGCAATGAATAGAGTAATATCTAATAAAGGGAGTCATGGAGTTGATGGAATGACAGTGTATGAACTTAAACAATTTCTTAAAATAAATTGGCTCAAAATTAAAGAAGATATATTTAATAATGAGTATAAACCAATGCCAGTCAAAATAGTTGAAATACCAAAACCTAATGGTGGAACTAGATTATTAGGAATACCAACAGTTTTGGATAGGTTTATCCAACAAGCAATTGCTCAAGAGTTAAATTATATTTATGACAAGAACTTTTCTGAAAATAGTTTCGGCTTCCGTCCTCGAAGATGGGCGAAAGATGCTATACAAAAAGCAGAAACTTATATTAATGAGGGGTGTAGGTGAGTTGTAGATATAGACCTAGAGAAATTCTTTGATAAAGTTAACCACGATATACTTATGTATAAACTCTCAAGGGATATAAAAGATAAGAGAGTACTAAGGTTAATAAGTAAATACCTTCAATCTGGAATAATGATTAACGGAATAGTAGTTATAAGCGAGAAAGGAACTCCGCAAGGTGGTCCATTAAGTCCGCTCCTATCTAATATAATGTTAGATGAATTAGATAAGGAACTAGAGAAAAGAGGACACAAATTCTGTCGCTACGCTGACGATTGTAATATTTACGTTAAGAGTAAGAGAGCTGGAGAAAGAGTTATGGAGAACATAACAAATTTCATAGAAGGTAAGCTGAAATTAAAAGTAAATAGAAGTAAAAGTGCAGTAGAGAGACCATGGAAAAGAAAGTTCTTAGGATTTACGCTAAAACTAGCCTTTGGGAAAGCCTGCCCTACTATATCTAAACAATCATTGAAACGATATAAGGATAAAATTAGAGAAATACTATCTAGGTCGAAACCGATGACTTTGGAACAAATAATAATTAAATTAAATCAAACTAATGTTGGGTGGATTAATTATTATGGGATGGCCAAATGCAAAAGCATTGTACAGCAATTGGATATATGGATAAGCCAAAGACTAAGAATGTGTATATGGAAACAATGGAAAAAGGTTAAAACAAAATATAAAAACCTTAGGAAGTTAGGATTAAATCACTATCAGGCATTAAAATTTGCCAATACCCGTAAAGGATATTGGCAAATAGCTAATAGTGCGATATTAAATACTACACTTACAAATCAATTCTTTACCGACTTAGGCTTGAAAAGCCTAACGTGTCAATATATTAAAATTCATTAAACTTAAAGAACCGCCGTGTATCAGACCGGTACGCACGGTGGTGTGAGAGGTCGGTAGATAAAATAATTATCTACCTCCTACTCGATTATAATATTAATATGAAAAAAACAATATTATACCTATTCACCAAATAGGTTTCCCAATAAGTTTCGAAAATATTATACCTGATGATGATTCGGTAAGAGTGCTATATAAAGTTATGGAGGGATTAGATTTTACAGAATTAAA
>OIFU01000283.1_pt1 | contig 32571 bp, 28 predicted proteins | sample 1582141 | NCBI WGS metagenome assembly OIFU01 (sample SAMN07501047, study PRJEB24779) | human gut metagenome | isolation source: stool | host: human infant | place: USA: Pittsburgh, PA
AGAATTGTTAGGGCTGCAATGCTAATCATATCTGTTGTGTTTACGGTTAAGATACTGCCGAAGAAGAACACATTAGCATTAGCCTTCAACTTGCCTGAACTAATTAGCGTAATAGCGGTACCAATACTAAGTGACAAGATGATGGTTAGGATCAGATCGAGATGGTGAGAAAAATACTTTCGCAAGAACTCGATAAGGGCACCGCAAATGGCAGTAAAGATAAATGCTCCTAAGATAGGATTAGTATTTGTTAATAAGCCTAATGTAATACCTGCCAGGGAGGCGTGACTCATGGTGTCGCCAATCATACTAGACCGACGAAGTACCATGAAAATACCAATACATGGACATAATAGAGAAATGCAGATAGCTACGAAGAAGGCGTTTTGCATGAAATCATAATTAAACATGGTGCACCTCCTTAGTTGTAGTATCATCGACCTGAGCCTGAGCCTGAGCCTGAGCCTGAGCCTGAGCCTGAGTTGTTACGTCTGTAAAACAAGCACAGTTTTCGTGATCCATAGGATTGCGCCCTGTACTGTGCATAATTTCGCCGGCGTATTGTTCAGGAGAGCAAAGGTGACCTTGGCCATTTGCGATATGGTAGATATTGGTTGAGTTGGCGAGGGCCATTTCAAGGTTATGTTCTACAGAGATAATCGTAATGTGATGAACTTGATTTAATTCGCAAAGGAGTGTGTAAATGCCTGCTTGGCTTTTACGGTCGATACCAGTAGATGGTTCATCAAGGATGATGAGGTCAGGACTACCGATGAGGGCGCGAGCGATGGATACACGCTGTGCTTGCCCTCCAGATAATTTGCTGATTAAACGGTCTTTGAACTCCGTCATATTGGTAAGCTCTAATACGCGATCTACTTCGTGCTTGTCTTTAATCTTGAGCAATTTACGGTAGGAATCGAGTATTTCTTTTACTGTAATAGGGAATCCGGCATGGGAGAAATCGTTTTTCTGAGAAACGTACCGAATATTATTGGTATCTCGTTTGATAGAACCTTTTACAGGAGACAGAAATCCTAAAATGAGACGTAGAAGGGTACTTTTACCAGACCCATTGTCCCCAACAATGGATATATAATCACCGCTATGAATATGTAAGTTAAGGTCATTCAACACATAAGGGGGCTGACCTTGATAGGAAAAATAAAGATGTTCAATTGATAACATATAAAAACCACTTTTCTAATTGACAAAATCTTGAGTAAGTTTATACTATAACTATATTACAAATGCAAATGGGTCGCAACTGCAACTAAAGAATATTTAGTATTCTATGAAAGCATAGCGAACCGGATTTCACAAAGGAGGACTACGATGGTCAAGAAGCTGGTTTTGTTAATGATAGGCATTATGATGGCTGCTTTATTTGCAGGCTGTGGTAATGATGCACCGAAGGAACAAGCAGGTAAGAAGATCCAAGTGGTAACAAGTTTTAATGCAATGGCTGAATTTGCAAAAGCTATTGGTGGTGACAAGGTAGAGGTATCTACTATTATTCCAGATGGCGTAGAGCCACATGATTTCGAGTTGAAACCTGAAAATATGAAACAATTGGCAACAGCTCAAGTATTTGTATACAACGGTTTTGGTATGGAACCTTGGGCGCAACAAGCGATTGATGCGGCTAAAAACAGCAAGCTCATCACTGTTGTTGCTACAGAGGGCGTAGAAGCTATCAAAAATACTGATCCTGAAGAAATTAAAGAACATGGTGCTGAAGATCCTCATGCATGGTTATCTTTGAAAAATGCGAAAATCGAAGTGAAAAATATTAAAGATGCTTTCGTAAAAGCTGACCCAGCAAACAAAGATTACTATGAAAAGAACTATAATGAATATGTTGCTAAATTAGATGCAATGCTTAAAAAATATGAAGATCAATTTGCTAAAGCGCCTCATAAAAACTTCGTTACTGGTCATGCAGCATTTGCGTACTTATGCCGTGACTTTGGGTTAGAACAAAATAGTGTAGAAGATGTATTTGCCGAAGGTGAACCAAATGCGGCTCAATTGGCTGAACTCATCAAATATTGTAAAGAAAACAATATTACTACTATCTTTGCAGAAGAAATGGCTAGCCCAGAAGTTTCTAAAACGTTGGCAAGCGAAGTTGGTGCTAAGGTAGAAACTATTTACACAATCGAAAGCAACGAAGATAATAAAACATACTTAGAACGTATGGATGAAAACCTTACAAAAATTGCAGCATCTTTACAATAAGATAACCGAAAAGCAGCTCTTAAAGGGCTGCTTTTTTATTTGTAGGCTATGTTAGTTTCAACTAAAGTTTAACGATATAGTATAATATATATTACGAGATAAAATAAAAAGGAGGTCCAATATGGTTATTACTAATAAATTAGGCATTACTGATTCTCCCACTTTGGCTAGAGAAGAAGAACGAATAAGTAAAAAATCTGCGACTAGATTATTTGAGCAGAACCTACTTAATAACATGTCTAGTGGTACTTGGACTACATTACAAGACATCCATAAGGTATTGTTTCAAGATATATATGATTTTGCTGGTGAGCTACGTACTGTAAATATTTCTAAAGGGAACTTTCGTTTTGTTCCTGTTATGTATCTATCTGAAGCGGTTAAAACTATTGAAAGCATGCCACAAAATTCATTTGATGAAATTGTAGAGAAGTATGTAGAAATGAATGTGGCTCATCCTTTTAGAGAGGGTAATGGACGTAGTATGCGTTTGTGGCTTGATCATATGCTTTGTGTTGAACTACAAAAAACTATTGATTGGAGTCAAATTGATAAGGAAAAATATTTATCTGCTATGGAGCGCAGCCCTGTAAATGATTTAGAAATTAAAGCTGTATTAGCAAAGGCACTTACTGACGATATCAATGATCGGCAACTATTTATAAAGGGGCTTGACCATAGTTATTACTTTGAGGGTTATCAATTATTTAAGAGTGAGGATTTATAAGGTGTAGTATTATGAATGGGTTGTTTGGTCCTTATATAGAAAAATGGATGCATTTTGTGACCATTAAAAATATGTTATTACTAACTATTGGATCTCTAATTATAACTGATTTGGGTTTATATATATTGATGTTGCTTTTCCCAAAGAGTCCATTTTTTAAAACTCTTATTTGGGAGGTTATCAGTCCTGTAGAACTTGAGGCAGTTGCTATTATTGGCTATGTACTTGGAATTGCAGTATTTATTCTCATAACCTCTGGTATTTTATATGGTGTTTTTAAGGTATTTAAGGGGCAAGTTACCTATAAGCAATTAGTGGCAGACTTGCTTTTGAATAGCTGTATTGCCAGCTGGATTCATTTGATATTTGTACTTCTTGCTGCGCCTACTTATCTTTTGTTAGACTTACGTATTCGAGGTGGTACGGGCGGATTAAGTACGATAGAGCTTTTTAATGTCTTTGTTATGGCCCAGCTTATGTCTAAGCAATTTGGAGTAAATCCTTGGATAACGGGGATTTCCTTTTATATAGTATCCTTCATCTTTGGTGTTGGCGGTATTATGTTATTCATGACAAGTTAAATACATATGTAATTGAAAGGTTGGTAGATTCAGTTAAGGTAGCTACCAACCTTTTTATTTGCTAATCATGGACGCTGACCAATTTATAATAAATTTATATTTAATTTAAATGTGAGTTATGGTAAAATGATAGAAATATATGTGCTTTAGATGTTTTGGAGGGGAACATATGGAACGAAAATGGTATTTAGATCTTTGGGCTTTGATTAGAGCTCCATTTAAACGTGGCATTCCAGAGATTGTTGAATTTGGTACAACTCAACGCGGTTTTGCATGTGCCATGGGGATGCTTGCCATTAGTCTGCTTGTAAGTTGGATTATACAAGCTGGAATGGCTTATTCCTTAGGTGCTTCAGCTCCACAGCTAGGAGCTGCATTGGGGGTTCTTGCTGGGGCCGGATTTTTTGTATTAGTATTATATGCATTATTAACATTTGCTATATTGGCTATATACTCAGTCCTTTTTAGCCAAATAGCAAATAAGTTTGGGGCTCATACTAATTATGAATCTATATTAAAGATTTGTTGGTATCAAAGTGCATATTCTATGGTGATATCCCTTGCTTTATCGATTATTGAAGTGGTTTTGGTTCTTATTATTCGAGGGTTAAGCTTGGATATTTACGCACCTGAGATTCTTTTGTATATCATTAATTTTACCTACATTATTTTACAAATAGTATTATACATTTGGTACTTCTGGGTAAGTTTAACACTTATGGCACGTCAAATTGAAAAGGGTCGACTCGCAACGTTTGGTATTGGAATTTTGGCATCATTAATTCCAGTAGCCTTTATTGGCATATTGGTAGGTATGGTTATGCTTGCTACATCTAGATAATTACATAGTATGAAAAATATGAAAGCAAGGTATGAATATACCTTGCTTTTGTGATATAATAATGAACAGAGTATGAATTAAAAATAAAATAATTGTTATAAATTCGTAATCATTGTGTTGTGTGTTGCATCATTCTACAAGAAATGGTGCTTATTCTTGTTGTGTAAAAGGTGGTGAGACGCATGATGGGTGGTTTAGTAGAGTTCGTTTATCGCTTATTAAACCCCATTGAAGAAAAGCATCCACGGATGTACTATTATGATGTTACCTATGGGCAGCTTGTATGGATGCTAGTGCTGACGCTCATATGTTATCAATTTACCATCGTTGGTGAAAGCGTATATTTAGATGCTATACGAGCATTTATACGCAATTCATCAATTATGGTAAAGTGGCAAATATTTTCGCTTCCCGTGGGGCAGCATGAAATACAAGTCTTTTTTGAACAGTTAAGTAAACCTCGTGAGTTTTGGAATATAGGACGCATTACGTGGGTAATTATAAAAGCAGCACTTATGTCCGGCATCGTTATAGGGTATGCATTATTGCAAAAACGTAAGTTTTACATTCGTAGCGTAATCACTGGTGTATTACACATGATGGCCTTTGCTCAATTAGTGGTAGCTATGATTACTCTTACAGCGGGTATTATGTTGATCCTTACGTCGATTCCCATTATTCTGCAAGCTATTATTGGATTTTGTATGATCGTATTATGCATTCTTAGTACTGTATTGCTATTACAGACTATGGGACGTATTGCAGGGGCTTGCATTAATGGTAGTACTTATGAAGGGCTAAGCATTATGTTGGTGGCTATTTTAGTATCACTATTATGTGAAGTGCTTTATACATTAACTCGATAATATATAAGGAGTATCATGACTTGGTATAAGGACATATTACATTTATTTACAAAATTGAGTGACAGATCCTTTCAAAATATTATTAGAAATGGAACCTATACTCGAGCTATTCTAAATCTTGTAATATCCACAATTGTATTATATGTAATGACCTATGCTTTGCCATTTATAGTGAAAGCTGTGTCTCCTGTAATAGGCATTAAACGCATGACTGGACTTACACATTTTAATCTAGTGAGTGCCTTTGGGAATGCATCATTTTTAATTTTTCAGATTATCATAGGTGCTTTCATTATATGGCGATTATTAGTATTATTAGGTGGTACTGGTACCTATAGAGGCGTAATGCGTAACTATATCTATAGCTTAGCTTATACGAATGCACTTCGTACCGTAGTATTAGTGTTGATCCATATAGTGGGGCTCATATTATTTTATCTATCTATGCCGAAATATGTAGGGAATATGGCCTATCTTGTAACCATGTTTAGTCAATATTATGCTGTCTTTATTGGGGCTCAGCTCATGCGCCGCTATGTTGAATTAGGTATCGTAAAAACATATATTATTATGTTTATTGTGGCGTTGCTATCAGTATCGCTATTGCCTCAGTGGATTCGATTTGTACATACACTAGTTAAATAATATAAGACTGTAATGCAGTATAACCGCAAGATGAAAGTCTTGCGGTTTTTTTATCGTTTAATTTATATTAAAATTAATTATATATAATTTAAATCTGGGAATTTATGATATAATTAATTCTATAGTGTAGTTGAGAGCGGAGTTAGTTATGGATACGACATTTTTACGAGAAATATCCCTGCTGGTGCGTTCACCGAAGAAGGGAATCGATGAAATCTTCTGGTTTGGTACCTTAGAAAAGGGTATTAAAGCTGGACTCGCCGGTTGGTGTGCCACTCATATTATAGGATTTGCTTTAGGCATTGTACTATTACCTTTAGCTATGACCTTTGGTGGTTTTTTATTTGGCTTTATACCTGCTGTATATGGCATATTCTCTATATTACGAGAAATCATAGGTCTTGGAATCTATTGGTTTGTAGGTAGCTTTATACTGTGGAAATTATTAAGCGTTCTCTTAGAGCGTGAGTTTGATTTCAAGCAAGTATTAATGGGCACTGCTTATGTGGAAGGCTATACAGGCGCACTTGGGTTAGCATTAATTTTGATATCTATTCTTTGCATTTATATTACGCCATTTTTAATGATCCTATTAGTTCCCTTAGCATTAGCCTACGTTGGTGCCGTTATCTACGTAGCCGTTATGCTTTTATCTCGGATTATGAATGTAGAGCCTCTTACAGTCGGCGCTGTATATGTAGTTCTATACATTATTAACCTTTTATATAACTGGATTATGCGCATACTATTTGCGTAAATACATAAAACCTCCTAGTTTTATACTAGGAGGTTTTTATTGCTTTGAATAAAATTTTAGTAAAAGTAGTTTGTCATTATTGAAGAGAAGCATAATGTTGTAATAGTAAGTCTACATTGTCTTCATCGTATTCGATTTGTTGGGACCATCTTGCCACTTGTTTGAGTGGTGAGCCCTCTATAGCACTAGCCATCAATATATATTCTACACCATCCCTTGCGTAGGAAAGGATGGATTCTAAAGAATAATCTGCCAGCATATCGATTTGACGATATAAGATGTATTGGAATACCTTGTTGAATAGCCCCATATCATGAGTGGCAATATAGGTTTGTACAGAGATAATGAGTTTGTCTATATCACTAGATAATTTATTGACTTGTGCAGTCCAGTCTTCATCGATAGGCTCTGTTGTACCATATAGATCTAATAGTCTTGTATAATACTGTGCGTCAGGGGATGGAATATATTGAAATAGTGTTGGATCTATATCAAAGGCTAATAGTTCAAATATATTCTGAATAGTTAAACGTTCATGAGGACTAAATTCGCCGTTATCGTCTTCAATAGTAAAGATTACTTGATTAGACTGCATGTCTTCTGTCAGCAGTTCTACCGATGCTTCACAGGATAAACCAACCCCACATAGCTCGAGGTCCTCAATATATTTATAAAATCGCGGATGCATGTGACATGTATCGCATAGGCCTTCTTCACCTAGTTCGAGCACCACCTTACAGAGGCCATTTTCATTGAGTAACGGACACATAGGTTGTTCTTTAGAAAAGACGAAATGGCTACCTTCGGCATCGACAGTGATGGCTTGTCGTAAGCTTTCACCAAGAGGTCCTGTCATGGCATGATAGCGTTCAGCAGTGGTCTCGTCAATATCGATGGTCCACAGTTGGCAGCATGTATTTTCACATCGATCTGCTTTGCATTGAAATGTGTGATATATAGTAGGATATATTGAAATCATAATGGTCTCACTTGTAGTAAAAAATATTCTACGTGCATTGTATCATAGGGCAGTGGACTATGCATTAATATTATAAATAAAGATTAATAAATCGTATCGATTTAGTGTATAATTGTATATATACACTATGGTCCTGTTTGAGAGATGGAGGAGCCTATGAAATCCTTATTCGTAAAAGGTAGCCTTGTATTAGCCTTGGCAGCAGTGTTTGGTATGCCAAATTCAAGTGCGGCGCCTTTAGTAGCAGTAGAACCAACTATTGCAGTTGTTGATGGAAACCATGCAGCGATTGTAGGGGCAAATGGTTTATTGAATGCATTTATTCAAAATCATCCAAATGCAGCTATCACTGAAATCGCTTTTGATGCGGATGGTGGTCAAATTAGATATGATGTAGAAGGCTTTGATGAAAGTGGCAAATATGAGCTCACTTATATCTATTCAACAAATCAAATCTTTGAAAAACGTGAAGGTGACTTCCATAAATCCTTAAAGAAAAAATCCTTTGATCCTCGTAAAATCTTGCCGCCAGCAGCGGTAGTTAACTTTGCTTATGCTCAAACACAAGGCAAAGCGACAAGCCTTAATGAGTGGTCTGTGCAATATGATAAAGGTAAAATAGTATACAAAGTTAGCTTCGGTACAGAAGGTGACAAAGAGGTTGATGTACGCATTGATGCTATGAATGGTACGTTGTTGTCTGTTAAATTTGATGACTAAATATTACTGGTACTAGTAAATATAACTTAATAGTAGACGGCTTATTATCTGAAATATAAGAATTAAACTCCTTAAAATTATCTTTTTTTATAGAAAAGGATAGTTTTAAGGAGTTTTTTGTGAACATTTGCTCATGAAAGGGGATATTTACATTATGAGAATTATAATGAGTAGTCTCTGTTCCTTTATTTATGGGAAAAATGGCTTTTTAGAGTTAGTTCATAGAATACTTAGTTGTAAATCGAATACTATAGAATTTCATTGAAATTACATATAAATTCATTTTATTCTCACTCCAAAATAAGCTAGACCGTTGAGTTCTACATTTTTATTTCATAGATTATCGATAATATGTGTCCAGTCAAAAGACAGAACTCAAAGGAGGATATTATGAAAAAATCTATTTTGAAAAGCAGTATTGCTTTAGCAGTAGCTGGCGTATTTGGTGCTACTGTAGCAGTAACAGCGGCTGAACAAGCAACACCAGTTCCTGTAACTCAAGAGGTAGCAGCTACTGCAGCTCCTGTCGCAGAACCTGCTACTCATCAAGTAGTTCCTACCATTCAAGTGACTCCAGCAGCTAAAGATACTACACCAGTTCCAACAGCAACTCAAGATGTAAAAGCTCCAGTTGCTCAAGACACTGTAGTTCCAGCAGCAGCTAATCCAGCAGCAGCAACTCCTACAATTGAAACTGCAGCAGTAACAAAAGCTCCTAGCGAAGCTAAATTAGCGCGTGCAGCAGATAAAAAAGTAGAAGCTAATAAAGACGAAAAAAATACTAAAAAAGCGCAAGCACACAAAGCGCCTAAAGTAAAAGCTGATAAAGCAGTTAAAGCTGATAAAGCTGTAAAAGAAACTAAAGAAGTAAAAGTAGATAAAAAAGCTGACAAAAAAGAAACTACTAAAGAGGAAAAAAAAACTCTAAAAGTGGAAAATCACAACCTAGCACAACAAGTAAGCAAGCAGGCGTAGTCGATCAAAATAGTATTTTCGTAATTGGTGCGAATTATTTAATCGATCAATTTGAAAATAAATATGGCGACTCTAAGATTACTAAAGTATCCTTCAAAGCTGCCGAAAAAACTGCTATTTATGAAGTAGACGGTTTCAATGCTAGTGGTGCCCATTCCATGACTCTAGATGTGGCAACTGGTAATGTAACTGAAGGTACTCCTAAAGCATATGATGCATCCATGGAAGCTAGTGCTATTGATGCTGGTACTGTGTTACCTCCACATGTGGCGATCAATGCAGCCTTCACACAAACTGGCAATGTAGCAACTGGAATTAACTCTTGGTCTGTAGTAAACCAAAACGGTAAACCTATTTATACTGTAGAGTTCCATGATGCTCAAAATAAACCTGTATCCATTGCATTGGATGCTAAAACAGGTATGGCCGTAAAATAAGCTAATCCATATCCTATGCCACTGTAAAGCAACCCCCTTTAATACACGAACACTAAACACACAAAACTATACACACATACTTACACACATACACAATACACTTACACACACAATAAACAATTACACACACGCAGCCCTCTGGATTGGATAGACAAACATTGACTCTCTCCTATGCCGTCTGTCGTTCAGAGGGCCCCTTATGCATTGTGGTTCCCTCCCAATCATAAGATTATATACTTGGTATATAATACTCTCTCTCACAATAAAAACGTAACTGCTTTACAGTACGCTAGGTATAGGGGAGCAGGAAAGCCCGTAATACATGTAGACCGCTGCACGTATTACGGTTTTTTTCTATGTCCATTCAATATAAAGATGTACCATATAAGGAAAAAGCATAGTAAAAATTGGAAAAGCGCAGATACAATGTATATCTGCGCTTTTACTAATATATTCTTTTAAATCAAGACTGATATTTAGTAATTTATATGTATTGTCGAGGTACGCGTTCTGAGAAGCCACAGAAGATTTCATAAGGAATTGTAGATGCAAGGGCAGCAATCTCGAGTGCAGAGATGCTTTCATGACCTTGAGAACCTAGAAGCACAACCTTGTCACCTGGTTGTACAGTAATCGTATCTGGAACGGCCACCATGAATTGGTCCATACAGATGCGGCCCACTACAGGACAACGTGTACCATGAATAAGGACCGTACCACGATTGGATAAGCTACGAGGATATCCATCTGCATAGCCTACAGGAATGGTAGCAATCGTCATTGGTTCAGGTGTCACATAGGTAGAACCATAGCCGATACCTTCGCCAGCTTCTAAGCGCTGTACATGAACTACTTCGCTATGGAAGGAGAGGACCGGTTTTAACCCTAATCGATTTGGCACATCAAGGGATGGCATAATGCCGTATTGAATAATGCCTGGACGGGCATCGGTAAATAAGCTGTCTTTTACGGATAATAAGCCAGCACTATTGGCAAGAGAGAAGCGATAGTCCGCATCAGGTCTAAATGCACGGATTTCATCGACCATTTTATGAAATTTTTGCGCCTGTCCATGAGCGTGGCTTTGATCCGCCGCATCGGCATTACTCATATGAGAGAAGAAACCGTCTACCTCAAGATTTTCGTAGGACTCAACGCGTTTGATAAACTCAACAGCATCTTCAGGCTTGATACCAATACGATGCATTCCTGTATCAACGGCGACTGCAACGCGGATAATCATATCGTGATTTTCTGCTACCTTGTCGAGAGCTTCTAAATCGGTAGATTCGCATACAGCTGGAATGGAATTTGTGTCTGCTACAAGCTCAAAGGACTGAGGTCTTGTGAGGCCAAGTAGATAAATTGGTACCATAATCCCTGCGTTGCGAAGTGGAACTGACTCTTCAGGAATGGCAACGGCTAAGGATTCATAACCTTCTTCAACGGCAATACGGCCCATCATAACGCTGCCGTGCCCATATCCATTTGCCTTGATAACAGCTGTGGATGTGCTCCATTCCGGTAAACTATCTTTAATTTTACGCAAATTCTCGCGAACGAGACTTGTATTTATGGTCAAATAGGTGGGTCTCATGGTATTCCTCAATTCTATATAACATTAATATAATTGTATAACTTTTAGGGAATTACACAATACTTTTGTGAAAGTTTTATACAGAAATTCTATTTTTATGATTTTTATACATATATTATATACAATAAACGTGAAAGTATACTAATTAATATAGTTCTCTGTGATATTAATAGTATAAATTCATATAAGTAATAGTATAATTTATGTAGAAGTATTTTCCTTAATAGGTGTATGTACCCCTAGATTTGGGCAGTATGTATACTCTATAAAATTTAATAGCTATGTAGGAGGTTCTCATGAGCGAACGTGTAGTAGTAGTAAATGCAAGTAAAATGAATTATGATCATGCATTAGATTTTTCTGTATTATCTAGTGATGTACAGGTTTATGATGATAGTACAAATGAAGAGCTTATAGAACGTATTCAAGGGGCTCGCGTTGTAGTTACAAAAGAATTACCCGTAGGGGCTGATTTGCTTTCACAATTCCCAGATACTGTAAAACTCATCGTAGAAGCGGGTACGGGATATAATAATATCGACCTTAATGCAGCAAAGGAAAGAGGCATCACTGTGTGCAACATCCCAGCGTACAGCACTGAACGCGTGGCACATACGGTAATCATGATGATCCTCAATTTTGCATCTACCATGCAGAAACAAATCGGCATGCTCGCTAAAGGTGATCGCAGTAATTTCACAAAATATTTACAAGTGAGCCACACAGAAGTGAATGGTAAAACATTAGGCGTTGTTGGTGCTGGTCACATCGGTATGGAAGTGATCAAAGTAGCAAAAGCACTGGGTATGAATGTCTTGGTTCATACGCGCACACCAAAGGCTGATGGTGATGGCATTCGTTATGTAAGTCTTGATGAATTACTGGAACATAGTGATTATATTACGTTGCATTGCCCTTTGAATGAACAAACTAAGTACATGATTAATAAAGAAGCTATCAGCAAAATGAAAACTAGTGCAGTCATCGTAAATACTGGCCGTGGGCCTCTCATTAATGAAGCAGACCTTTGTGAAGCATTAGCGGCTAAACGCATTGCAGGTGCAGGCCTTGATGTACAAGAGGTAGAACCACCAGCAGAGGATAGCCCTCTATATACACTGGATAATGTTATTATCACACCTCATATGGGTTGGAAAGGCCTTGAAACACGTCAACGCTTGGTAGGTATCATTCGTGATAATGTTCAAGCATTCTTTAAAGGTGAACCAATTAATGTAGTATCTAAATAAAATAGATATTAGATAAATAGGCTATCAAAGAAAATGTGCGCTGAACATACATAAATCAGTGTACAAATAATAGAAATTAAAACGACCTATAAATACAATAAGAGCCGTCCCCGGTTGTGTGGGGGCGGCTCTATTGTTTTTAGGGCTATCATAGATCAAGTCTTGGTATATATATGTATATATATCAAGGGAGGTAGTTATCCTCAAACTTGATTATGATTGATGTTGTGTTTTGATGGGACTCCACCAATGGCGTCGATAGGCCTTGATGCCTTCCACCACGGTTCTTGTCGCTTTGGCCGCTAAATCTTTTGTTGCGGCCGGTATGCCCTCTAGACGATAGGTAATACCTAACTCCTTATATTTAGCAGTACCCATAACGTGATATGGTAAGCAATCAACGGCTTGTAAGTTTTTCAGAGATCCTAGGAAAAAGCCTAGACGATAGTGATGATCTGCATTATCTGTAATCGTAGGAACTACAACGTGACGAACCCAAATGGGAACTTCTACGTCTGCTGTCATTCGTGCAAAGCCGAGAATAGGCTCTAACGATTTGCCAGTTAACCACAGATGTTTATCAGGATCGATTTCTTTAAGGTCTAGGATGACGAGACTAGTGACACTGAGTAGCTTACGGTAGGCCACCTCTTGGTGGGGATCAAAACAAATTCCACTTGTATCTAAACAGGTATGGACGTTTCTTTCACGGAAATATGTGAAAAGCTCAGTAACAAAATCAATTTGCATAAGAGCTTCCCCACCTGTGACGGTGATACCACCATTAGTATAAAATTGGCGGTTACGTTCGTACTGGTCCCACAACTCCTCAACAGTCATAAATTTAACATCATCGCTACTTTCATTCCATGTGTCGGGATTGTGGCAATAAGCACAACGCATGGGGCATCCTTGGAGAAAAACCACCATGCGCATGCCTGGACCATCAACCGTACCCATCGTTTCAACCGAATGAATACGTCCTGTCATAGTAAACCTCGATTAGATTTGTTGATGGAATGTACGGGAAATAACTTCGTCCTGTTGTTGTTTTGTCAATTTGCTGAAGTGCACTGCGTAACCAGATACACGAACAGTTAATTGAGGGTACAACTCAGGATGTTTTTGAGCGTCTAACAATGTTTCACGAGTGAACACGTTAACGTTCAAATGATGACCGCCTTTTTGGGAGTAGCCATCCAATAACTCTACCAAGTTATCAACTTGTTGTTGGTTGCTCATGGGTATTGCCTCCTTTCAACCAAGACTAACACTCGTATCGGTGCCGGTGAAAGCAGTCCGATACTATGGAAGATCTTATTTATCTTCCTCTATAGTAACATTTGGTTCGCTGCACGCGAAGTTTGTATTGGAGTTAGGCAATTGAGATGGATCTAACTCGATATCAAAATCGCTGACGGACACAAATGTTTCACCAGATTTACCTAATGCGTCAGGAATGATAGAGAAGGTATTGGAAATACCATCGGAGCTATCACGCCATGGCATTTTTGCTACGGATGCCAACGAAGAAATAGCACCGTGAGTATCACGACCATGCATTGGGTTAGCACCAGGAGCGAAAGCTTCACCAGCTTTACGACCATCTGGAGTGGAACCTGTTGCAGTACCATATACTACGTTGGAAGTAATTGTTAACAAGCTCATAGTAGGAACGGATTGACGGTATGTAGGATGTTTACGAATCTTGTTCATAAATGTGGAAACAACTTTTGCTGCTAAGCTATCTACACGATCGTCATCGTTACCATATTTAGGGAAGTCACCTTCGATTTCGAAATCAACAGCAATGCCGTTTTCGTCGCGAATAGGTTTTACCTTAGCATATTTAATAGCGGACAAGGAGTCAGCTACTACGGATAAACCAGCGATACCAGTTGCAAACCAACGAGTTACTTTGCGGTCATGCAATGCCATTTCTAGTTTTTCATAAGCATATTTGTCGTGCATGTAGTGAATGATGTTCAATGCGTTTACATATACGCCTGCTAACCATTCCATCATGTCGTCGAATTTTTCCCATACTTCATCGAATTCTAAGTATTCGGAAGTGATAGGGCGGTATTTAGGACCAATTTGTTTCTTTAATTTTTCGTCAACGCCGCCATTGATTGCATAAAGCAAGCATTTTGCCAAGTTGGAACGAGCGCCGAAGAATTGCATTTCTTTACCAATACGCATAGGGGATACGCAGCATGCAATAGCGTAGTCATCACCAGAGTTAGGACGCATCAAGTCGTCGTTTTCGTATTGGATGGAAGATGTTTCAATAGATAGTTTCGCACAGAAGCGGCGGAAGCCGATAGGCATGCGAGGGGACCACAATACAGTGAGGTTTGGTTCTGGAGCAGGACCAAGGTTAGTCAATGTATGTAGGTAACGGAAGGACATTTTGGAAACTAATGTGCGGCCGTCAGTACCCATACCACCGATAGATTCAGTAGTCCAAACAGGGTCACCTGTGAACAAGTTATTGTATTCATGGATACGTGCGAAGCGAACCATGCGCAATTTCATGATGAAGTGATCTACGAACTCTTGAATTTGTTCTTCTGTATATGTACCATTGCGAAGGTCACGTTCTGCGTAGATGTCTAGGAATGTAGAGTTACGACCGATGGACATAGCAGCACCGTTTTGCTCTTTAATAGCGCCAAGGTAGCCAAAGTAAATCCATTGCATAGCTTCTTTAACGTCTTTAGCTGGTCCAGAAATATCGTAACCATAGGACGCAGCCATTTCTTTCAATTCTTTCAAAGAACGAATTTGCTCTTGAATCTCTTCACGGTCCCGGATTACGTCTTCAAGCATATCGCCCATAGTAATGTTGAATTGTTCTTTTTTATCTTCGATGAGGTAATCAATACCATACAACGCGATACGACGATAGTCGCCAATGATACGGCCACGGCTGTAAGCATCAGGCAAACCAGTTACAATGTGAGCTGTGCGAGCGGCACGCATTTCTGGTGTATATACATCAAATACGCCATCATTGTGAGTTTTACGATGTTTTTTGAAGAAGTCTTCTGTTTGTGGATCCATTTTGAAGCCGTATTCTTCAATAGCAGATTTCGCAGTACGCAAGCCACCATAAGGGAACATAGCGCGTTTTAATGGTTTGTCAGTTTGCAAACCAACGATTGTTTCAAGGTCTTTGTCGATATATCCTGGCGCATGGGCAGTAATGTGTGTGGCCACAGAAGTATCAGCATCGAGCATGCCGCCTTTTTCACGTTCTTCTTCATAAAGATTCATTACTTGGTCCCATAATTTTGTCGTTCTTTCTGTAGGACCAGCAAGGAAGGAATCGTCCCCTTCATAGGGGATATAGTTTCTTTGAATAAAGTCGCGTACATCAACGGCTTTATCCCACACACCTGTGTTAAAATCTTTCCATGCAGTATGTTGCATTTTGCACCTCCATAAAAGGATATAACTATAGATTTCTATGCCTATAGTGTACAATGTTTGTCACGATTTAACAAATTTTAAATGATATATATTTTCAATGCATGCTATGCGATTTTAGGAAGAATAGATATTATTTGTAGTTTAATAATATTAAAATACTTGGAAAATTCGTTATGGATATAGTGTTTACTTGCTTTGTTGAAATAGATATGTTTTAACAATCTAATTTTACATTATCTTTAAATAATGAAAATTCATATCAATAAATAGAAAGTATTCGATATAGTATGATGTATCTTCTTGGAATTGTAGGGACTTATTGTGGTAATATTTAGATAGTATTGATTATGGAATTACGTAGAAAGGTGGATGCTAATGACAAATAAAATGAAGGCTATTTTAGGGGCATCTGCTACCATTGCCGTATGGGCTACGGCGTTCCCTTTCGGCAAAATGGCATTACAATCAGTAGACGCATTGACACTCTCTGTAGCGAGGGTAGTAGGCGGTGCTATACTCATGCTGATTATTGGTGTATTCAAAGGATTACACATCCCTACATCTTGGCGTGAATGGGGCATATATATTTTGTTAGGTGCTACAGGGAACTTTGTTTACCAAGTTGTATTTAATGAAGGTCTTCGCACCATACCAGCCGCCACATCGAGCATTATAATGGCTTTGACCCCGATGGTAACGGCACTGATGGCATTGTTTGTTTATAAAGATAGAATACGTCCTATTGGTTGGCTTTTTACCATAACAGCCTTTATAGGTGTAGCTATTATTATTCTTTGGAACTCAACCTTAACTATTCCCATGGGTGCCATATGGACGTTAATAGGGATGGTACTGTTTGCAATCTATAATATTCTGAATCGAGGGCTAAGCTTAAAAGGATATAACTCTATTACCATTGCCATGTGGTCCATGTTTACAGGTGCTATCATGGCATTGCCATTTGCAGATCATGCGATTGAAATGATCGGAGCCGCACCAATTACAGCTAAGCTTGCTATGCTGTATTTAGCATTCTTTTCCAGTGCACTAGGATTTGTATTTTGGAGCTATGCCTTTGAACACGCTGAAAAGGTGTCTGATGTAACCAATTTTATGTATATCTCGCCAATTGTGGCAGCTATAGTAGCAGCCTTTTTATTGGGCGAAATACCTAATATGGGTCTCTATATTGGTGCGCCTGTTATTTTAGGATCACTATACCTCTTTAATCGATATAGATAAGTAATTTGTTAGTATCTAAAACATTTTGGCTTGATGGAAAAATATAGAATTATATATGTAGGAATGTAAATCTTTATAATATAGAAGCTATATAGTAAAAGAACCTCAACTTTTTAAAGGTTGAGGTTCTTTTTGTGTTTGACAGTCATTATAAATTGTAGTAATCTAAGTACATAATTAAAACATACCTTAAAGATATGTTTTAAAGTTAATATTAATTCCTACTAATTTGTAGGGAAAGAGGTGGTACAGTGATTGCTATACGAAATGTAACGAAAGAGTTTGACGTTAATAAGCAAAAGGTTACTGCATTATCTGATGTGAACTTTACCATAGAAAAAGGCGATATATTTGGCATTATTGGCTTCAGTGGAGCTGGTAAATCTACACTGTTACGCATGATTAATGCTTTAGAGGTACCTACCTCTGGTCATGTTGAAATAGATGGTGTGAATATCAATGGATTAAGTTTTAATGAGCTCAGAAAGGTGCGTAAGCGCATTGGTATGGTGTTTCAACAATTCAATTTGTTGAATGCTAAATCTGTGTATGATAATGTGGCGATTCCGTTGATTCTAAATAAGGTACCTAAATCAGAGATTGATAAAAAGGTTAAAACCTTGTTAGACTTTGTTGATTTAGGTGATAAAGCAAATGCATATCCTGGAGAATTATCTGGTGGTCAAAAACAACGCGTTGGTATTGCTCGTGCATTAGCTACAGATCCATCCATATTGCTTTGTGATGAAGCAACTAGCGCTCTAGATCCTGATACAACAGAATCTATTCTTCAATTATTAGAGCGCGTTAATCGTGAACTAGGGGTAACAGTTGTTATTGTAACTCATGAGATTGATGTAATTCAAAAAATTTGCAATCGCGTTGTGGTTATGGAACATGGAAAGCTCATAGAGAGCGGATCTGTACTTGAGGTGTTTAGTAAACCTAAACACGAAACAACAAAGCGATTTGTTAGGACTGTAATTCCTGATGAAATTCCATCAACCGTGAAACATACATTAGCTTGTGATAAAAGGCCATACACAATTCTTAAGATGCATTTCTTAGGAAATAATACGACAGATAATGTTCTATATCATATTAATAAAACCTTTGATTTAGAAACAAGCGTGTTATTTGCTACGGTAACAGAGTTAGAACATACTGTACTTGGTATATTCATTGTTCAGTTTATTGGCGATAATCTTGAGGTAGGCAAGGTAAAAGAGTATCTTATTGCTCAAGGTATTGAATGGCAGGAGGTGACACTATAATGGATTTCTTCATGCAAGAACTTGGTGTTCCAGGGTCGCAGTTATTATTAGCCGCAGAACAGACATTATATATGGTGTTCCTATCTCTATTCATTGGTACAGTACTAGGTCTAATTATGGCAGTCACATTGGTAGTAACAAATCCTAATGGTATCGTTAAAAATAGTATTGTTTATACCATTACAAATACAATTGTTAATATTGTGCGTTCCGTACCATTTATTATTTTGATGGTGTTTATATTACCGTTAACTAAGATGATTGTAGGTACTCGTGTTGGTACAACAGCGGCTATTGTACCACTTGTTATATTCATTGCACCTTATCTTGCTCGACTCTTTGAGAACTCTATTTTAGAGGTTAATAAAGGCATTATCGAGGCAGCACAATCGATGGGGGCCTCTCATTTTGAAGTGATTTGGCATTTTCTTTTACCAGAAGCAAAGGGTTCGCTTATTCTATCTATTACAACGGGTACTATTGGTCTAATCGGTGCTACTGCTATGGCTGGTGCTATTGGTGCTGGTGGTGTAGGTGATTTGGCCCTCACCTATGGTTATGAACGGTTGAACTTCCCATTGATGTTATTTACCGTTGTTATTTTAATTATTTTTGTTCAAATTATTCAAACAATAGGCAACTACTTTGCACGTCGTGCGCGTCGTTCCTAATTTGATGAAATAGATTTTAGTAATATTGATTGTGAAAGTATAGGAGAAAATACTATGAAATTTAAAAAGCTTCTTGCCCTTGGTGCGGCATTAGTATTTAGCGTAGCATTTATTGCAGGCTGTGGTTCTAATAATAGCGATAATGGTGCTAAAAAAGAATTAACCTACAGTAAATCTCAAGGCCCGTACTCTGAATTGTTTGAAAAAGGTGTAAAACCAATTTTGGAGAAACAAGGCTATACCTTTAAAGGCGTAGATATGTCTGATTTGGTACAAGCTGACCAAGTGTTAAGTGATGGTGAAGTTGACTTCAACGTTGAACAACATACAGCATATATGAAAAACTTTAACGAAAAACAAAATGGTCATCTTGTAGCTTTAACACCAATTCCAACAGTACCAGCAGGTATCTTTAGTGGTTCTAAAACATCTTTAGATCAAGTGGCAGATGGCGACACTATTGCTGTACCTAATGATGCATCCAACATGGCTCGTGCTTATGCGTTATTGCAAAAAATTGGTTGGATTAAGCTTGATCCTAACAAGGATTTAGCAACAGTAACTCAAGCAGATATTATTGAAAATCCTAAACATCTTAAATTTACAGAAATGAAATCTCTTACAATTCCTTCTGTACGTACTGACTTTGATTATATCGTTATTACAGGCGCTATTATCTATAATGCAAAAATTGATCCTAAATCTGCATTGGCAAATGAAGACGTATTGCCACAATGGTTATTACAACTCGTAGTTAATGAGAAAAACAAAGATGCACAATGGGCAAAAGACATCGTAGCAGCTTACCACTCTCAAGAATTCAAAGACTACATGGAAAAAAATAACAATGGCCTATGGTTCATACCAAAAGGTGAATAAAAAAGGGAGATACTAATCGTAATAAAGTATCCTTATGTTCTGCTTGTCCTCTAGATAGGTTCATGATATACTTTTACTAGAGAAACGTGCTATGCATGTGCACAAATAAGAGAACCACCAATAAGTTGCAGCTTATTGGTGGTTCTTTTGTTTTTTACGGAAAACAATCCGAGGCTAGTTACCAATTAACAAAAATAGCAAGTCTAACCATTTACAAATATAATAAGAAATTATATTTATCGTGACTGCTAAGAGAAGAGAAACAAACGTACTACGCATAATGCACCTCCTTTCCATTACCGGATTTGGAAAGGTTGGTAACATCTTTATTTTAGTACTAATATTTACATCAGAGTATATTAAAGAAATGATTAATATAGAGGTTGATAAAGTATATATTTATAAAGTTGGGAATATCATTTTTCACAAAAAGTTATAGATAATTCCTTCATTCATTGTTAATTGCTATATGAATTTTATATACTTATTCCTGCCACATAGTTTTCGTATAGTTCTTTATAGTGACCACCGCGTTCAATCAGTTCGTGATGTGTCCCTTGTTCTACAATGGTACCGTTTTCTACTACGAGTAGGAAGTCCGCATTCTTAATTGTAGACAAGCGATGGGCGATGACGATACTTGTACGTCCTTTGAGGAGGGTATTCATAGCTTTTTGAACCTCTACCTCGGTTCTAGTATCCACATTAGCCGTTGCTTCGTCTAGGATGAGGATGGTTGGATCCGCCAAGAAGGCACGAGCGATGGTGATTAATTGGCGTTGACCTTGAGATAGGTCATCACCACCTTGTTTGAGCACTGTATCATAACCATTTGGCAAGGTACGGATAAAGTGATCTGCCATGGCAAGCTTAGCAACATATTCGATTTCCTGACGAGTAGCATTTGGCTTACCGTAGCCGATGTTATCAGCAATAGTGCCTGTGAAAATCCATGCATCTTGCAATACCATACCTACCGTATTGTGTAAGCTTTCACGAGACACATCGCGAATATCGACACCGTCGATGGTGATGCGGCCATTCATAATATCGTAAAAGCGCATGATAAGGTTCACCAAGGTTGATTTACCAGCTCCCGTAGGGCCTACGATGGCCACCATAGATCCACCAGGAATATGGATATTGATATCCTTCATAAACACATTGGACGGCGTATAGCCGAAATCAACATGTTCAAAGATGATAGTGCCTCTATGTGTTGATATAGGAAATGAAATATTTATATCATCTGTACTAGATTGCATATCGTCTAGATGAATCTTAGAATGGTTTGCAGACATATTGGCGCCTAACGTTAGGGTACCCTTATCGATTTCAGACGGTGTATCAATGACTTCATAAATACGGCCTAGGGCGGCAGAAGTTTCTTGGAATTTTGTGAGTATATAGGAGCTGCGGGATAGGGGGTCTGATACTTGACCTACATAGAGAAAGAAGGCTTGGATGTCACCGATGGATATGGAGCCACGCAGTACCATGAGCCCCCCTTGAATAGCAACGAGACAATAAGTAATTTGATTTAAAAATTTAACAAGTGGTTCTACCAGCTGACTGGTGAAAGCCGCACTTCTCATACTTTTAAATAGATTATTGTTCAGAATATTTACTTGATGAGTAGTGGTTTCTTCTAGTCCAAAGGTTTGGATAATCGGTTTTCCTACTACAATTTCCTCTATACCACAATTGAAAGCACCTAGAGCACTTTGGTTTTTGAGATAGACGCGACGCGCTCGTTTAGATAGCCATGTTAAACATACGATACCAATACATATAATGGCGATGATAGAGATACCTAGTATAGGGCTGATCCAAATCATCATAGCTGTGGCAACAATGATGCCGATAATGGCAGATACGAGGCCTGGTACGCCTTCGCCTATTGTTTCTGCTACAGTATCTAAGTCAGAGGTGAGGCGGCTTAGTAAATCGCCCCGTTGGTGATCGTGAAAGTATCCGATAGGTAATGAATATAAATGAGTACTCATGCGTGTGCGTAAAGCGAGCACTGTTTTTGAACCGATAGAGGCCATCATGTATTCGCCAAAGTAGGTGAATAAGGCGTGGCCCCCATAAATGGCAATAAGCCAGAGAATGATAGTATCAATGGAGGCGAATATTGTATTAATGTCTTGGTCTGTTTGCAAGCCACTAACAATGGCATCTACGACCTTGCCAAGTAATACTGGCGCTGATACCTCAAACATAGCGGCTGTAATAAGCGCTAAGATCAGTAGTGCTAGCCAACCCCATTGGCTTTTAGACTCCATTAGGAAACGACGTAATGGGCTCATGCTGTCACCTCCTGAGATGCTAAAATCTGTTTATATACTGTAGAGGTTGCTGCTAATTCATTATGCGTACCATACCCTGCTACTTGCCCTCGATTGATGATTAATATATGATCTGCTTTTTTAGCAGCGCTTACCTTTTGCTCTACGGAAATAAGGGCAGAGCGGTTATCCTTTTGTAACTCCTCGTGCAATGCTGTGCGAACCGCACGTTCTGTAGTGCCGTCGAGCGCGGAGAAGCTATCATCAAATATAAATAAATCTGGTTTGCGCACAAGAGCTCTAGCCATGGCTAGGCGTTGGCGCTGGCCTCCAGATAGATTAGAACCCCCTTGGGCAACCATATATTGGTAGCGACCTTCAAGGCGATTGATAAATTCGTCTGCTCTAGAGAGGCGACACGCATTTTCTATATCTTGAGTGGTAATTTGTTGATTTGATGCTGTACCATATCGCACATTCATCTCTACCGTGCCAGTGAATAAGTACGCTCGTTGCGGTACATAGCCGATGCGGGCACGTAAGTCATCTACATTCCATTCATAGATGGATTTACCTTCAAATACAATATCTCCAGACTCGATGGAGAAGAGGCGAGGAATAAGGTTGGTGATTGTACTTTTACCAGACCCAATATCGCCCATAATGGCTAAGGTTTCGCCGTGGTGTACGGTAAAGGAGATATTCTCTAGTGCGGGAGATTCCGCATTGTCGTAACGGAATGTAACATTGCGGAACTCAAGAAGTGGTGTGTCATGCTTTGCAGATGGAGAAGTTGAAGTTGAAGTTGAAGTTGAAGTGGTAATACTGTCATTATATGGTTCCGGGCATGTATCTGTGTTTTCGTGTTCTAACAACTTTCGAATACGGGTGTAGCATACGATGGCTTCTGGAATGTCAATGATGACAAAAATGGCCATGAGCATGCTTAAGAGAATTAGGTTGGCATACTCGATAACGGCAATGATGTCACCTACTTGTAGGGAACCTAGACTGACGTTATATCCCCCAACCCAAAGAATAGCAACAGTACTCATATTAAATAGAATTAATATGGTAGGCAGACCGATGGCAAAGGTTTGGCGCAATCGCTTGTTGAGTTGGGCTGTTTCTGTAAAAATACTAATTTCTTTTTCGTTTTCATAAGTTCTTCTATTGAACGCTCTGATTACTGGCATGCCAACGATGTGATCTCGAACTAGATCTGTAATATCATCTAATTTAAGTTGCATTGCCTTAATCAGTGGTAAGGCTCGGCTTTCAATAAAGACAATGGTAAGTATCATAAAAGCCATAACGGCGAGAATGACAAGGCCTAATTGCCAGCTTTTATAGAAGGTAAGCCCGAGACCGACACAAATCATGAGGGGCATAGGGAGGATCATATTTAAACCTTCCCCGAGGACGGATTGAATTTTCTCTACATCTCGGCTTGTGCGCATCAATATGGTACCGGTACCAAAGTGCGTGAAGTCACGAAGGGAGAAGTATTGTAAGGCTTTCACCAAATCATTGCGCAGTTCCTTACCCATAGAGGCAGAAATGTGAGCACTCATAGCAATACCTAAGATTGCGGATAATACAGTTAGTAGTGCCACAACAAGCATGTTCATGCTTGAGCTAGTGATCATTTCTAAATCGCCACGGAGTACGCCATCATTGATGATTGATGCCGTTAGTGTTGGTATATATAATGTGCCTGCCACAGTGAGTAACGAAAGGATCGATACGATGATGGCAGGAAACCATAGAGGTTTTATGTAATGTATAAATGGTTTCATTTAAATCCTTTTTGTATATTTCCTTAAATTAATAATTTTCGATGTTTATATTATATTGCATAAAATTAAAAACGACTAGTTTAATAAAAACTATTATAAAAAGTTTAGTATCTATTAATAACTGTTATGTTTTAAGTTATGTACTGATATTAAAAATTTTGATATACTAGACAAGCAATTTTTGCAATTTTTGTTTTGAAGTAGTAAGGAGAGTTTCTAATGAAGTTGAATTGGAAATTATTCGCACCGCTTGTAGTAGCTATTATTGTATGGCTCATCGGTGCTCCTGAAGGTCTTAGCGCAAATTCTTGGATTTATGTAAGTATTTTCGCTGGCCTCGTGGTAGGGTTGATTTTAGAACCAATCCCACCAGCTTTTATCGGTATCATTGCAGTTACCGTATCTATGTTGTTTAAGGTTGGTCCTGCCCCTGTGGTAGATAAAGCAACCGGTGTCGCTAAGGCGATTACTGATGCGCAAGCTATCAGCTGGGGACTTAGTGGTTTCTCTAATGCCATCGTGTGGTTGATCTTTGCAGCCTTCATGATTGGTATTGGCTATGAAAACTCAGGCCTTGGTCGTCGTATTGCCTTGTTCTTGGTAGCAAAGCTCGGTAAGTCCTCTTTAGGTCTTGGTTATGCTATCGCTATTACGGACCTTGTGTTGGCTCCATTTATTCCAAGTAATGCGGCTCGTTCTGGTGGTACGATTTATCCAATCGTATCTAGTATTTGTCCAATGTTTGACTCCTATCCAGATAAGAACCCTCGTAAAATTGGTTCCTATTTGAACTGGGTAGCGTTGGCAACTACATGTGTATCTAGCTCTATCTTCTTGACTGGTGCAGCGCCAAACCCATTGGCTCTAGAATTGTCTGCTAAATCTGGTATCGTAGCGGCGAACTGGGGCACATGGTTCTTGGCATTCTTGCCAGTGGGCCTTATCTTGTTCATTATCACTCCGTTGTTGACCTATGTATTCTGCAAGCCAGAGGTGAAAGGTTCCCCTGAAATTGCAGCTTGGGCAAAGGATGAGTATAAGAAACTAGGCTCCATGACACGCAGTGAAATCTTCATGGCTTTGATTTCCGTGTTGGCTCTTGTGTTGTGGATTGGTGCTTCTACATTCAAAGTAAACCCTACAACAACAGCTTTGATTGTTATTATCTTGATGATTTTCACTAAGATTATGACATGGCAAGACTTCCTTGCTAACAAACCAGCATGGAATGTTTTGACTTGGTTTGCTACACTCGTACCTATGGCTTCTGGCCTTAAAAATGTAGGTTTCTTAGACTGGCTTGCTAAATCTGCTGGTGATTCTTTGGTTTCTTTAGATCCTACAATGGCAGTTCTTGGCTTGTTATTAGCATTTTGCTTACTTCGTTACTTCTTTGCTTCTGGCACTGCTTATGTAACAGCTATGGTAGGCTTGTTTGCTACTCTAATTCTTCAAATTCCTGGTGTTAATCCAGCTCAAGTTATGTTAATTCTGTTAGTACCAATGGGTATTATGGGTATCCTTACACCATATGGTACGGGTCACAGCCCAATCTGGTTTGCTAGTGGCTATAACAAAGGTCCTGAATTCTGGAAATTAGGCGCTATCTTTGGGATTATCTACCTTGCTATCTTTATCGTAGTAGGTATTCCATGGATTCAGTTCGTAATGCCACTTTTAGGATAAAGTGCTCCGCCGCATTGTATCTCCTTGCGCTCCATTCGCTGCAAGTCGCTTAGTAGATACAATGCGGCTTCTTTTTATCCTGAAATGGCAATACTCACTTCAGAGGGCAAGTCGCTGGACAGACATATGGCGGCTTTTTCTATCTTAAAATGGCATGGCTCACTTCAAGTTGGAATTTTGTGTTTAATTGGATTTTTGATAAACTAGTACCAGGTGATCGGGCGTGTCTATATTTTGTAGAGGCTTAATTTGAAATATGAGGTAGGTACCTCTTGTAAAATCTATATCGTTTAGTAGGAGGTTCTTATGTCTACAAAGTCTATTACGGGCACAGGTCTATTGTTGGCCGTAGCCTTATTAGCGCAAAGTTTGCGCCTCATTTTCCCATTTATTCCTAACCAGGTGAGTATGTTCCTCATCGGTTCTATTACATCTGCTACATTTGTACTCGCCACATGGCGCTATGGATGGAAAAATGGTCTTGTTATTGCCTGGATTGCACCAGTAGTAGCACATTTACAAGGCATGTTGCCGTTGCCACCGTTTATTTTGATTACCGCTCTTGGCACGACAGCCTATGTATTTGTAGCGCACTGGTTACAACATAAACCGAAGGTATTGCTTATCTTCGTGGCGGCCTTGGTAAAAGCAGGTGTTCTCTTTGGAGGATATTCCTTGTTCTTTTCTCTATTCCAATTCCCACCGAAGATTGTAAATACTATGTTATTTGTATCTAGTTGGCCTCAATTGGTAACATCTTCTTTGGGCATTATTTTGGCTCTACTTATTACAAAACGTACTAAAAATTAGTCTAACTTAACTTATAGTTATGGCAAGCCATTCAAAATAGATATGACTTTTTCAGGGCACTCATACTGTATGAGTGCCCATTTTTGTTGACCTTAGTCATTGTCTACTTTTATAATTAACATATTGTATACAAATATGAGGAGTTGATTGGAATGAAATTTAATACAAAATGCGTTCATGGCAGCGGTAGACCAGATAGCACTGGTGCAATTTCCCCTGCAATTTATATGTCTAGTACATTTTCCCATCCAAAGTTGGGTGATACAACAGGTTATCAATATACGCGTGAATCTAATCCAACACGAGATCGTTTGGAACAATTGATTGCAGGCCTTGAAGACGGTACAGATGCATTGGCATTTTCTTCTGGTATGGCAGCGGTAGACGCAGTATTCCATCTATTCTCCCCTGGAGACCATATCATTTTAGGCGATGACTTATATGGTGGCTCTATCCGTATGTTCACAAATATTTACGAACAAAATGGCATTGAGTTTACCTATGTAGGTACATCTGATCTTGATGCGGTGAAAGCAGCTTTCAAACCGAATACAAAGGCTGTATATATTGAAACACCAACAAATCCTATGATGGAGATTACTGATATTCGCGCTCTCTGCGCGTTAGCCCATGAGCGTAATGCGCTTGTAATCATCGACAATACATTCTTGAGCCCATATTTCCAAAAACCTTTAACGTTGGGTGCAGATATTGTCGTTCATAGTGGTACAAAATTCATCGGTGGTCATCACGATGTTATTTCTGGTTTTACCATTGTAAAAGACGATGAATTGGCTGCGAAATTGCGCTTAACTTATAAAACTGTAGGGGCTTGCTTATCTGCAATGGATAGTTGGCTCGTTATCCGCGGCGTCAAAACATTGGCCCTTCGTATGGAGCAACACCAAAAGAATGCCATTGCTCTTGCGGAATGGCTCAAAATACAACCTAAGGTTACTAAAGTATTGTTCCCAGGTCTTCCAGAACATCCAGGCTATGAAATCAATAAAGCCCAAACGACTGGCTTTGGTGGCATGTTGTCCTTTGAAGTAGATAGCGAAGAAACTGCCAAAAAAGTATTAGAAGGCATTGAGCTTATTCAGTTTGCTGAAAGTCTTGGAGGTACAGAGTCCTTGTTGACCTACCCTGTAACGCAAACACATCCAGATTTAAAACCAGAAGATGCTGAGCGCAAAGGTATTACACGTCGCTTATTGCGTCTATCTGTAGGTATTGAAGATACAGATGATTTGATTGCGGATTTGGAACAAGCTTTCAATAAATAAAGGAGTTCCTATGGGACAATATAATTTTGATCAAATTTTAGATAGAACTCACACAAAATCCTTGAAATACGATTTTGCTGTAAAACGCGGTAAACCAGCCGATGTATTGCCATTCTGGGTGGCAGACATGGACTTTGAGGTTCCCCCTGAGTTAAAGCAAATCCTATTGGACCGCGTGAACCATGGTGTCTTTGGTTATACCGAATCCGATGACGAATACTTTGAAGTGCTACAAAATTGGTTTACTACGCGCTTTAACTGGACGCCAGACCGAAAATGGCTCGTTAAAACGCCAGGTATCGTCTTTGCTTTGGCTATGGCTGTTCGCGCTTTCACCAAGGAAGGTGAAGGGGTACTCATCAATCAACCGGTGTACTATCCATTTAGTATGGTTATCGATGATAATGACCGTCGTCTCATCAATGTGCCATTAATCAAAGGCGAAGAGAAGTACACCATTGATTTTGAGGGCATTGAACGGGCTATCGTTGAGGAAAATGTAACATTATTTCTCTTATGTAATCCCCACAATCCGGTAGGCCGCGTGTGGACTGAGGATGAGTTAAAACGTCTTGGCGATATTTGTATTAAACATAATGTACTCATCGTAAGCGATGAAATCCACGCTGATTTTGTTTGGAAAGGGCATACTCATAAGGTCTTTGCTGACCTAGGTGAAAGCTATGCAGAACATTGCATCGTATGTACTGCACCGAGCAAGACTTTCAACATCGCTGGCTTACAAGTAAGTAATATTTTCATTCCTAATGATTCTTTACGTCGTCGTTTTATTAAAGAAATCGACCGTGCTGGCTATAGCCAGCTAAATACGATGGGCATCGTTGGTTGTGAAGGGGCCTACAAAGTTGGGGCACCTTGGCTCGACGAGTTAAAAGAATATATTCAAGATAATATTCAATTCACCATCGACTATGTAGCAAATTATATGCCGAAAATTCATGTATATCGCCCAGAAGGGACGTATCTTATGTGGTTAGATTGCTCCAAGTTGCCATTAAGTCCTAAAGAACGGGATGAATGGATTATCAATGAAGCTAAATTGTGGCTTGATACAGGTTCCATGTTTGGTGTTGATGGGGAAGACTTTGAACGTATCAATGTTGCGTGTCCTCGTAAAACATTGGAAGAAGGTCTTGAAGCTTGGCGTCGTGCCTACGAGGCTAGAGGGTTTTAACTAAATTAGTTATTTTTTAGATTAGGTTATCAAATTGTTTAGTGTGTAGAGGTGATAATATGCCTATTAAAGTAATAAAAAATTTACCGGCCATTACGAAATTAGCTCAAGAGAATATTTTCGTGATGGATACAGAACGGGCGGAGACTCAACAAATCCGACCTTTGAATATTCTGTTAATCAATTTGATGCCTACTAAAGAAGTTACAGAAACACAAATCTTACGTGCTCTTAGTAATAGTCCATTACAAGTGAATTTGACACTACTACATACTGCATCTCGTAAGGCTAAAAATACAGATGAGCAATATTTAGATACTTTCTACCGTACCTTCGATGAGGTGAAAGATGGGTTCTTTGATGGTATGATCATTACAGGTGCTCCTGTAGAACTAATGCCTTTTGAAGAGGTAGACTATTGGTCTGAGTTAGTTGAAATTATGGATTGGAGCGAAGAGCATGTATACTCCACATTCTATATCTGTTGGGGTGCTCAAGCTGGTTTATATCACCATTTCGGCATTAATAAATGCGTGATGGATGAAAAACTATTTGGTGTATATGAACATGATATCTACAATGATCGTCCAGTGCTCTTGCGTGGCTTTGATGAAAAATTCTGGATGCCACATTCCCGTCATACTACAAATTCTTTACAACAAATTAAGGAAAACCGCGATTTAGAATTACTAGCAGGATCTGAAGCAACGGGTGCAGCTGTCGTTCGTAGCCTAGATAATAAACATATCTTTGTCTTCGGTCATGCTGAATACGATTGGGACACATTAAACCGCGAATACGTACGGGATATTAAAAAAGGCATGGATATCGCTGTTCCTGAAAACTATTTCCCAGATGACGATCCAAAACAACGTCCTATCGTACGCTGGCGTTCTGTAAGTACATTGTTATTTACAAACTGGTTAAATTATTATGTTTACCAAGAAACACCGTATATCATTGAACAAATCCAAAAAATGAAATTTGAACGTGATAAGAACTTAGGTGCTTATATCTAAAGTATCGTTAGTAGAAGATCCCCTAATTACTGCTGAAATCTCTAGTGTGAGATACTATAAAGAAAGTAATTAGGGGATTTTTATTTGTTATCAATTGAGCTCGCTTTGCAGTTTTGCAGAATGGCGAGCTTTGGTTTGTATAGATATATTGGATATAGCTTTAAGTTATGGATAACCATGTAAATTAATAGTAGACATAATTTTTAAAACATAGTAGTATACTAGGTATAAAGAATGAACTCAATTCACAGTTAATATAAAGGAGTTGTTATAATGAGCAAACAATACAGATTTGAAACATTACAATTACATGCCGGTCAAACGGTAGATCCAACAGGTTCTCGTGCAGTGCCTATTTACCAAACTACATCTTTCGTATTTAAAGATGCAGAAGAAGCAGCAGGTCGTTTTGCTTTGACTAATCCTGGTAGCATTTATTCCCGCCTTGGCAATCCTACTACAGATGTATTGGATGCTCGTGTAGCTCAACTTGAAGGTGGTGCTGGTGGTATCGCTGTAGCATCTGGTTCCTCAGCGATTACATATTCCATTTTGAACGTAGCTAGTGCTGGCGACAATATCGTCGCGGCTTCTACATTGTACGGTGGTACTTATAACTTGTTCACTGCTACATTGCCACGTTTGGGTATTCACACTAAATTCGTAAACCCAGATAATTTGGAAGAATTCGAAGCAGCTATTGATGAAAACACCAAAGCTGTTTACATCGAGTCTATCGGTAACCCTGGTATCAACCTTATCGACGTACAAGCAGTAGCTGATATTGCACATAAACATAACATTATCTTGATCGTAGATAACACATTTGCATCTCCATACTTGTTCCGTCCATTAGAACATGGTGCTGACGTAGTTGTTCATTCTGCTACTAAATACCTTGGTGGTCATGGTACAACATTGGCTGGCGTAGTTGTAGAGTCTGGTAAATTCGATTATAAAGGTTCTGGTAAATACCCTGGCTTCTCCGAAGGCGATGAACATTACAATGGTTTAGTATATGGTGATTTGCCAATTCCATTCACTGTAAAAATCCGCGCTCAATTGCTTCGTGATACTGGCGCATGCATTACACCACTTGCATCTTGGCAAATCTTGCAAGGCATTGAAACATTATCCTTGCGCGTAGAACGTCACGTAGAAAATACTCGTAAAGTAGTAGATTTCTTGACTAAACATCCTAAAGTGGCATGGGTAAGCTATCCAGAATTAGAAGACAGCAAATACAAAGCTTTGGCGGATAAATACTTCCCTAAAGGTGTTGGTGCTGTATTCACATTCGGTGTAAAAGGTGGTAAAGAAGCAGGTATTAAACTTGTTGACTCCTTGGAAATCTTCTCCAACTTGGCTAACGTAGCAGATGCTAAATCTCTTGTTATTCACCCTGCATCTACAACACATGCACAACTTAACGAAGAACAACAAAAATCTGCTGGCGTAACACCAGATATGATCCGTGTATCCATTGGCCTTGAAAATATCGACGATATTATCGAAGACTTGGCTCAAGCTTTGGATAAAGCATAACTTCTTACTTCCATTATGGAAATACTATAGATCAAACTTTCAGAACATACAAATGACATTCTTGAGCTTTGACCTCGCTTAAGAAATAGAACACAAACTATCAGACCTATAAAACTTATACAAAAGACCTCTCTTCGTGGGAGGTCTTTTTGTGTTGAAGTATGTATTCTAGTTAATTCTAAATTAGATTGTTGTGTTATGGTAGATATCTATAAATATATAGTAATATCTGGAGGATAGAAAAAAGACCTTGAATTCAACGATTCAAGGTCTTTTAAAGGGAGTATAGTGTGTGTAACGTTTGGTCTGTGGTGTGTGAGTACAGACCATTTACCTATTGTGTGAGATAGGGTTTTGAGAGAGCCCATTATGAGTTGTAGGGGCTCTCTAAGTTTGTGTGTTAGTTTGTGTTAGAGAGTGTATCCAATGGATACTGTGTGTATAGTATGTGTGTTATATGTGTAGTGTGTCATCTTAGTGGGTTAGGATAGGGGTTCACTAGATGAAAGGAGCTTCTTAGTATTTTGTATTTTTTACTTTGGAGCTCAATACTTTACCGGATGTAGCGTCAACTTTTACTTCAGCTTTTTTGTCGCCACCAGTAGTCATATCGAATTCGTATACAACTTTACCGTTTTCGCGTTCAACGGACCATTCCATAGTTTGGAAATCAGAACCTACTTTTTCAAGAGCTTTTGTTTCAGCTACTTCAGGGATGATGATGTTTTGAACGTTAATAGTTTTGTTAGCTTTAGCATAGCCTTTAACTTCTTTACCAACGATTTGGCCAGTTGCTTCGTCTACTTTAAGTTCTACTGCACGA
>OIFU01000290.1_pt1 | contig 32157 bp, 54 predicted proteins | sample 1582141 | NCBI WGS metagenome assembly OIFU01 (sample SAMN07501047, study PRJEB24779) | human gut metagenome | isolation source: stool | host: human infant | place: USA: Pittsburgh, PA
AGCATTTCTTTTTTTGTATCTTCATTAAATTCATCATCCATAAAGAAAGCTTCATTAGCTTTTTTCATTGCTTCTAAGTATTGTTTTTTATCTCTAGAAGTAACTTTAAATTTATCTGTGTATTCTTTTGGTGCATTTATTTCTGAATAATTTGATGAAACATCACAATCAAAAAAAACTCCTACAGAGATATCCAGTGCTTTAGCTAGTTTCTCTAATGTATCCATACGAGGATGCTTAGCTTTTCCAGTTTCTATATCAGATATAGTACTTGGACCTACTCCGCTAAGTAAAGCTAGTTCCTTTAAAGTCATTTTTTTTGATTTTCTATTATTACTCAATATATTTCCTATACTATCCATTAAGAACACCTCCGTTATTTCGGTTTACAGGAATATATTATCACTGAATTTCGGAAAAGTAAATAAAAAAATTCAGAAAAACGGAGAAAAATAAAGTAAAGGAAAGGTATTTTTACATAGTAACCGTTATTCCGTAATTACATATTTGCTAAAACGGAAAAACGGATATATACTTAAAACAAGAATTACGGTTTACCGTTTAAAGGGGGGTGAGGAAATGCAGAACGAAATTAAAAGAATTATTGATGAAAAGGGACTTAAGACGATATTTGTTATAAAGAGAGTTGGTATGTCAACATCATCTTTTTATGAAATAATGAACGGAAAAGCGGTTCCGAGTTTGAGAAATGCTAGAAAGATAGCAGATGTGTTAGAAACACCATTAGATGAAATTTTTCCAAAAGAACAATTAAATTAGGGAGGTAAGAAAGATGGATAATCTTTTCAAAGAGTTAAACAGAGATGATAAAAAGAAAGCAGAATTAATTGAGTTAATTCTAATTTATGCTACAGAACAAAAAATGTCAGGTGTAGAGCTTGTAGAATGTCTTGATATTGTTAAAACTTTTGCACTATTAAAAAGTAAGTAGAAAGAATTTGAAAATGCTAAATTTTATTGAATGTATTTATAAAAAAGTCATTACTAATGACTTTTAGCAATGACTTAATATGATTTTATTAAATAAAAATTTAAAAATACTATATAGAAGTTAACCAATTAATTATTGGTGGACCAATAGCAACAATTATATCAGAATGTTTTTTTAGTACATCTGAAAATTTAGATAAAAAACCTTTGCTAACTGTTTCGCTATTTTCAATAATGATTTCTAAACTATCAATTAATTTGTTTAGTTGTTCTTGGTCTTCTTTAGGTTTATTAGTGATTAAAGAGCGAATTTCATCTAGGGTATTTCCATTATTAAAGATAGTAGTTCCATTATTACCAAAAGCAGAGTTATTAACAGAATTTATGTTAAAAGTTTGATTATTAAAAGATGTTTTTTCTAATTCATCAAAGTATATCCCTTGATGTTTAACATTAAAAACAACAGGCTTACACCCAATTGCTTTTACTAAAGTTAAGTATCCTATATTTTCTAAATAGTTAAGAGCACTTGTAATTTCATTAATACTTAACTGAAGGTTTTCAGCAATAAATTCTGAAGAAATTCTAACATTAGGATTATTTAATGCATAAGGTTTTAAAAAAGATAGTATTTGCTTAGATTTACTGTCTAGCATAAGTCTCACCCCCTTCTATTTAAAATTTTAACATATTTTAGGTGGATATATCAAAGGAGGAAAGAAAAAAATGAATAAGTTAATACCAGTTGAATTTGAAAATCAAAGGATTCTTACAACAAAGCAACTAGCAGAAGTTTATCAGACTACAGAGGGAAATATTTCAAATAATTTTAATAATAATATTGAACATTTTGAAAGAGATAAACATTATTTTTTACTGCAAGGTGAGGAGTTAAGAGCATTTAAGCGCAACTCCTATGATATAGGAATCGCGCCTAATGTAAACAAATTATATCTTTGGACAGAAAGAGGAGCTAATAGACATTGTAAAATACTTGATACAGATAAAGCATGGGAGCAATTTGATAATTTAGAAGAAACTTATTTCAGAGTAAAAGAAAATGTAAAAGCTTTAAACACCTCGGAATTAAGTCCAGAACTCCAAATGTTTAATCAGATGTTTAAAGCTATTGCTAATAATGAATTAGAGCAAAAAAAATTAAAGGCTGATATAGAAAGAGCTAATGAAAAAGTTGAACAAACTAAGGAAGAAATTAAAGCAATGAGAGAAGCAATAACATTAGATAGTAATGGGTGGAGAAAAGAAACAGCTACTTTAATAAATAAGATAGCTAATAAGCTTGGAGGATTTGAACATATAAGAAATGTTAGAGAAGAATCGTACAAGCTACTTAATGAAACTTATGGAGTAGATATAAACCGTAGATTAAAGAATAAACAAAAGAATATGGCACTAGAGGGTGTAAGTAGGTCTAAGATTAACAAGGTTAATTTATTAGATGTAATAGCAGAAGATAAGAAATTATTAAATGGATATATAAACATAGTTACAAAAATGGCTATAAGGTATGGAGTTGCTTAGGAGGTATGGAGCATGGAAGATTTATTAACAATTAAAGATTTAGCAAAGCATTGGAAGTGCCACGAAGAAACTATAAGGGAAAATATAAGGCAAGGAATTTTAACTCCTTGCAAAAGTGTACCAGTAAAAAATAGATTTAATCCTAGCTATATAGCAGAACTTGAAGGTGTGGAGTTAGAAAGATTTAGTCCTATTCTAAAAAGAAAGATGGAGAATGAAATTGAGAAGCTTAAAAGAGAAAATCAGAAGTTGAGAGATATGATTTTAGAACAGGTGACATTGGGGACAAGATGTCTTCAAATATTAAACAATTAGGAGGTCTATATGAGGGAAAGAACGATCTATGAATGCGAACATTGTAATAAGAAAAAGTTAATTAATAAAGCACAGATGAAAAAGCATGAGAATATGTGCTGGTTTAATCCAAAGAATAAGACTTGTTTAACTTGTAATCATTATGAATATGAACCAGGATATTTAGAACCACATCCAGAGATTGATGGTTGTCCTTACGAGAAGATAGAAGCTTATAGATATTGTTCTTTTAAAAATGAACAACTAGATAAGAAACCAATTACTAATTGTAAAGATTGGAGAGAAAAGGAGGAAGAATAATTATCAACAAAAATGTGGATAAGCTGTTGATAAGTTGTTAGTAATAATGTTGATAACAAATAAGGAGGTACAAGCATGATAAAAGAAAATGTTGTAAGACAATTAAAAGACTTAAAAAGTGAAGCGGAATATAACCTTAGGCATGAGCCTGATAATGATGTTTGGATTGATGATTACAATGCTTTAGAAATTGCTATAAAAGCAGTTGAGAATAAAAAAGATAATCTAGGATTTTGGGTGGGATTTGGATTCTGTTCTTTATTCTGGTTACTTATATATTTCCTATATCACTTATAAAGGAGGGATAGCAAATTGAAGAAACTTAAGAAACTAACTAGAGATCAAAAGAAGTTTTTAGAGAAAGAAAGATTAAATCCTAATGACTTCTTAATAGAAAGAGCAACACCAGAAGAGTATGTATTTTATAACAAGTATACAGAAGCATTATGGACTTATGACAGAACTATGGGGGTATGGCTATGAGTAATATTGATTTAGTTCATGCAGCATATGTACAAAGAAAGGTACAAGAAGCAGAGCGAAGAAGATGGGCAGATGTTATTAAAGAAGAAGTAGAAAAAATAAAAGGTTGCAAACCAGCCGACCAAAGCATAGAGAGCAACCATAAAGACATTATAGACAGTATACCACCAGGAACAGATTTAGACAATGACCAGTTATATGACATAGAGAGTGAACAAACTATTAGAGATTTAAGGGAGATTTAGAAAATGGAAAATACATTATTAAACTCTGACTTACAAGAAGTTAGAGAAGGTTTTAAAATTGAAAACTTAGAAGGAGCAACATGGGCGTTTAGAAAGTTAAGAGCAATAGAGAATAAAGAAGCTGATATAAAAGCTATAGCAGAAGAAGAAATGGCTAGAATAACATCTTGGAGAGATGCAGAATTAAAGCAATATGAAGCAGATAAGCAATACTTTAGTTTCTTATTAGAAGAGTACTACAAGAACGAGAAAGCAAAGGATAAGAAGTTTAAGCTATCTACACCATATGGAAAAGTTACAGCGAGAAAGAGCAGCAAGTGGAATTATGAAAATGAGGAAGCATTAGTTAAGTACCTTAAAGATAATAAGCCAGAGTTAGTTAGAGTTAAAGAAGAAGTTAATAAAACAGAACTTAAGAAAGTGTTTAAAGATGGAGTGGATAAGGAAACTGGAGAAGTACTTCCATTTGTAACTATAGAAGAAACCGAAACTATAACAGTTAAAGCAGAGTAGGGGGGATAAACATGAATTTAAAGTTTAGACCATTAAAGGCTAGTGAAATTGATGTAAGGATTCAATCAGCTACAGAGAAGGGGTGTATATTATTACTTTATAAAGATGCTAGATGTGATATGAACATATTAGATGAAACTGTAGGGCCTATGGGGTGGAAAAGAGAACATACTAGAGAAAATGCAAACTGTATTGTTAGTATATGGGATGTTGATAAAGAACAATGGGTATCCAAAGAAGATACAGGAACCGAAAGTAATACTGAAAAAGAGAAAGGACAAGCTAGTGATAGTTTTAAGAGAGCTTGTTTTAATTGGGGAATAGGAAGAGAGCTTTATACTTCTCCCTTCATCTGGGTTAATGCGAAGGATTGTAATTTGTATTCTGTAAAAGCGAATGGAAAAGAGATCTGGAAGTGTAATGATAAGTTTGAAGTTGCAAAGATTATCATAGATGAAAATAAGACCATAACAGCTTTATACATTATTAACTCAAAGACTAAAAAAGGAGTATTTACTTTAATGCCACCGAAGGAAGGTGTTAAGTAATGAGGTCAAATATAACCATTGAAATAGAAGAGGATGTACCAGTAGAGGCTAGTCCTAAGAATGGCAAGATACTTATTAATTTAGATGATTACTTTAATCCAGTAGCTTTAATAGTTAGTAGGGAAGTTGCTGAAAAGATAAGGGCGCAACTCCAAGAATCAAATGAAGAAAAGACAAATGAAATGTATGAGGAAGAATTACTTTCTAAAGATGAAAGAATAGAAGAATTAGAAAACATTATAGCACAGTATGAAGAGAACTTAGATGCATATAAGGAAAAGTTGATTATGAGTACTGGACCACTTTAAAAGGGGTGAGGGCATGGCAGAAAGAAGAATGTTCGCAAAAACAATAATAGATAGTGATGCATTTTTAGATATGTCACTATCTACACAAGCCCTCTATTTTCACTTAAGTATGAGGGCAGATGATGATGGTTTTGTAAATAATCCTAAGAAGATTCAAAGAATGATAGGCTCTGGTGATGATGAAATGAAAATGTTAATTGCTAAGAAGTTTATTATTCCATTTGATAGTGGAGTTTGTGTAATTAAGCATTGGAGAATACACAACTATATTCAAAAAGATAGATATAAAGAAACAGTATATAAAGAGGAAAAATCCCACTTACTTCTTAAGGACAATAAGTCTTATAAGTATATGGATACACCATGTATACAAGATGTATCCATTCCGGAGACACAGGTAAGGATAGGTAAGGATAGGATAGGTAAGGATAGGATAGATAAGAATAATAATAAATCGTCATTGTTGTTGTTTGAAGAATTAGGATTTGGTTCTATTAGTCCAATCATTGTAGAAGATATTAAGTTACTAGAAAAAGAATATACAGAAACATGGGTAATAGAAGCTCTTAAGGAAGCTAATGCAGCAGGAGTTAGAAATTTAAAATATGTAATTGGTATTCTTAAAAATTGGAAATCAAAAGGTTTTAAGGCAGAGAAACCACAGAATAAGCAACAAAATAAATATAGTAAGACTAGTGGATTTAATAACTTTGAGCCAAGGGAATATGATTATGATTCATTAGAGAAAAAATTACTAGGATGGGAGGACTAGCATGAATGAAATTTGTATATGTGGTAAGAGAGCTTGTCATTCACATCATAGAGTATTTAGGTCACAATGTAGACCGTTAATAGAGTGTGATCTCAATTTAATACCATTGTGTTTAGAGTGTCACGATAAAATTCATAATGGAAAAGGACATAAGTTAGATAGATTACTAAAGTTACAGTTCCAGAATAATTTAGAGATACTTTTCGACAAGGAACTCTTAACTAGAGAAGAAATTAAAGAAGTATTAGACATATCGGACAAGCCTTTAAATCGTCTTTTAAAGCCTTTAGTTTTACAGAAGGGTAAATATGTTAGGGAAGATGTTATAAGGGCGTGCATGGGCGGTAAATTGATTGTAGAGGGTGAATAGAATTATGTATAGAGAAATTAAGTTTAGAGTTTGGGATAAGGATTATAAAAGGATGCATACAGTAGGAGATTTTCATCATGATTCTTTAGAGATTGATGAAGAGAACAATATATTCTTTTTTAATCTACAGTGCATGGAAGGAAGCCCGCATAAAGGAATAAATCCAGAAGAGTGTGCTTATAGATTAATGCAATACACAGGTCTTAAAGATAAGAATGGAAAAGAGATTTATGAGGGGGATATAGTAAAAACCCACAAGGGTTATTTGATGAAAGTTCACTGGTATAATAACGGATTTAAATTAATGTTTAAGTTCAAAAGAAAATATCAAGGTGAGGAATACTGGGAAACAACAAAAGATATAGAACTAGATAGTAGTGATGATAAACGTTGGGGATATGAAGTAATAGGCAATATCTATGAAAATCCAGAGTTATTAGAAGGGAATTAATATGAATCCACAACAGATTATAGAAAGAATAGAAATGTGTCAGCAGGCACTAATTAGAGGTAATACACAGCAAAAGACATTAGGACTTAGAAAGGCAGAAACAGAGAAGAATTATAGAGTTAGAAAAGCACAAGAGATATTAAAGTTAAGAACAGAAGGTTATCCAGTAACAATAATACAGGATATAGTTAAAGGAAATATAGAGGTAGCAGAATTAAGGCTTAAAAGAGATATAGCAGAAAGTGATTATTATACATGTATAAGTGCTACAGAGAATTTAAGGCTAGAGATAGAAGTATTAAGAAGCAAGCTAACCTGGTTAAGGGTAGAGTTTAAAAATAGTTAGCTTGTAGAAATTATGACTTAAACGGAGGTTTTTTATGAAAGTACCACAGTATATTAAAGATAGTATTTCTAAAAGTGCCTTACACAGTTCTATTGCAAAAGAAGAAAATGAGAAGGTAAGGAATTGGTTAGATAAACAGGGGTTAGGTGAAAATGATTATATACTAGATAATCTTATAGATAGTATAGAGTTAGGTTATGATCCTAATGGGTTTATAAAATTTTTAGAAGAAGATAAGTTCAAGTATTAATACGTAATTCTAAGAAAGTACAAACTATGTAGAAAGGGTGAAATGAAATGAATTTAGATATGGAAAACGAAATTGATTACTGTGATATCTGTGAAGTTGAAATAACTTCTACAGAGTATGATAAAAATAATGGTCTTTGCAATGCTTGTAGAAGTAAGAAAGAGAAAGATAATTTATTAACTCTATCAGAGATTAGACAGACTATGGATCTATTAACAAGAATTTTTGATTATAAAAATGCAACTCCAAATGTAAAGAAGTCTATTATGGAAATATCAAATTTTTTAATGGGAGATTTATCCAGTAGAAATGATGAGTTCCTTAACAAAATTAGAACGTTAAAAGGAGAATAATATGGCAAAATATGTATTATAGAACTACGAAATTAAAGAGATATAAAGTGTTAAAAGCAATGATAAATATAATTATTTTTCCTATCAGATTTCCATTATTTATAATGTGTATTTTAACAGAATCGGTATTTAGACTATTAGAGAATACACTAAATGGTTTTGATAGTTTCTTATGGTGGATAATGAATAGTTTAGTTAAGATTTTTAAATTTGATGATATTGCAGATGAGCAATATGAGAAAAATAAAGAAAAATTTAAAACAGATTATTAGTTCGCAATTCTAAGAAAGTACGAGGTGGATAATGGATGATATTAAAACAATTATAAACTGGATTAGCGTAAAAGATAAAATACCAACAACGTATGGTTGGTATATGACAATATGCGTACCTAGAAACTATGAAGAATTTAATAAAAATCCTAGTGAAATGAATGACTGGATAGCACAGTTTGGAATAGACAAAACATGGTTTAATAATGGAAATTTTTTCGATAGAGACAAAAAGGCTTATCCAAGAGAAATTACAGATAGGATTGTATACTGGGCCGAAATACCTAATGTTCCTCAGTTATGATTCGTAAAGTTAAGAAAGGCGGTGAACAATGAAAATTACATGTAAAAATTGCTATGGAGAAATTGAAACAGTAGAAATTAAGAAGTTTGAAGTTTGCCAAGGAATAGATGGAGATTTTGAAGCTAAGGCTACAATAGATAATGATGATTGCTTTTTATTATTTGGAGAAAGACTTGGAACAGTAATGATTGAAGATTGATTCTAAGAAAGGAAGATGTAGAGATGAAAATAGAAGCTGAATTAAGACCATGTTTAGTAAATGATAAAAGAGCATTGTTTCATAAGTGGAGCGATAAAAGCCAAATAGTAGATCCATCACCTTTGATGGGAGGGCATCAAGGAGGAGTTTTAAAGTATACAGTAGGAATAATTGAATGCGAAGATGGACAGGTATGTGAATGTATGCCAAGTCATATAAAGTTTATTGACTCAAAGATGGAACAATATTGTTTCAAAGGTTAATTCTAAGAAAGGCGGAGATATTATGAAAATAGATTGCATGTTTACTGAAGAAATAGTTTGTCCTAATTGTGGACATGAATTTTCGGATAGTTGGGAATATGAGGATAGTGATAGTGAAATGTATTGTGAAAGTTGTGAAAAAGAGTTCACATATGAAAGGCATGTAGAAGTTACTTATACAAGCTATAAGAATGACTAACTTGTAATACTAAGAAGGGGTGAGGTATTGCTGGATAAACAGATGTATACAATTCATCTGAAACAGTTGGTACAACTGAATTTAAAATGTATAATTATTTTCAATTTATAAGATGTATTTGTATACAATACTTAAAAAATGGCTTATTTACAAGCTTATTAAAGCATTATATCTAAGAGGGAAATATGTAATGGAATTTAGGTTAATAGATAAAAATAAAACACGAGTGAAGTTTAGTAATAAGAGAGAGAAGATTGTTATAGAGCAATTAAAATATTTGGGATTAGCACCAAGTAAAGAGAGTAGTAAGTATACGTATTTTATATTTACAGGAGATATAGCAACAACAGTTAAATGTTTAGGATTAGAGTATTAGTAAGTTAGGGAGTATATAAAGAAAAAGGTGTTCATAACGAACACCTTAGGGTTAGAGAAAATTATAGTTAGCGAATCGTTTCTCTAACCGAACACTTATTCTTATTATAACATATAGATTGAAAAAGGGATAGGTGATTTTATGGAAATAACTAAAGAGCAATATAAAAAGATAAAAAAAGAAGTTGAGAATGATTTAAGAAATTACCCTTACTATTTAATTTCAATAGAGATGCCTGGACTTGGTTCAGCATGTAGACCAGATTTAATTTTCGATAAAAATATTAGTCCATCAGATCCAGTTGGCAAAGCAATAGTGGACCAAGAGTATAAGAGAATAATAGTTAATGCTATAAATTATGTATATGATAAATTAGATAATGATAGTAAGAAAGTCGTTGATTATAGTTACTTTAGAGATGATAAAACTAATCAAGAAGTAATTGAAGAACTAAAAATAAGTAAAAATAGGTTTTATGAAATAAAGAAAAAAGCTATTAATAAATTTATGATAGGACTTGGATATTGCTAAAGGGACAAAATAGGGATAAAAAAAGGACTATTTAGGGAGTAAATTAAAACTTTTTAATGGATAAATTAGAGAATACTGATTACTATATTAGTATAGTGAAAAATTATATAGAGATTTAATACATAAGCACAAGCGAGTAAGCCTGTGCTTTTATTTTTAGAAAGAGGTGATAAGGTGGCATTAAAAAAACTTAATATGTTTACAAGATGGAAAGAGTCAAAATTATTATGTGCTTGTTCACCTGGTTCACCATGTCCTAAATATAAAAGTTATCAATGTCAAATAGAAGAACTTCTTTATGATCCTATGCAAGACTTTAGAAGCTGTATTAAACATAGTAGTTATAAAAGAGTTAATGGAGCTATAAAACAAAGGTGATGTTATGAGTGTAGAGATAATTAGAGGTGAAAAGGTGCCAGCTAATCCTATTCCAGAAAGGCAGTACGAAAGGTTTAAATATAAGCTTGAAGAAGTTAGTGGAAAAAATGCTGAGAGGAATATGATGATATTTTATCTTGATGTTGCAACTGGTTATAGATTACAGGATATTGTATGTTTAACTATTGGTGAGATTAAAGAGGCGTTAGATAATGAAGAGTTCTGTATTCAAGAACAAAAACAATATAAATCATGGATTGAGCATATAAAGAAAAATCCTAATTCTAGAAGAAAGCCTCCAAAGAAAAGAAAAGCTTTAATAAAGCCTATGTTAAAAAAGTTATTGAAGGCTTATGTTAAAGGAAAATCAAAATCTGAATATGCTTTTAAATCTACAACAGGTAATGATTATATAACAGCTAAATCTTATAGCAATATTCTTTCTAGAGTAGGAAAAGAGCTAGGAATAGAAAATATATCTGGCCATAGTCTAAGAAAGACATATGCAACAAGAATTTATGAAATTACTAGAGATCTGGAGAAGGTAAGAAAAGCATTGGGACATAAAAGTATAGAGACTACTAAACAATATTTAGGTATAGAAGCAGAAGTTAGAGAAGAAGCAGCAAGTATAGCTGATGAAAAACTCTAATTTTTTTTTGAGTTATAAATAGTCCAAAAAAGAATGGAGGTCTATTTAAAGAGTTTAAGAAAAATATCTACTAATATATGCAGAGGAAAAATGGAATGGGTAATCTATACAGTTATGGCGTATTTATTGGATAAAACAAAATAGTACTCTAGGTAAGTAATATCAATGGTTAGAGTAGGATTTATAGTAATTAATAAAATTGCTATTTTTTTTATTATTTAAAAAAGGTGGGAAATACACTAAAAAGTGAGCACCTTGTAGTAACCTAAGTGCTCAATAAAGGAGGCGTAAAAATGAAGAGTAATGAGGAGTTAATAAACAGTAGCTTAAGCAAGATAGAATCATGGGTTGAGCAAGGTTGCACTGATAAGGAAATCGCTGAAAAAATAGGGGTGAGTTACTCAAGTTTTAGGCGATATAAGTCACAAAATAGTGCTTTAAAAGAGGCAATTGCTCAAGGGAAAAATAAAAAGAATGAATTAGTAGAGCAAGCATTATTTAAATGTTGTACAGGATATACATATTATGAAGAAGTTGTGACAAAAGTTAAGGAAGAAGTTATGGCTGAAGATGGTCAAACTGTTCTTGCAAAAGAAGATGTTAAGATTAGTAAAGTTAAGAAGTATAAAGGACCTGACTTAGCTGCTCAAAAGTTTTATCTAGTTAATAGGAAAAAGGCTCATTGGATGGAAGATCCTAATAAAGTATCTATTGACAAGAAGAACTTAAAGCTTAAAGAGAAAGCAATAAACAATTCAATGATAGAGATATAGAGGTGAATGTTAATGAAGATATTTAAAAGAAATAAGAAAAAACAAAGACTGATATTAATAAATAAATCATGTCTTACAAGAGATGCAGTAAACAGATTTAAAGAGGAGTTATCTGACAAGGACATTGAGGCTATTGTATTACCTAAAGGCTTTGATGTAGTTGCATTTGATGGAGGAATAGTTATCAATGAGGTTAAAAAGTTGTAGGTATTGTGGGAAGATACATCCATCTAATTATCAATGCAAGTTAAAGCCTAAGCCTATAAGATACAACAAAGAAAGAAGTCATGCTGACAATTTAAGAGGAAGAGCAGTGTGGAAGAGAAAGAGAGCTGAGATAAAGAAACGAGATAATTTCTTATGTCAAATTTGTTTAAGAAAACTATATAGAACAGTTACCATATTAAATTATAAAGAAGCATTACAAGTTCATCATATAGTACCAATAGAGGAAGATGAAAGCTTATGGCTTGAAGATGATAACTTAATAACTTTATGTGGTTATCATCATAGATTAGCAGAACAAGGCTCAATACCTAAGGAGGAATTAATTGAAATAGTTATTGAACAAATAAATAAAAGGAAAAAATACTCCCCCCCTATACATTAAATTTTAGTGAGCCTTTGCCCTCCAGTTAACTGTCCTTATATAGAGTAAAAAAATCTGTAAAATGAAAATTTTTAAGAATTAAAATAGTAGAAAGGAGAATTTTATGGCAAGACCTTGTAAGGCTGCAAGTCTTTTAACTGAATGCAGTCAAACTAAAGAGGAAATTGATTCAAGGATTGAAAATGAAAATATCTTAAGAGGTAAGTCTGATAAGATATTACCACCAGATGAATTAACAGAAAATCAGAAAAAGATATTTGAATTTATAGTACATGAATTAGAAGAATCAAAATTACTCGGGAATTTAGATCTATTTATTTTAATCAATACTTGCATTGCTATTGATAGGCTTATTGGCATTGAATATAAAATAAATAAAAATCCAGCATTACAATTTAGAAAAGAAATCATATCAAGTAGAAAAAATTATTCAGCTGATTTTTATAGAGGGTGTAGTGAGTTATCATTAAGTCCACAATCTAGAGCAAAGTTATCAAATATTAATTTAGCTACTAAAGAATTAAAAGATGATGATGTAGTAAGGATACTACAAGGTGAGTAATGATTTTATTTGATAAGGCTTTAGAATATGCTCAAGATGTAGTTGGTGGAAAAGAAATAACTACTGAAGAAGTAAAAATTCAATGTAAAACATTTTTAGATGATTTGGAAAATCAAAACAATGAGGAATTTGATTTTTACTTTGATATGTCAAAGCTTAAAATAATAAATAATTTATTAATGCTATTAAACTTTGCAACAGGATTTGTTGCTGGTAAACCTATTTTAGAAAATCTTGTTGGGTTTCAATGTTTTCTAATTGCTAATGTATTTGGGTGGAGATATAAAAATAATAATAAAAAGTTTAGATATAATGATATAACTCTTTTTATAGCTAGAAAGAATGCAAAAACAGCTATAGTAGGGGTTATTTTTATTTTGTTAATGCTAACAGAACAAAATTATAGTGAATTTTATTCTATTTGCTTAACAAGAGAACTTGCAGCAGAAATTAGAAAAGCTATGGTGCAGATCCTAGAGGCTAGTCCTAAAGTTGCTAAATATTTTAAGTGGTCAAAGAGAGAAGTTGGAAAAATAGAATGCAAATTAACTAAAAGCTTTTTCCAACCAAGAACTGCAGAATCAGGGAAAAACAACTCAATAAGACCATCAGCCTTTGTTTCAGATGAACATGCTAACTTTAAAGATAATTCAAACTTTACTGCAATGAAATCGGGGCAAAGGAATGTTATAAACCCATTAGTATTTAGAACTACAACTGCCTATGCTATAGATGGCTCTATAATGAAATCAGATTTAGAATATATAAGAAAAATTTTAAAAGGTGATGGTGTAAATCAAAGGATGTTTGCACTTCTATATTATTCAGAGGAGGAGCATCTTTGGGATGATGTAGGAATGTATCAAGCTAATCCACTTAGAATTGAAGAAAACTATCAAATCATAAGAGAAGATAGGGGTAAAGCATCAGTTAAAGAGGATGAAAAGACAGAATATCTAACCAAAAGTATGAATTACTTTTTACCAGAAAAGGCAGGAGAGGTATTCTTAGATATTGATACAGTAAAAAAATGTACTATTGAAGAATATGACTGGTCAGATAGGGAAGTTTACATTGGAGTTGACCTGGCTGAAACAGAAGATAATACAGCAGTTTCTATGGTTACATTTGATGAGGATTTAGGGAAAATTATTGCGAAAACATGGGCCTTCATTCCTGAATTAAGAGTTGAAAAGAAGAGTAAAAATGAAGATATAAATTATAGGGAAGAAATTGAAAAAGGTACATGCTATTCTTGTGGGGATGATGTAATTAGTTACTCTGTTGTAGAAGAGTTTGTAAGTGGGTTAGAAGAAAAATATGATGTTGTAATAAACAAGATAGGCTATGACAGGAGAAACGCTTTATCTTCAGCACAAAAGTGGGAGGCACAAGGATATACCACTGTAGAAGTTGAACAACATAGTAGAACTCTACACGCTCCTATAAAACTCTTAAAAGAAAGTATTCTTTCTAAAAAGTTTGGATATGAAGAAAATAATTTATTAGAAAGAAATTTTGAAAATGCAAGACAAACAGAAGATACCAATAAAAACAAATATCTGAATAAGAAAAAGTCAAAGGGAAAAATAGATTTAGTAATGGCTTTGGTAGATGCAATATTCTTATTACAAGTAGATCAACTTGGAGAATATGATTTTACAATTCAAGTTATTTAGGGAGGAGGTATAAAGTGAAGCTATTTAAGAGAGTTAGAAAAGAAAAAAGAAATGTAGAAGAAGTTTTGGATGAAGAAGCTATAAATAGCCTTGCTGACATTAATACGTTATTAAAGGCTTTAATAGAAACAGATAGTATCAATACAGAAAAGACTTTAAATATAGCAACAGTCCTTGGTTGTATAGAATTAATAGCTAATACAGTTGCTATGATTCCACTCAAATTATATAAAGAAGAGAATGGAAAAGTAGAAGAGGTAATTGACGATTATAGAATCAAACTCTTAAATGATGAAACAGGGGATACGTTAAACGCTTTTGAGTTTTGGAAAGCAACTATATACGATTATTTCCTTGATGGGAATTCATATAGTTATATCAATAAGCAAAGAAATAAAATAGTAAGTATTCATCATGTAGAACCTAAAGAAGTTAATGTTCATAAAAATATTGACCCAATATTTAAGAGTTATGATATTTGGGTTAATGGAGAAAAGTACTATCCTCACAATTTCTTTAAATTATTAAGAAATTCAAGTGATGGAGCTGAAGGCAAGGGGATAATTAAAACATCACCATTACTATTATCAGTAGTCTATAATTCATTAAATTATGAAAATATACTTTCTAAAACTGGTGGTAACAAGAAAGGTTTCATAGAAAGTGAAAATAAGTTGGTCAAAGATGCTATTGACAAGTTAAAAGAGCAATGGCGAAATATGTACTCAAACAACTCAGAGAATTGTGTTGTATTGAATAAAGGACTTAAATTCAAAGAAAGTTCTGCAACTCCAACAGAAATGCAGATAAATGAGAATAAAACTTCAAATGCAGAAGAAATTTGCAAGATATTTAATGTACCACCCTCAATAATAGGGGGAGATGGTAAAGCAAATAAAGAAGACTATGAAAAGTTCATAAAGCTAGCTATATTGCCTATATTACATGCGATAGAATCAGCTTCAAATCGAGACTTACTTCTTGAAAAAGAAAAAGGGTCTTATTTTTTTGCTCATGATACTAAAGAGGTATTAAAGGGAGATATAGAAAAGAGATATAAAGCTTATGAAATAGGCATTAAGAATAAAATATTAACCATTAATGAGGCTAGATATGAGGAAAATAAACCTCCTATTGAGGCATTTAACAATAAGGTTGTATTAGGACTTAATGATGTTATTTATGATACAGAAACTGGAGAAATTTACACTCCAAATACAAATAAAACTACAAATATTAATTCTTTGAAGGGAGGTGAGGAGACAAATGAGGATTGAAGTAAGAAGTGATAGCGTTCTTCTAGATGGATATGTAAATGCAACTGGTAAGGATAGTAAGCCAATACCTTCTCCAAGAGGGAAATTTATTGAACAAATTAAGCCTGAAGCATTTCAAAAGTCATTAGAAAAGCGTAAAAATGTAGATTTATTATTAAATCATGACAAAAAAAGAAAGCTTGGTTCAACATCTGAGGGAAATTTAGAGTTATTTGAGGATGGAATTGGATTAAGGGCAATTTGCACAGTCAAGGATTCTGAAACTGTTCAAAAAGCTAGAGAAGGAAAGTTAAGAGGATGGTCTTTTGGGTTTTATCCTGAAAAAGATTCTTGGATAGACCAAGATGGAACTCAAAAAAGGTTTATTGAAGAATTAGACTTATTTGAAGTGTCAATTATTGATGATACTAGAACTCCTGCATATGTAGGAACATCAATAGAAATGAGAGACAATAAGGAAATTCTAGTAGAAGAAAGAACATTAGATGTAGAAGTTAGAGTTGTTACTGATAACAGCAATAATTATGAAAAGTATGAAAAAATGATAGAGAAATTTAAGGAGGCAAAGAAATGTTAGCAAAAAAGGTTAAGAGAATAGCAGAATTTAGAGCATTACCAGTAGAAGTAAAGGGCTTAGAAGAAAAGAGAAATGAATTAATTGAGGAAATGGAAGGAATAGTTTCAGCTGCTAAGGGAGAAGTAAGAACATTAACAGATGATGAAGAAACTAGATGTACTGAAATTGAAAATGAAATAAATAAGATAGATTCTTTAATAAAGAAAGATAAGACGTTAAGATCCCTTAATAATGTTGATGAGAAAAAGGATGATGAGGAAGAAGAAAAAAGAACACAAGAAGAGATAAATAATGAGGAACTTAGAGATATTTTCTTGGGGAAAGCAGCTGAATCAAGAGCATCAACAACTGCTATGAATACAGGAAATAATGAGCAAGGTGGTTATGTGATAAACTCAGAGCTTTCCAAGGAGATTATAAAGGAGATTAAGGATAGAAGTGATGTCTACAATTTCTTTAACTCAACTTCTATAAAAGGTAATGTAAAGATACCTAAGCAAAAGACTTCAGGTGTAGCGAAGTGGGAAGACGAAAATCCAGCAGATGATCCAACACCAACTATACCTACATTAGAAGTTGTTGAGCTAGGACAAAATAGATTATATAGAGAGTCTGCAATTACTCAACAAATGGTAAATGTAGCAGAGTTAGATCTTCAAAGATTCATAAAGGAAGATATAGCAGATTCAATGACAGATGCAATAGAAGATGCTATTTTTAATGGTTCAGGAACTAAGCAACCTAAAGGAATAGTTCAATCAATAAAAGAAGAAAAGAAGTTTACATTAGAGGAAAGAGGCGTTTTAAGCGTAGACACACTAAAGAAGTGTAAAGCAAGTATAAAGAAATCGGTACGTAATAGAGCAAAATGGTTTATGAATGATAATACATTCTTACAAATTGATTTATTAAAGGATTCTATAGGAAGACCATTATTACAACCTAATGTTGCAGAAGGTTCAGGTTATAAGTTATTAAATTTACCTGTTGAAGTAACTGATGCATTGCCAACAATAGAGGATGAAGGTGAAAAGTGCTTAATAGTACTTGCTACTCCAGAAGCCTATCATACAAATACACAAAAATCAGTAGCTCTTTATATATATAATGATTCTATGTATACAAGAAAAGGACTAATTGGATATGGTTCAGATGTGTATATGGATGGTAAAGCAAAGGATGAAGAACAAATGGCAGGAGTGTTTAATCCAGCAGCAATGTTAAGCAGCAGAAGTAAGAGAACTAAAAGCGAAGGATCAAGTGAAAATGAAGATTAAGAAATAAAATTCATACAATGCAAAGAGTATCGGTGATACTCTTTGTTTCTTTTAGGAGTAAATATGAAGTTTAGTGAAGTAGATGTAGAAATAGTTAAAGAATATGCAAATGCATATGATGAAGACAGTGGATTATTGAAGATAATTCTTGAAGGTGCTAAAAGTCGTGTTAAGTCTTATACAGGATTAAGTGATGATGAATTAGATATGTATGAAGATATTACTATAGCTTTATTGGTAATATGCAATGAAATGTTTGAAAACAGAGTATATTCTGCAGATAGTAGCAAGGCTAATATTCTTATATCTTCAATTTTAGATTCATATTCACAAAATCTTTTATAGGGGTGAGTATATTGAAGTTTAAAATATCACCAGGAGAATTGAAGCATCCTATAACAATTCAACATTGTGTATACAAAAAGAATGTAGATAAGATTAAAGTTCCTGTATGGGAAGATAAAATCAAAACAAGAGCAAAGGTTTTGAATGTAAGAGGAGATGAATTTATTCAAGCTCAAGGAACTGGTGTAAAAATAGAAAAAACTTTTTATATAAGAGCTAGTAAAACAATAAAAATACACGAAGAAGATAGGATTATCTTTAAAAGTCAAGCCTATGAGATAGTTTATATAAATGATATTGAGGAAAGAGGAATTTATATAGAAATTAAGGCGAGAAGGTGTAAATAATGAGTTTAAGTGTAGAAGGCTTTGACGAATTATTTAATACATTAGATTCTTTGGGGAATGTGGGTAAAAAGGTTGGTGTAAAAGCTGTAAGAGGAGCTACAAAAACAGCATTAAAAAGCCTTAAGAGATATGCACCTAAAAAGAGTGGAAAAGGTGTAGAAGCCTTAAAAGTTATATCTGTTAAGTTATATAAAAGTGGAAGTGTTTGGGGAAAGGCTGGTATAGATAAAACAAACTGGGAAGAAACAAAGCATCTTTGGTTTCAAAATTACGGATATGATGTAGGAAAGACTCATGTAACTAAACATGTTGGATGGGTTGAAAGGGCTTTTCAAGAGTGTAAGAAAGATGCACAAAAAGAAATGATTGATATTATATCAACTGAAATTGATAATGCTTTGAGGTGATATAAGCATGAAAGAGCTAATAGAAAATACCCTTAAATCAGTAGGAATAGAAGTTAATTTTCTTGAAAGAGTAGGAAATGAATATCCTCAATTAGTTTATACCTTCAATGAATATCCAAATAGTTCTGGTGACAATAGAGAAGAAACTGCTCTATATGATATATATTTAAATTTATATATTGATAGTGATATTGATAGCACTGTAAATAAAATTAAATCAGAATTAGAAAAAGCACATTTTAAGAAGGTAGCAATTAATAGTCCTATAAAGTTTGAGAAAGTTAATTATTATCAAATAACTATGAATTATAAAAAGATAATGTAAGGAGGAATTATAAATGGCTAGAGAAGAAGGAATTAGCAGAATAACTATGTGGCCACTTAGCACGGATAAGGTGGGTTCTAAGCCAACTTTTGGAGAGATGTTTCCGCTACCATGGGCAGTAAATTTTGAGACAGAGGATGAATATAGAGAAGGTCAATATTATGGAGATAATATTGTAGAGCAAAATAAGAAATCCATATCCAAAGTAACTGTAGATATGGAAGTATCATCAGATACTCCACCATCATTAGATGCAAAAATCACAGGTAAAGGCTACAAAGGTGGAATGTCATATAAAAATACAGGGGATAAAACTCCAGCCTATGCAGTAGGATATGAAATCCTAATGAGTGATGGAAATCTTAGAAGAAGAATTATTTACAATGTTGGTTTCACAAGAAATTCTCATACCAATAAGACTATTGAGGATGAAGCTGAAGGACAAACATATACTTATTCAGGAGTTGGGTTACCACTTGCATCTACTGGAGATGTAGAAGCTATGATGGATTTAGCTGAAATAGAGGCTGTAGAAAATGAAGCGGAAAAAACATGGCTAAAAGAAAGATGGGATAAATTCTTTGAATCGCCTGTATTGCCAGAAGAGTATCAACCTTCATTATAGATGCTAAAAAGAATAAATAGATAATTTAAAAGGGAGTAATTCTCCCTTTTTTGATTAGGAGGAATTATGGAAGTAATTAATTTAAGTAAAAAAGTTGTAAAGCCAATACTTTTAAACGGATTAGAATGTATTTGTGTTCTAGATAACACTACAATAGATCATTACCAAAGAGTAAATAAAATTGGATTTTTAAAGGGCCTAGAGTTAATGGAGAAAAATGAAATTAAGGGCGTTAAAAAGCTTATAGGAAGTATTGTAAGAGAGAAAAAGACTGGTAGAATTCTTGGAGAAAAACACTTTAATCAGTTTAATGATTTAGAAATAGTTGCTGCTTTTACACCAGTAATAAAAGAGTTATTGCCTAATTTACCAGAAGCTAAAGAGGAAAGTGAAAAAAAGTAGATAAGGATAGTAATGGATATATAGATATAGATAATTTATATTATCTATCTAGAACTATCCTAAGTTGGGATGATGAAACTTTTTGGGAAAGCTCACCAAGATTTTTATTTAAGCAACTGGATCTATTTGCTCAATACAATAAACCTTCTAAAAAATCTAACGTGAAGAAAAGTGGAACATATGAAGAAAGGATTGTAAAAGAAAATAGACAAAAGCTTAAGGTTATGAGTTCAGAGGAGGTGAGAAAATGGCAGATGAAAAAGTATTAGCCGTAAAATTAGCTTTTAAAGCTGGTGGATATAAGCAAGAGATAAAGGCTATAAACCAGAATACAAAAGTTCTTAAATCTGAATTTGATAAAGCAAAAGCAGGGTCAGAGGATTTTGAAAATTCCCTTGAAGGGCAAAAAGCAAAACTAAAGCTTGTAGCAGGAGAACTTCAAAATTCTAAGGAAAAGCTTAATATATACAATACTCAAATGAAGAAGTGTAAGGATACCTTGGAAGTTGCAACAAAAGCCTTTGATGAACAGCAAAAAGAAGTTGAGTCCCTTAAGAATCAGATGAAAGATTATTCTTCAGCATACGGAGCTACATCTCCAGTAGTAAAGAAACTTGAACAAAACTTAAAAGATGCAGAAAAAGCACTTGAGAGTAAAAGAAGGGCTGTAATAAATGCTGATAGCAGCTTAACAGGAATGAAAATTACTATAAATAAAACTGAAGCAGATATTTCAAAACTTTCTAGTGAAATTAGAAAAATTGAAGGCGAAATTAGTGAGTTTGGGAAGGAAGCAAGCTATAGCGAGAAAGTTTTAGATAGTTTTAAAGAAAATATTGAAGGTACAACAGATGAAGTAATAGAGTTTGGAGCTCATATGTCAGAACTTGGACAAGGCGTAATGGATGTAGGTGAAAAGGTTGGAGAAACTGGTAAAAAAATTCTAGATTCATTTGGTGGTGCAATTGAGAAAGCCGATTCTTTTAACTCAAGTATGAATGATTTAAGAGCTAAAACTGGTGCTGCTGCAGAAGATATGGAAGAACTCACAAAGGTAACTGAAAATGTATATAATAACAATTTTGGTGAAAGCTTTGATGAAGCAGCTGAATCAGTTGCAACAGTAAATAAATATCTTTGGCTTACAGGAGATGAACTTCAAAGAACTACTGAAAAAGCTTATGGATTAAAAGATACTTTTGGGTATGATATAGCTGAAAGTATAAGAAGTGTAAATATGCTTATGGACACATTCGGTTTAACTTCAGATGAAGCTTTTAATTTAATTGTCCAAGGGGCTCAAAATGGACTTGATTTTTCAGGAGAAATGCTAGATACAATTAATGAATATTCAGTTCAATTCAAGAAAGCTGGCCTTGATGCAGAAGATATGTTTAATATTCTTTTTGATGGAGCTCAATCAGGGGCTTGGAATTTAGATAAAGTAGGAGATGCTGTAAAAGAATTTAATATAAGATTAACTGATGGATCTAATACTACCAAAGAAGCGTTATCAAAATTAGGTATGAATGCTGATGATGTGGCTAATACAATGAGTGAAGGTGGAGATAAGGCAAAGGAAACTTATGATTCAATAATTAAAAAAATAGCTGAAATGGATGATGCTCAACAACAAAATTTAGTTGGAGTAGGACTGTTCGGAACTATGTGGGAAGATTTAGGTCCAGGAGTAATAACAGAATTAAATTTTGTGAGTGATGCATTTAACAGAACATATGAAAGTGCCGAGGAGCTTAATGAAATTAAATATGATAATCTTAGTAGTGCAACAGGAAGTTTAAAAAGAACTATAGAAACAGGACTTTTAAAACCAATAGGAGAGAGTTTGTTACCACTTTTGAATAATTTAATACCTCAAATACAAGGAGTAGTTGATAAGTTAAAGTCATGGATACAAGAAAATCCCAAGATAGCATCTGCTATTACAATTATAATAGGTGTTATAGGAGGGGTACTTGCTATAATTGGCCCTATTATTACAACAATAGGAATGTTAGTAATATCACTTGGAGCAATGTCAACAGCATTTGCAGCAGCTGGAGGAGTAGCTGCTTTTTTTAGTGCTTCAATAATGCCTGTTATAACTGTAATTGGAGCAGTAATAGGTGTGGTTGCTACCCTTGCTATGGCAATTTACTCTAATTGGGAAGGTATTAAGCAAGCTACAATTCAATTAATAGAGACCTGTAGACCACAGTTTGAAGCCTTTAAGGAGGCTTTTAATAATCTTTGGCAAGTAATAAAATCAATCTACGAAACTGTTATAAAACCTTTATTTAAAATGATAGGTCAAGTAATTCAATATTGTATAGAATTTGTTACACCAATTATTCAGAGATTGCTTCCTGTATTCACAAGCGTGTTTAATGCAATAAGTAGTTTCTGGAATAGCATAGGAAAGCCTGTCTTTAGTGCCATTATAAGTATCATACAAACTATAGGTAAGGTAGTTAAGCCAATATTTGATACTTTTAAGGATGTAATTTGTGGAGCTATGGATGCAGTATTGAAGCCTATTCAATGGGTAATAGATAAATTATCCGAATTATTTGGATGGATAGGTGATGTTGGAAGTAAAATAGGAGGATTTTTAGATAAGATAAATCCTTTTAAATCTATAGATATAAACACAAACATAAATCCTAATAGTGAGGAATTAGCTGGAGTTGCAAGGAGTAAATCAATATTAACTAATACCGCTTTAAGTGGAGCTTACTACCAACCACAAACTAGATCAAGCAAAAATATAGGAACAATGATTCAGAGTTCTAATGCTTTTTCAAAGGCTGTAGGAGGAAATGACAAATTTGATTCAAATAATATATCAAGCTTTAACATAAAGCCAATGGAAGATATGTTTAGAAAGATGATAGAGTTGCTTTCAGTTCAAAATAGTTTAATAGAAAAGAATAAGCCAGTATTCAATTTAGATGGTGAGGAATTAGCAAATAAGCTAGACACGATAAATGGTACGAATATGATGTTATATGGGAGGTTTAACTAAGAATGATAGGACAATTTAAATTCGCAGACAAAAAAAGTTATGATGATTTTAAGTTACTATTGTACAAAGTTGAGGTTGAACAACCGACACCTAATATATTAAAAGTATCAGTACCATTTATGAATGGAAGTTATGATATGTCAGAGTTATATGGTGAAAGTTCATATCCTGATAGGGTAGTGTCAATAGGGGTAGAGTTTGAATATTTTAATGATCTAAGAAGAGAAAAGTTAAACTTATTATATGATGAAGTCGTAATGTGGTTAAGGTCATCTATAAATGAAAAATTAGAAATTGATTTTCAATACGGGTATTTTATAGGAAGGGCTCAAGAAATAAGTTCCTTAGAAGTATTTGAGATGACTGGAAGAATTGAAATTAAATTTATATGTTATCCATTTAGATATGGAGAATATGAAGAAGGAAATGATATATGGGATACCTTCAATTTCATAAATGGAATTAGCCAAAATACAGACTTTATCATTAATGGTATCAAGGAAGTATTACTGATAAATCCTAGCATAGTATCACTAGTTCCAGAGGTTGAAGCAACTAGTGATATTGAGGTGATTAAAGGAGAAAATATTTATTTATTCAATCCTGGAGTGACTAAGGATTATAGATTTATGCTGAATAAAGGAGAAAATAAACTTACTTTAAAAGGTGATGGTGAAATAAGGTTTAAATTTAGAAGAGAGGTGCTTTAATTTGTATGAGGTAAATTTGATAAATGATGAAGATATAACATTAATTAATTCATCTACAATTACATATGGAGCACCTAGATTATTAGCTGGTAAAGTTAATTTAGGTATAAATACTATAGATAGTTTTTCATTTAATATAAGTCCGTATAATCCTGGGTACAATAATCTATTTCCATACAAGAGCAAAATAGAGGTAATACAGAAGTTAAAAGGTGTTGAAAAGCTAATATTTAAAGGGAGAGTATTACTTCCTACTAACAATATGGATTCAAGTGGTAACTTTTCTAAAAAAGTAGTTTGTGAGAGTGAATTAGCTTATTTATTAGATAGTACACAAACTTATGGAGAATACCACAATATATCAGTAAAAGACTTTTTGAAGGTTATAATTGATAATCACAATAAAAAGCAACCAGATAAAAAATTCGTTGTTGGTGAAGTTACTGTAAAGGACAATAATGATTCTTTGTATAGGTATCTAGGATATGATAAAACACTTGATACAATTAAGGAAAAGCTCATAAATACTTTAGGTGGGGAGCTAAGAATAAGATATGAGGGGAATATAAGATATCTGGATTATTTAGAGATAATAGGGGAAAAGAAGTCAACAGAGATTAGACTATCTAAAAATATGATTACAATAGAGCAAGAGAAAGATCCAACAAGTATTAAGAATAGAATAACTCCTTTAGGAAGTAAAAAAGATGATACTGAAGAGAGATTAACTATTGCAAGTGTTAATAATGGAGTTACTTGGGTTGATGATGTTGAAAGTCAAAAAGAATTTGGAATTTTAGAAGATAGCATAATATTTGATGATGTTAATACTCCATCTATTTTGAAAGATAGGGGAATAAAGAAGTTAGAGGAACTAAATAAAATAAAAAAGAAACATAAACTATCTATAGTAGATCTAGCTTTGATAGGAATAGATAAATATAACATTGATATTTATAACTATTATAGAGTTATAAATCAAGTTATGGGAATAGATGAATATTTAAGGGTTATAGAGCAGAGTATTGATATATTAGCTCCCCAATCGTCTACTATAACTATTGGAGATAAGTTTGAAGATATAAAGAAATATCAATACGATATGAATCAAAGAGCAGTTAATAATGTTAAAAATTTATCTGAGAATATTACAAGAGCTAATAACAAGATAAACACATTAAAAAATGATGTTGTAAATGTTGATAGTCATACTAAGTCAAATGAAATTGATATAAAGAAACAGAAAAAATATATGATAATGGGGGTTTAAAAATGGATGAAATAGCTAGATTATATACAGGAAATGTAACCAGTGAAGAAACGTTAATAGATTCTACAAATGGAGTTGTATTAAAAACAATTTTAATAGGAAATAGGAATGAGGAAAAAGCAACAGTGTCTATAAGTATAGATGGTGCTGCTTTTTCTTTTGATATTGATCCAAATAAAACTCTGATTATAGATAATCCAATAGTGTGCAATATTTTAAAAGCAAGCTCAAGTGTAAACACAGATATTCACATAAGTGGTATTAGACTAGGGGAGGTGTAGTATGGCAAATATAAGTAGCATATTAAGAAAAATAAGGGAAGCTATTTATGGACAAGAAGTACGAGGATCATTAGCAGATGGTTTAGAAGCAGTGAACAATGAAACTATTGCTGCAACTAATTTAAGTAACCAAACAAAAGAAAGACAAAATACTCTGGAAGTAAAGTTTGATGAACAAATAAAGAATATGACATTGGAAGATCCTTCAAGTGCTGAAATAGTAGATGCCAGAGTAAAAGAAGATGGAACCTCTTTTGCTACTATAGGTAAAAGATTAAATGGAATTGATTCGTCCTTGGAAGATAAAGTAAATAAAGAACAAGGGAAAGGACTTAGTACAAATGATTATTCAAATTTAGAAAAAGAGGAAGTTGCTAAAATAAAAAATAAAGCTGATACAATTAGAGTAGATGAATTAGAAAGGCAAATTGGACAAGGAGTAACAGATGAACAGTTAAAAAATGCAGTTCAGGCAAAAGTTGATGATGGCACTATAAGTTCTATTCAAATAGGGAAAGATGGAGTTGACACAATTAATTTAAGAAATAAATCTGTTACAGTTGGAAAAACCGATTTTGTTACTTGTGGTAAAAATTTATTTGATAAAGATGATGAAACAATGATTAATAGATTTACGGCCCCAGATGGTTCGGGAAGTAATTCTCCAGATTGGAGACAAGTTGTAATTCCAGTAATACCAAGTGAAAAATATACATTTAGTGGTTGCAGAAAAATGATATGTTATTATAGTGATTCTGACGGTGTGGTTGACGGTGGGGTAGATACAAGCGAGAATGTAACAATTGCAACACCATTGAGTGCGACTAAGGTAAAGGTGTCAATAAAAGCAGTTGATTTAGACAAATTTATGGTAGAAAAAAGCAGTCGATATACTGGTTATGAACCTTATATTTATAAATTTACTAAATCAAAAAATGAAGAATTAAACAACATAAACTATATAATTCTAAATGTTAATCCTACTAATTACCGCTCAACTTTAGAATCAATAAAAGATAATAGTTCGTTTTATAAAAGATATATTTTGTTATTAGAACAAGGGGTATATGATATTTATTCAATGATGACAGATTATGAAAAAGATAGTGATACTTTTTGTGGGTTGTATACTCCTAAGTTTACTGAGTGTTACGCGTGCGGAGATGCAAAAATAATATTAGAAAGCCCATCAATGAAAAGAAAACTTTCACCAGTAAATTTAGATGTTACTGCTAGTATTAATAATTGCACAGTAGTTGCTAAAAATTGTAGATATGCAATACATGATGACTGGACAGAAAGAAAATGGTTTGATAATACTGAAATAGAAGATTATTGGTCAGAAGCATTTTATAAAGGCTTTATAAGAAAATGCAAAAATGTAACTACAGAAATAAACGGAAGTTATGTTGGTGCAAGTTGGGGGTGTGGTACTGTTAATGCTACAAATTGGATATTTGAAAATTGTAATATAGGCAATTCCAGTGAATATTCATTTATTTGTCACAATGATAATAGTTCAATGTTAGGAGCAAACTTGACTTTTATTAATTGTAGAACAAATGGTGGGAAAATAAGATTTAGTAGCTTGAATAAAGGTTTAAAAGCTAATTGTTTTGCTCATATGTATGGTAATAAAGCAATAGGAGTTGATTTAACAGAAGAAGATTCTGTAAATTTTGGAAGTGGTATAAGATGGAAAGTAGATGGTTTTGGAAACACATTTAATAACTCTAATGTTTCAATTTCAAATACTGATGGCATAGATTATAAGTCTAATATAGATTTAATCTAATTCACAACAGACCGAAAGGGCGACATAAATTAAGTTTATCTTAATAAAGAGGAAATTAGCTGCAATTATAGAATATCCTAATATAGTTAAATATTAGGGGTGATATAATGAGAGGTATAATAGCAAACTGTGAGTTTGAAGGAAGTTTAAATTCGTTACTTATTAAGAGTAGTTCTATTGATCCTATTAAGCTAAGAGAATACTTATTATATTGGGACAAGATTGATTTCCCAACAAACAATGTGATATATATTGAATCATCTCCCGAAGAAAAGTATCTAGAAGAGGTTGGAGTACTGCAGAGGAGTCATACTATATTTGGAGGCGAAATTATTATGAATCCTAAAGTATTTATAGAGAGCCAATTAAGAGCATTTGAAATAAATAATTCAAATAAGGGACAAATTTGGAGTATAGCTCAACCTACAAAAAATATAATATTACCATCAGATAAATGTGTTACTAGTAGAAATATTCAAGTAGAGTTGTATGATTGTATTCCTGTACCTTCTGCTAATGTTTCGCTTGACGATATACTTAACTTCAAAGAGCATAGATATGATGAATTACTTGAATTTAGAAGTTTACTGGATAAAATGTATGATTCTATAAGGAATAATGCTGATGCGGATTTTTCAAAGAATAAATGTATAGAGATGTTACAAAATAAAGTTATAGAAATTAACAGAGTAATGGATGAGTCAAAAATAAAGAGATTTCTTAATAGTATAAAAGTTGAGTTAGATATTACTGAATTGATAAAATCTGGACTTAAATTATGCGCCGGTTATGAAATAGGTAAGAATATAGGATTTCCATTGATAGGATCTGCATTAGGATTAGCTTCAGCTACTATTAATATTAAATCAGAGTTTTCATTGAAGCCTAATGCTATACCTGCTGAGTTAAAAGACTATGCATATTTGTTTTATCAAAGCCGAGAACTTATTTAGGTCTTAAAGAGGTGAAAGATGAAAAGGAAAATTAACAATTATTTCATAATACTATTATTAGTATTATGCCTACTATTTACAAAGAAAAATGTAAGTTTTGGTATATTACTATTTGTAATAGCGAATTTTATAGATATTTTTTATACAAGGACCGAAAGGACGACATAACTAAATAAGATTTTAATAATGACTGTGTGATCCAGTATTTTTATTTCTAATTAAATCATAAAAAATGGCAGATGGTCAGATAGTATTTTAACGAAACTTCTCATTAATAAAACTAAAAATAAGAAAATATAATAATTATAGATAAATATAAATTATAGATATGGGAGGGAGTATAAATGTTACTTGCGATGCAATCATTTCTTGTTAAATTTACTATTCTAGGAGCTGTTATGTGTTCAATAATAGCAGTTGTAAAATACCAAAGCTATAAAAAAGATAATAATAGTGATTATATTGGTTATATAATTGCTACTATTATGTTTTTGATTAGTGCTTTGTTTTTTAAATATATGTAATAGGGTTCATTCTCATAAATGAAAAATAAATGTAGGGTTGTAATGTAGATTTCTTGGATGGATAATTAAAAAATAAATAAGATTTAAGAGAGATTTAGAGTAATTCTAAGTCTCTTTTTTTATACAAAAAATTAGAAAGGAAAGAGGTGCAAAATGAATGACATAACAGGATTATTTAATACATTTGTATTTCCAGTAGCTTTATGTATAGTTCTTATTTGGTTTCTTTATAAAAAGATATGGTCAAGAATAGAGCTTACTTTAGATAGAGTTACAAAAACCAATGAAGAGCTTTCAGAGAGTAATAGAATTTTATCTCAAAGTATGGATGAAAAAATGTCAGCTTTAAATAAGAAAGTTGATAAAATAATTGATTTAAGAGGAGAGATGTAAAATGGAAAACTTATTAAACTTTATACCAGAACAATTATTAATTCTTATTGCTGCTACTTATGTATTAGGTATATTTCTTAAGAGGATTGAAAGTGTTAAGGACAAGTATATAACAATTATACTTATGGTCTTTACAGTAGCTTCCAGCATGCTTATAAGTGGGTTGTCTGTAACTTCTTTCTTACAAGGTATATTATGTTGGGGAGTTAGTGTAGGGATTAATCAAACTGCAAAACAATTAACTAAACAAGAGTAGTCAAATAGGCTACTCTTTTTATAATTAAGATTTAAAAAGAAAGAAGGTTTTATAATGGCAGTATATGGCGTTAATGATGGACATACCAAAACAGGCCCAGGAAGTGGCGCAGTAGGAAAAATAAAAGAAAGTGAGCATACAAGATTAGTTGGTAATGAAGTAAGAAGATTATTTAAAGAGCAAGGAGAAGATATTGTAAATTGTACAATCGATTATGCGAACTCAACTTCTGAATCATTAGATTTAATAGTAAAGCAAGCTAATAGGCAAGATTTAGATTGGTTTATAGCAATTCACTTTAATGCAGGTGGTGGAAAAGGCGTTGAGGTTTATACCTATGAAGGTAGACAATATCAAGATGCTATAGATGTATGTAAAAACATAGAAAAGTTAGGTTTTAGGAATAGAGGAGTTAAAGCTGGTACTGGTCTTTATGTAATAAGAAAAACAAAAGCGAAAGCTATGCTTGTAGAGGTGTGCTTTGTTGATACAGAAGATGCAGATAAGTATTTAAGCGTAGGATATAAAGCTATAGCAAAAGCAATAGTTGAAGGTGTATTAGGAAGAGAAATTTCTACCAATAAACCAACTCAAGAAAAACCACAAATTAAGGAGGAAGGAAAATTGTTAAAGGAATGTAAGAAACACGTATTAAATTTTGGAGATAGTGGTACTTTTGTATATTTAGCGCAATCAGCCATGAAAGCAAGAGGTCTATATAATGGAATTATAGATGGTAAATATGGGCCAGCCAAAGGTAATGGTAGTTTCTATAAAGCAGTTATTGAACTTAACAGAAAGTTAGGTTACGAAAATGATCCTAACTTAGGTCCTGCATGCTGGACATATATACTAACTAAGTAGTATAATATATTTGTATCTGACAAAATTTGAAATGGATAGTGTGTAAGGAGTAATCTTTGCGCGCTATCTTTTTGCATATAAAAAGAGCGATTAATTTTACTGTGGAGGTACATTAATCGCTCTTTCTATTTATATATGGGGTTTCGGAGTATTAATTTAATTAAACTAATACAAGCTTATGTTTCAATTAAAAAATATCATAAGAATAGTAAAAAATCAATTAAAAACTAAATTTGATATAAATATGTATATAGTTTATCAATAATTCAGTATATTTGTTAATAGTATTGTACTTATAACAAAAGAGTGAGCAATCACATAGGGGGGATTACTCACTCTTTTTTATACGATTGGAGTATTAATTTAATAAAAATTAATACTGGTTTATTATATTAATTACAAAATAGCATAAAAATGTAATAAAGTCAATAAATTCACTCTAATTATGACGAAATTAGGATTGGTTTATAAATGTTATATTTATCTAAGTATTTGGTTATACTTATTAATAGTACTATACTTATAAAGAGGCAGTAGGTAGGGAGCAATCTCTATCTGCTGCCTTTTTTATTTTGAATCAAAAAATAATGATTGTTGATATATTGTTTGAATGTTTATATAAATTAATAGTAGAATATTTGTTGTTAAACATGTCGATAATAATGCATATATTGAATAATAATGAGTAATAATATAATGAAAAAGGATAAAAAAGCGTTATAAATATATTGTAAATGCTATAAAAGGGTGATAAGATATGACTAAGAGGAGTTACAATATGATTAATGAAAAGGGGAGGATTTACATGGCTACACAAATAGCATCAACTCCAATACTATATGGTATTGAGGCTGAAAAAGCATTAATGGAGGCTAAGAGTAAGCCTACTAGAAAATCAAAGGAGAATGGGAAAAAGTTAATTAACTTTTTTAAGTTAATTGTTTCTGAGGATGAATAGTGTTGGATAGCTTTACTATAGATAAGATTATGGTGGCTAAATTATCAGATAAAAATGTTGATAATTTAGCCAATTTTAATTGTGTGGATGAAGAAGAAGTGTTTTTGGGATTTAAAAATAAACAAAAAAAGAAATTTATTGAGTATTCACATAATATTAATTATTTTATTAAAAATGAGGCTTTAGAAGAGCAAGAACAAAATCTTAATACAACTTATATTTTACATGAGGAGAATAAGGTTTTAGGGTTTGTTTCTATATGTGCTGATAATATTAGATTAAATATGGATGAAAAGAAAGAAGAAGAGTTGAAGTATGCATCTATTCCATCTTTGAAAATTGCACGGTTAGCAGTAGACAAGCAATATCAGCATAAAGGGTTAGGAAGATTATTGATTGAACTAGCAATATATAAGGCGTTAACAGCTAGAGATATTATGGGAGTGAAATTTATAACAGTTGATTGTTATAAGCATAGAGAGACATATTATCAACAACTTGGATTTATAGAAAATAAGCAAATTAATGAGGGTAAACCAGGAGATAATCCCAAAAGTTATAGATTAAATATCGATAAATATTTAGAATGTAGAAAATTTTAGCACTGAAGTATTTATATTTTAATAAAGTTGAAAGGACTAGATTAACATTAAAGTTATCTAGTCCTTTTTATGTACAAAAAAATAACGTAAAAAATGGGGAGCCCTTTTTAGTATTATAACATGAAGAGGGAGCTTGTGGAATATAAAAATACTAGGATATAGTTAGTATCCTAGTATTAAATTTTGCCGTCAAAAATTCGTCAAAAATTAATTTAGTAACTTATTGTTTTTTATTGTTTAAAGAAGTAAGTCGATATCTTCAAAGCTTGTATTTATCGTGTTTTACAGTAAAACATTTAAATTTAAAGCAAAATAATTCATTTGCTAGAGAGAATAAGATAAAGGTTGGAGAAGAATAGATAAGTTAATAATGAACTTGTAGTATAAGAGAAATCTCTA
>OIFU01000294.1_pt1 | contig 31302 bp, 39 predicted proteins | sample 1582141 | NCBI WGS metagenome assembly OIFU01 (sample SAMN07501047, study PRJEB24779) | human gut metagenome | isolation source: stool | host: human infant | place: USA: Pittsburgh, PA
GTCTTCAACATAATTTAATAATTTCTTTCATTAAATACTTACAATAATAACAAAATAAAAAAACCGTAAGCATTTCGGTAAAAAAATACAAGTTTATACCTTTTTAACCTTTTTTATTTATTACCTATAAACATAGTAAACATCTCATTTTTATCAGTATTTAAGAAAGTATTATCCTTTTAGCAAAAATGTTTTTTTATATCTTTAGGGGCAAAATCAGGGGCAAATTTTGAGACTAGGATAATAATTATATCATAGTGTTTTACTTTGTAAATACACTTCTCCAATAACCTGATATAAATATTATTTATATCAATAAAAGTATAAGTATACTGTACCTACATAAGCTAATCATAACTAAAACAAGTTAGGAGGAAATTATGTTAGTAGGTGATTTTAGTAAGGAAGCACTTGAAAACTTCAGGAATTTAGCTATTCAGTATATAAAGGAAGGTAAAATAAAGAATAATAAGTCAAATAATAAAGACTAGGATAATAACTATATCCTAGTCTTTTTCTTTTCTCTCCTTAAATATATTTTTATCATTCTTATGTTTTTCATAAAGCTCTAATAAGTTTTTTATTACTAGTTCTGCTACTTCATCTGTAACCTCATACTCATATTCATAATGCATATTACCACTCTCCTATAAATAACATTCCTCTATTTGAATATTTTATTACTACAGAGCTATATACAAACAGCTAGTAAGTAAGATTTCTCTAACCTACTAGCCTATATTTTAATAATATCAAAATTATAGTATTATTCTGTTTTAACCCTTTTATTTCACCCACACTGATGCTGCAATTGCTACTATACCTAAAATCGTTGCTAAACAAGTTGCCATTATCCACCACTTCAAATTCTCATACTTACTCTCTAGTTTATCAAATTTTGAATCAATACTTAAATTAGTTTCCTTTATAGACTGCATAGTTTCATTGAATTTTTTTTCAATTCTCTCTTCTGACAACCTACGTTCTTCTGTTATTCTCTGTTCCATCAATTGCATATTCTGTGTAATCCTGATTTCTTGATCTCTTCTATCTTGATCTACTTTATCCATATATTTTTCTAATATATTATTTTCGTTCATTTTATCACCACCCAAAACTTGACTAGAATTTTCCTCGTTGTAATCCATAAATTTTTTTGGTCTTAAAACCTTATTATTACCAAAAGAACCATCCTTATACTCATTTAGAACCACAACAATCACTTCCTACTCTATTTATATTAGTAATAATATGACTTAGTTCATCTACTAATGATTTTTCTTCTTCAGATAAACCAATCTTTCTTGCACCTAATACACCTTCATAGTAAAATAAAATATCTTTTGTCATATTTAATACTTCTATCGGCGGTACTGTCAAGATTAATTCTGAGCTATCATTTCTTTTTATATATAGATTGCATTTTTCATTTCCCTCTGCGTATGTAAAATTCACACTATTGTATCCTAGTGGATTATCATTAAACTTTTTCGCTGAAATAATTTTTTCAATAAATAAGATATCAAATGATAAAAGAAATTCAAGATTATTAGAAGAAAGGTATCCTCTCATTTTTTCTACATCTTCATCAAATGGCATGCGAAACAAACACCAAAAAAGCGCAGAACTTGCATCTTTACCAATTATAGTTGGTACTTTATCCTCTCTTAACGAATAATATCCATCCTTTTTGCTTAACTCATGTTTAAATAGCTCTAATAGAATATTCTTATTAAAATCTTTTCCTAGAAATTTATCTAACATAATTAATCCATTTTTAAGCTGTTTCTCCTCTATTATCGTTTCAACATTCATAAAATCCCCTCCATTTTGTAAATATTCTACATTTATATAATTTTTCCTCTATAAATTTTATTTTTTCAACTATCGTTGAAATAGGAAAGATTAAAAGAATAAAAGACTAGCAAGTAAGATTTCTTTTGCCCACTAGCTTTCTGGGATTCTACAAATTTTTAAAAAATATAATTTTAAAGGTCATCATACTTATTATATATTATTCATAAGTACTACATTTGTTATATTAGTAACAAGCACAAAAGGCAGTAGGTATGGATCATTCCTTATCAGTTGACTTTTTTATTATAATATACCCATTATATTTAAAAATAACTTAATAGTTTCGTATCTACTACTACCGCTAATGAAATTTTTACGCTTTAGATAAATTGTAATGTTTATTCATATATGCTATATAATATATATACATATATTATAATTATGCAAAATATGGAGGAAATGTATTATGGATGTATTAAAAGAAAAAGTTCTTGAAATAATATCTAGACACTGTACTCAACAACAGTCAGCAGCTTATGAAGAACTTGTATGTATTGAATTATTAGGAGATTATAACTCTAAAACAGAACCTATTATAAAAGAATTATTAAATTCAATGGCCAATGATAATTTAATAGATATAAATGGTGATCGACTTTACATAAAGTCAACTAATACCAAACCTACCTGTGATGTTTTAATTCTATACAAGAACCTAGATGACCTAAAAGATTCTATTAATAATGGCAAAGATGTTTTCTGTAGTATAAAAACAGTAGACGTTGGACATGGATGCAATGTTCAAGCTACTTGCTTGTTCTGTGAAGCTTTAACACATTTGCCTGAGCTGATTCCATTACTAATTAATACAGGTGTTGCACTTGGTGAACTTGTTGAATCATTTAATGGATATCAATCAGTATATACTTTAGTTAAAAATCTATTTAAAAAAGATAGAGAATCTAATCTCTCTGAAGAATTGCGTTTAAGCGATAATATTTTAGCTAGTGTAGCAATGACAAATATTTTCTATAAGTATGATATAGATATTAAAAATTTAAGTGAAGTAAAACTATTAAATTATAACAAAACAAAAATTGGAGCATTAGGATTGTATGCAATTCAAAATGAAGGTTACAATGAAACTCAACTAGAAGGTACCCCCGATTCTATTAACTATTTTACATTTCAATTTAGAGGAGATACACTGCCTGGCGACTACACACTTGCTACCTGTGAAATTTTATCAAATGGAGAAGTAAGATACTTAAGTTTAACTCCAGTCACACTTGGAGAAAACTTATCAAACTTAAAATAAATCTTTAATTCTTTTAATTCAAAAGGCTATATACAAAAATCAACTATATATAGTCTTTTGAATTATATAATATATTTGGTGGCTTTTTCCAAATATTTTAGCACCATAAACTCTTAATCTTTTAGGATTAAGGAGGACAGCAAGTAAAGATTCTCTCCACTTACTGCCTTTTATAAAATATATAACGAATTTTGATACAAGTATATTATACTACTTAGTTAGTATATAAGTCCAACATGCTGGTCCTAATTGACTATCATCATTGAATCCTAGCTTTTTATTTAAAGCTATAACTGCTTGATAGAAACTTCCAACTTCTTTTGATGGTCCATAGTATCCATCTACTGGCCCACCATATAATCCTAGCACCTTCATAGCTGCTTGTGCTAATGTTACATAGGTTCCTTTATCTCCATAATTTAATTTATGTTTCTTACATTCATTTAACAATTTTGATTCCCCCTTATTTTCATATAATTTATTTAGCTTAGCTGTAGTTGCATGACCACAATACCCATCTGGATTTAATCCATTATCTTTTTGGAATTTAAGTAGAGCATTATAACTATACTCACCCCATATACCATTAGCACCCCAGCATCCTAAGTCATACCCTAAGCTTATAAGTTTAGCTTGTACATCTTTTGCTCTATTTCCTATAAAGTTTTTAGATTGTTCTATAGTTGCAACATAAATAGGTTTGTTATGATCTACCTCTATAGAAGTATCACCAGTATTAATCCACTGTATGAACTCTTTCCATAGGTTAGGATTTTGAATCATCTTTCTAGGGCATGTCTTATAAGTAGCATCATAATGCCTTTTTACTCTGTCTATTCCCCATCCATATTGTTCTAATAGATACTTATTTAATTCAGCTGCATTCTTTCTAGCTGTATTGTAATCTGAATCTGGATTAACACATATTTCTATGCTAATATTATTCCAATTTGTAATTACTCCATAATTAGCATCTCCTACTGACCATGGACCATCATTTAACTCTAAACATTGATATATTTCTTTATCATCTACATAAAAAGTAACTGAAGTATCTCCTAAATTCCCATTAAACTGAGCTTTAGCATGATTTCTTGCTCCTGCTCCTTTACTATAGTTATCTGTTTCATGGTTAACTATATATTTAGGATTATTTTTTCCTTTATAACACTTATGTGACTTCAAAAATTCTTTATTTATTGTAAGCATCTTTTTTCCTCCTTCTTCACCCCGACATTAATGTCGGTACCAAAATTAAAAGAGTAGCCTATTTGACTACTCTTGTTTTAACTCTTTCTTTTCGCCTTCTTTAAGTTGTGCTAATGCATCCTTTAATTTTTCTGGTATTGGTAATCCTAAACCTGCACAATTCTCTAATAAGCTTATACCTTCGTTAGCAATATAGAAATAGCATACTAATGTTCTAAATACCCAGTTACCAGTATTCAATAGTCTATCTAATAATACTGCTACAATAAGAACCACAAAGATAACCGCTTTTCTAGCTATTCCTTTTAGTCCTACATTAGAACTTACCTCTTTATTTATGTAGGCTCTAACAAGTCCTGTAATGTAATCTAGTACTATAAAAAACACTAAAACCATTAATGCTGTATCCCATGTACCAAACAACCAAGTAAACATTGTACCTATAAAGGCAACTCCCATTTTAATACTGTTAAAAATCTTTTCCATCTTTCTTTACCTCTTTTCTTCTTTATTTTCATATACAAAAAGAGAAGTTATAAAACTCCTCTTTCATGTAAAATCTCTTTAACTTTGTTTATATATTTATCCGGTACTTTCTTAATACCATTATTACCGTCAAGACTTCTTTCTCCAGCTTCTACTAAATCTGCATATATTTCAGCCATTATAATAAACCTCCTTCTACTATTTCAGCTAAAGCTAATTTAATATCTAGTAATTCTTTTGATACTTTTGGATTATCTTTATCACTTTCAGTAACAGAAACAAAAGATTTTAACGTTTCATCATACCTCATATTGTGATTAGTAACCACATCATCTTTATCCACTATTAACTCTAAATAATTAGGAAACATTTCTTGTAAAGGCTTGAAGCCTCCTTCTTGAAAAATTATTTTTTCAACTAAATTATTAGTTAACTTATTGATTAATACATATCTCATAATACACCTCTAATAATATTCTATTAATGCTGTTAAGTTATCACACACATTAGTAGCATGGTCAAGATATACCATAAGAGTGTTAAGTTCTCCTATATATAGTTTAGAAGCACCATCACACCTTCTTGAACCTATACTTTCTCTATAAGTGTTAAATACACTAACTTCATAAAGCCATACAGAACCATCAGGCTTAATCTTTGTAAAGTCAAAAACATATTTAGCTTCTTGACTCATAGTCCAGCCATCTGTCCATTTACCGTTTATAGCATAATGCCAAGAATCTGTACCCATTTTGTTGCTAGTCATAAAAGATACTTTGACACCATTCTTTAATTTAGTTTTATCAAAAATAACTGTTCCTGACTTCACATTTCCTAAAAATCTAATTTCCCTATTTGATTCAGGGATTGCTCCTATTTCTGTTGGAGTTGGTTTATTTCCTTCATGATATATCTTTCTCCATGAATTCCAAGATGTTCCTATACCAGCTCTAAATTTTAATTGTTCAGAAACTGCAGTAGATGAAGGATTAGATAATTGCCAAGCACAATATCCATCACTCCATCCTTTTACAGTTACTCCACTTCTCCAACCATCTCCATATTGATTATTAAAAAATGTAGTTATAGCCCTATCTGTACAATCATTAGGAGTAGGATTTGTATTTCTAACATCAGAGACCGATATTGAAGGATGTGAATGGCTTGATGAAGCTGCACCTATATCCGCTGGTGTTGGTTTTCTTCCAGTATGATAAACATTGTTACCACCTACTTGTACATTTGTAGCATTTAAAGTTCCTGCAATATTAGCATTTCCTTTAATCTTTAATGAATTACTACTATCAGCAGCAACACCATTAACTCCTACCCCATATTTATTTATAAACATAATAGGTAGATTTGCACTAATTTTAATAGTTGTTACTTTATTAGTTGCCATATACCCAGTATCATCATTATAAGTAACTTTTAAATCATAAGTATTTGCATCAGTTAATCCAGTTAATTTAAGAGTTTGTAGAGTTTGAGCTACTGATAAATTACCACTAGATACTACTGGAGTTGTTGTACCAGATTTATAAACTGCCCATGTCCCTTTAGTATTAATATTAGGAATAGATGAATTTGATTTTATAGTAACTATTACATCAGCAGTAGTTGCTGCCCTTGTAATAGTCCCTTGTGTCAAAGATGGCTCATTGTAATAATGTAAAGTTTGTGCAGATGTTGTTGCTTCTGAAAAGTTATCTGAATTATAAGTAGATATTACTCTAACCTTATACTTGAATTGTTGAGATACTGTCTGAACTGGTACTGCATGATTATAATAAGTTGTTCCAGTAGGTAAATCTGCAATTTTAGTCCATCCTCCAGAGCCATAAGCTACATATACTTGATAAGTTACTGCTTCCCCTAATTTACCAGTAACTGAACTCCATTTAACTCTAGTAACTTTAGTTCCATCTGGAATAAAATATTTGTTTGTACTTGATGCAATACTTAAATAGTTTGTAGATTCAGTTTGTACTAATGATATGGAAGCAGAAGTATTATTCGGATTTACTTGTAAATTAACATTGATAGCTTCTGATGAAGTTTTAGTAGTACCATTAGAGTTTCTACTTGTTAATGTAAAATTCAAAACTCCTTTACCTTTATTAGTAGTTGTAGCAAATACTTTTTTTATATCATCAAACTTTACGTATGGTTGAGTTGATGCTGGAGTTGCTTCTCCAGTTCTCCATATCTTTAGATTAATAGGTGATGCAGCAGTTATATTAGGATTATATACAGTTATCCCATTATCACAACTTAATGTTTTTGTAATAGTAACACCACTTTGAGTATTAGAGGCTCCAGAATAAGTAAATGCAATGGTAGTTGTACCAAAAGCAATTGAAGATGTTGAAGAAATATTATCTTGTATGAATTTATTCTTAGTTATTGTTGGAGAATAAATATTAGCACTCCAAGCTCCTACACTATCATAAGCATCTACTACATATTTAAAAGTAGTCCCTTCTCCATAACCACTAATATTATGAGTATAACTAGTTGAAGATCCTCTATAAATTTCAGTATACCCTCCACCATTTACAGACACTCTAAATCTATATCCAGATAAATTTGTATCAGATGCAGCTGGAGTTTTTATAACTAGTTGAGTAGTATTTTCTGATATAGTTCTATTTGAAGTTGAACCATCTATAGATACAGTTCCAGATAATGAAGGAGCAACATTTGTTTGTGATACTGTTAATGACCCAGTTTTTGAAAAATCCCAATGAGTATATCCTATACTATCAGTTTCAATTCCTACTGTTATTGATTTAGAACTAGTAGTACCAACATTAGTTGTAGCAGTATACGTAAATGTTCTAAAACCATCAGAACCTCTCCAAGCTTCACCGCCTTTTACAGACATCCACCCACTCCAAGAACCATTTACATTAGCTCTCCATTGAACAGGATAAGCGTAATATGATGTACTATATTGACCTGCTTTTAATTTTAATGTTATTTTTATTGTTCTATTATTACCACTTCCTGAAGTTTGTTCTGCATAAAATTCATAAGACATTCCAGGACCGCTTCCATGTATTCCACTTGCTATTAAGGCCATATATTTATCTCCTTTCTAAATCCAAAATAAAAAGGAAGGCTTATAACCTTCCCTTAATTAGCATAAAATCCCCAGCCATCCCAGCTAGAATTTTTAACACTTCTCATTTCAATTTGTTGAACTGTTGAATTAATCTTCTCACATATAGTTAAATCTCCATCTATATCAACTTTGCACTTTTCGGCATAGTTTTTCCTAGTGAAGCTAAAATCACCTCTTTGTCCTTGGTTTCCTTCTGCATCTATAACTAAAGTTCCCAACTTATCAGAAGCGGTGGAACCTCTAAAAACATGATGACCTTGTGAACATCCAATAACATTTAAGCCACCATATGCTCCAGAACTCTTATCTATTGATACAGAAGCTTGAGCTGAATTAACCATAAAATTAGTATCTTTTAATTCTAAATAATTGTTACCAGTAGAATATTTAACTTTATTATTAATAGTAACATCTGTATTAAAACTACAACTTGTTTCAGAGAGCTTTACTTTATCCTTAATAGTTAAGATGCTATCTTTTACGTGTAAGTTATTACTTTCTATCTCTCCATATAGAATACCAGCTAAAGTTGCATTAGTGGCGTACAAATCACCATTCTTATTAACTCTGAATTTAGCAGATGCTCTATTTTCATAGCTTCCACCAGCCCATATCCTAACATCTGTTGCAGCAGTACCAGTATTAGTTACCCCAGCATCTAATACATCTAAAGTACCTCTAATAGTTGCTTGATTAATTTCCGCAGTTCCATCTGTATTGATCGAATAACCAGACTTCCCTTTTACGTAATTAGAAGAATGTAACCATCCATTAATCTCTACAGTACCTATACCATCTTCTCCATCTACCTTACCTATAGCAAATACTGGTTTACCATCTGCCCCATTTACAGTTAATCCAGATAATAAATCTATCTTATCTGCCTTTATAGTATTAGCGGCTATCATGCCACCATTTATATAAGTTTTATCTCCTTGAACATCAAATATAGGTTGAAGTGTTTTATCTAATGCATCAAAAGAAACTAATCCATTTATATCTAACCTTTCAGAGCTAATCTTACCAGTAGTTATATTTGCTGCATCAATTTCAACTGCCTTTAAGCTCTTAATAAATGCGTTATCCCCTACAAATAATTCATCTATATTTAATTTAGAACTTCCTATAGCTTCATCTTTAATCTTGTCTGTAGTTACTACATTGCTATTTAATCCTTCTGGAGCTAATATCCCTCTTTCAGAATCAAATATAGCTTGACCAGATGCATTTAAAACATATATTCCATAGTTACCTCTTGCATCTAATCCTATTTGTACTCTTGTTTTAGGAGTAGCTTGATTATCTTTGATGGTAATTGTATTATCTGCTATTGATAACTTACCACTTGTTGAACTTATATTAACCTTTGTTGCATCAATTTTACCAGCAGTTATTTTATTTGCATTTAAACTTTTAATAGATGCATCTGTAATAGTTGCCTTTGCTATTTGAGCTTCTGAAATAGATGCTTTTGCTATTTTTGCACCAGATATAGTACCATCTACTATATTTGCATTACCTACTTTTATTTCACCAGATTCTATTTTATTAGCTACTAATTCCCCAGCACTTACCTCTATTGCAGAAATGGTTTCTGAATTTATTTTTGTAGCATCTATACTTCCTGCTTTTATTCTATCCGCAGATAAAGTACCAGTAGTTATTTTACTTGCATCTAAGTTAGCTATTTTGGCAGCAGATATAACCGCTGAACCAATAGTAGCATTTACTGCATTTATTGCATTAGCTTTCATTCTATCAGTAGATATATCCCCAGTTGTTATTTTATCAGCTTCTAAATCTCCTATTTTAGCACTATTTATTGTTGCAGTATCTGTAGACAAATTAATTGCACTTATTACCCCTGCTTTAATCCTATCAGCAGATAAATCACCAGTAGTAATTTTATTTGCATCTAAATTGCCTATTTTAGCAGAATCAATAGTTGCATCCCCTATATATGCATTTATAGCATCAATTACATTCGTAGCCATTTTATCCGCTGATAAGTTTCCAATCTTTGCACTATCTATTGTTGCATTTGATGCATTTAAATTTATAGCGGTAATAGCATTGGCTTTCATAACATCAGCTATTAAATTACCTGTCTTAATTTTCTCTGCTTCTAAATCAGTAATCTGTGCATTTCCTACAACTAAGTCCTTTGCAACAATACTTGCTATTTCAGCTACATCTATTTTTGCACTATCTATTGTTGCTTCTTCAATGGATGCATTTATTGCTTCAATAACAACTGCTTTTATTTTATCTGCTGTAATTGCCTTTGCATCTATCTTATCTGCTGTAATACAGTTAGCAGCTAAATTATCAGCAGTAATATTACCTGCTAGTATTTCATTAGCCTTTATTGAATTTATTAAAGCAGTATTTGCAGTTTGACTTATTGATTTATTTCCTGTAGATCCTACACTATTATTTGTACTCGGTACATTTGCACTAATATTAGAAATTAGTCCCCCATTAAAACTAAGTTTATGAACTCCAATTGGAATTGATCTTAAAACACTTTTCTTATCTGTTAACTTTATGATATCTCCACATTCCAAATGTGGCATTCCCTGTACCTTTAAATCATAAGATGGATAAGTAAAAGGAAACATTCTATCATAAATTACTTTTAGTTCTGTATTAGAAGAAATACTTTCGTTCTCAAACTCTAATGTCGCTCCTGTATCATCCCCACATTGAAATATATCTTCACCTTTTTTGCATATAAGCTTAGATATTTTAATATTACTATCACTCTTTAAAGTAAAATCTATATAATTGTTTGTATCTAAATCAAACTCTACTGTATTAAAACTTCTAAATTCTATTTCATTATCTCTATTTACTAAGCAATTAGCAGTCAATAACTCTGCAATTATCATAAGTACATCCCTTATAGAACCAGTAGGCAACACTTTAACATTTACGTTTGGTAATACTACATCTTTAAATATCAGCTTGTATTTACTCTTTAATTCATTAACTACATTAGTAACTGATGTAGGATATTTTAGACTAGATTCATACTTAACATTGCTATAGCTCTCTATAATATCAAAGCATTCTATACTAACCTTATTATCTGTCCTTTTTATAGAATCCGGATTAGGATAAAATGTTCCTAATGGTACCCACATTAAATTACCTATTCCATCATCTATTGCTACAGATGGTTTAATGGTTTGAGTAGTAAAGTAAGAAGGTGTATTCCCTATCTTTAATAGCTCTAAGCTAAGTTTTGAAGATGTCACTCCCCCTATAGCTGGTATTCCGTTATTACCAAAGGTATATTCTACATTAAGGCTTTGGACCTCTGTATTATCTAGTATTCTATCTCCTATAATGACTTTAATAGCTACTGTTCTTGTGGGTTCTTTAATTTTATTTAAATAAATAGGACTAACACTATACATCTAACCACCTCCTACTTTTCTATTAAATTAAGTTTTAATCCACTCCACTTAACCTCTTCATTAATATACTGATATGCTGGAGCAGTTCTATCTCCTACATACATAGTTTTGGTTATAACTCCTAATTGTGGATCTGGAAAAGTAACCGTAAAAAAAACTCCAGATACAGCATTTAGTATCGGAGCTATTTCACTTTGGGATAATGGTCCCCACTCAAGATTTAATTTTCTTTTTACTGCTATTCTATCTCTAATAAGCTGTCCAGCAGCATTTCTATTAGATTCACCATCTAAATCACTAACTGTAGCTTCATAAATCTTAGGAGTAGCTATAGCCACTCCATTAATCTTTATCATCTATAACTACCTCCTATAAATCTAATAAAATTTTTCCTTCTTGTCTAAATAGCTTATTCATATTGTCTATAACTACTCTTCCAAGTTCAGTTCCACTAATCTCTAATGTTATTGATAAAGGACCACTTGGATATGAAGAATTTCCTCCTTGTGGCATTCTAGAAGCTAATTTATCTGCTAATAAACTAATCCATCCTGTATTATTCTCTAAAGGCATTACTGCTTCCTTACCAGCTTCACCAACCATTGCAAGAGTAGGATTATCTATAATACCTCCTTTAGCTAGATAAGGTATTTTACCTATATTAAATCCCCATCCTCCAACTTCTCCAAAGAAAGGTATATCTATAGATGGTAACTGTATTTTATTAAGTCCACTTATTGCAGCATTAATCAATCCTATAACTCCATTTAAAGGTGCTTTTACAAGGGCTTGTAAGCCATTCATTATACCACCGAAAATATCTTGAACTCCTTGCCAAGCTCTCTTCCAATTACCAGTAAACACTCCAGCTATAAAATCTATAATTCCACCAAAAATTCTTTTAACAGAGTCAAATACATTCCTTATATTAGCTAAATAAGCATTAATTATATCTCCTAGGAATCCAAACTTTTGAGACCAATCAGTAGCAAATACATTGCCTAACCATTCTTTAAACTGGTTAAACTTTTCCTTTATAGAATCCCATACCTCAATAGCCTTTGCTTTAATTTCATCCCAATGCTTATATAAAAGAACTCCTATAGCTATTACAGCACCTATAACTAATATAATAAGACCTACCTTGCTTGTTGCAAATTCAAAAGCAACACCTAATACTGTTGTTACTCCTGCAGCTATTACACCTACACCATTCCAAATGGCAAGTGCTGCGTTAACAAATCCCCAGGCTAAAGCAAAACTTCCAACAACTATTGCAAAGATCTCTACTATTGGTTTATTTTCATTAATCCAATCTCCTACCTTGCTTAATCCATTTGAAACTCCATTTAAAACATCAACTATAACTCCACCGGTCCAGGATGCAATAGGTTGTAAAAATTCATCCCATAGCCAAGCTCCTAAATCCATAAAAACTTCTAGTATAGGATTAAGCACTTTTAACGCTCCTGATAACAAATTAAAAAATGCTGGTAATACATCTTCAATAGTCCATTTTGTAAGTGGCTTAAGAATTTTATCCATAAACCATTTCAGTGATTTTGCCAAGTTATTTACTATAGGGGTTATAGAACTTTTTAAATTTTTAAAAGAGTTTATAAGTGGTGTAAAGCTAATATCACTAAAATATGCCTTAATTCTATCAACTAAACTTTTCATGGCACTATCTACAGCGATTGTATCTACTGGTGGTGCTACTAATTGTGGTATTTTATTATTTGTTCCTCCACCTGCTATATTTGCATTAGTTGCTCCTAGAGTGTTAATCTCATCTATTGCTGCAAGTCCCTTAACATCTTTAGCTGCTTTCTTTGCACTATCTCCATAAGCACCCATAGCTACTTTAGCATCTATAAGTTGCTGTGTTGCCTGGTAACTTTGTTGATATGTTTTACCAAATATAGCACTTATGAAAGTAGCTATATATGTAGTTGCTTTTGCTAGTGCTGCCATTAATGTATTAAGAGCCGGGAGTACAGCTTGTAAAATAGGAGTAAATGCAACCATCATATTAGTCTTAATTTGATTAAAACTATTAGCAAATTGTTGATTAGTCATTAAACCTTGTCCTATTGCTGTTGCTAATGCTGTTAAACCTCTAAGCACCAAAGGAAAAACTATTCCCCATGTAAACATAGATCTAACTATAATTCCTATATTACTTCTGTGTTGGCCTAAAGCCCTGTTAGTTTTATTTGTACTATTTCCAAATAACTTAAAAGAGTTTGTTGCTTTCTTTGCAGCACTGTCTATAGCATTTATACTATTGCTTGTACTTTTAGCACTATTACTAGCCTTTGCAAATTTAGCATCTAAATCATTCAACTTAAATCCTAATTTATCAGAAGTGGCTATAAGCTTATTTATATTAGCTTCTGTTTTAAGGATTTGTTCTTGAAGTTTATTCTTTCTTGTAGGGTTAAAGCAAGTACTATATTCCTCTCTTAATTGACTTAACTTTACTCTTTGTTGCTCTATTCTTGCATTTGTATTATCTAAAGACCTAGATACATTTTCTATTTGTGCTGTTAACATACTCATGTCTACTGGTGGTCCTCTATTACTTATTGAAGAGCTTATATCTGTTGTTTTAGGCACAGATATATTTGGTGGTTTAGGGAAGTTAAAGTTGGGTAATTTGAAGTTCTTAAAACTATTAAAGACAGCTTGCATAGTATTTTTAATTTTACCCATTGAACTCTTTAAACTATTGTTAATAGAATTGCTAATATTACCTACACTCTTTTTCGCAATCTTATCTACATTTCCAAGAGCTCCCTTTATTCCACTATTAAGACTAGTCTTTAGATTTTTACCTATTAGATTGGCTACTGTACTTACTTGTTTGCTAATATCACTTTGTATCTCTAAATCAAGACTAATCTTTCCTACACTCTCACTCATACTATCCCTCCTTTTAATACATAATAAAAACACCTAGTATAAAACTAAGTGTTTAATAAAAAATAATCTTATTTACTTTTTCCTGGTTTAAACTTATGTCCACAATTTAAACATGTAACAACTATTTTGCTAGAACCAATAAGTCCTGTTGTAACCTTCCATCCTCTTTTTTCTGCATGTATACTAGTACTGTGACATTTAGGACAATATGGTATTCCTTGTTTTCTCAAATCAGAAAGTTTTTCTTTCTCAATTCTTTTTCCCTCTGATTTAAATTGTTTCTTTTGCATTTCTTCTTTAACTGCTTCCTTCATATCCTCTTTGAAATTTATAGTTTTATAATTAACTATATATTTAGGATCAAATGCAATTCTAATAAAATCAATTAATAATGGTATATAACATGCTAATGGTATAAGCATATTAATATGTTCATTTATAAATCCTAATACAATAATTATAGATAAACATGTTAATAAAAATCTATATACTCCTTTTCTCCAATTTCCTAAATAATAATGATGTCCCCCTAAAGCTCCAGTTAAAAGGCATAGTACTAAAGCAACATTTTTATTTTTCATTTTACCCCTCCAATTAACACAATTATTAATTAAAGTATATATTATCCAAAGGCTTTTGCAAATATTTCTTGTACTTTTTTTATTTCCTCTTCCTTATCTGAATCTGGCATATCCCTAATTGGATTTACTCTATTTCTCCACTCATTTCTAATTCTATGTTGCTCTTTAGTAAAGTTTTTAAGCATTTCTTTATCTTCCTCTGAACGAATAGAAACTATTTGCCCTAGTGGAGTCTTCGGCATTATACCTATTAATAATGTTTGAAATTCTCCCCAGCTCATATCTGGTTCATTTCTAAGCCTAATACCATATTGCATTGCAAAACTTGCTTCTATTAAGTCCCAATCTTAAAATATGTCATACCACTTATTCTCTGGGCTTCCTAGCCTCTTTCTTAGCAGCTTCTTCTACTTCTTCTAAAGATGTTCCTCCAATAGCAGCCATAATAGCATTAACTATAGTTCCTAAAGCTTCTATAGATAAATCTAAACTATCTATATACTTTTTAGCTTCTTTTCCTAATCCAGCTTCTATTAAAAAGTCAATTTGTTCAAATTCATCTGCTTTCTTATCTTCTCCCTTAGCTTTAATTGCTAAAGCTGTATTCTTACTTGTATTAACATTAAAAACATGATCTTCATCTATCTTTATAGTTGGTCTTTCATTACCATTCTTTATTTTCTCCATTATGTCATAAACTCTTGCCATTTATATCATTCCTTTCTTTCAATAAAATAGTGCTACTAGAACAACTAGCAGCACTTAATTTTTAAGCTGGTAAACTTGGTGCTGGTGTATATGTTGGTTTACCATCACCTTGCATATCAAATTCAAGTGGTGCAACATTTGTACTATCTCCACCACCTACATTTTTTACATTAATAACACAGTTATATGTTAGTTTAGCTCCATCTGGGAACTCTATCTCTCCTTTAGTAGAACAATCTAAACCATCTTTCCATGCTGTTTCTGCAACATAGTCATTTCCTTTATCTCCTACATTTCTTTTCCCATTTAATCCTACAGTAAATTTCTTACCTGTCATTAACGCTCTTGTCCATCCAGCTGTATCCATAGGTGTCCATTCTTCTACTGTACCATCAATAGAAATAGAGAATGTTTCCATATCTGCAATAACAGCCATATCTTCTTCTGTACTTGCTTTTCCTTTAGTTCCAATCTTGAATTTAAGATTATAAACTGGAAATACTCCACTAAAAGCCATATTCTATTACCTACCTTTCATAATTAATTATTGTTTCTATTACATATTCAATAATGCCTTCTGTATCAGTTCCTATATAAACAGGACTATCGGTTCTCATCTTAAATAATTTGACGCTCTTACCTCCGATTGAACCACTCTGCCCAAATAAAGCATTATAAACTTCTTGTGCTTTTCTCTCTGCTTCATCACTATTCTTTCCCCAATGTACTAATATAGAAATAGCCTTAGTAGTATAGCTTGTATTCTGTAAACCACCTATAGCTATTCTAGGGGCAGGACCAGTAGTATTATAAATTGTTATACTCTGCTCCTTATCTCCAACCTTATTTAAGTACCATTGTGGACTTTCTACCTTAGTTTTTAAATATTCTCTTATCTCACTTAATAACATTAATGTATCAGCCCCTTACTTAGCATCTTAAAGAATTTAGAATAAGTATCTTTAATAAACTCTTTCTTTTCTCCATACAAGTAATCATCCATCCACTTACCTTTAGCATTAGGGTTCTTATCATGTCTAAAGTTATACTCTGGATGCCAGTAAAGTCTACGTGCATATGGAGTATCAAAGACAATTCTTGCTATAGAGTTCATTAATTCAGACTTATCTACAAAAGAACCATCACCCTCTAATGTTCCTGTATCCTTAGGAACAACTTGGCTAGTTCTTATATCACTTAATACTGCATCTGCTGTCATTTCTAAAGCTTTCTTATGTGCTTCAATTAGCTTGTTTATCTTAGCATTATCTATCTTTACAGATACTCTAATTCCCATTACTGTAAGTTAAGCTCCGTACTAAATACTGTTCCATCTGGATTTAAAGGTCTTTCTATAGAGTAAATCTTTTTCTTTATTTTATTTACTATTACATAACCTTCAAATGGTCCATCATAAATAGAACCTTCTATAACAGCTTTACCACTAAGCGTAATTAATTGCCTTTCAGCGTTAAGAACTTGTCTAGATTTATCTGTATAGATACATTTACCTTCAAAGAGTTTCTTTTCTTCATAATCTCCATCTGTATTAGTTCCTTCAAACCACACTTCTATAGGTGTGTTGGCCAAGAACTTAGGAAATGGTAATTTCAATCCCATATTACAACCTCCTACAAGTTAATCCAGTTTGCTTAAGGTAGTTTAATACCTCTTGTGTAGTAGTTATACCATTAACCTTCTGCGCATTAAAGCTAACAGATGTACTACCTGCACTAAATCCACTTAAAGGCATATTAATATACTCCCCATACTGTTCAATGAACTCTGCATGAATACATATGGCCTTTTTAACTTTATCCTTTTGAAACTCTGTGAGATTATCGAAGCCTATTCCAACAATTCTGTTATAAGTGAGTGTGTCTATCTGATCACTTGCTCTTTCAAGCTTATTTTCTATGTGCTCCTCTGGAAGGATTACCCCTCCAAAGGAATCTTTATAGTATGTCTTGTCTACATAGGACATTTAATCACATCCTTAAACTAAAAGAAGGCTACTTCTATTAAGCACCCTTCTTTAACTCCTTAATTTCATCTTTTAACTTCTTATTTTCTTTTTCAAGTTTAGCTGCTTTTTCTTCTAAAGCTTTATACTCTTCATATGTTACAGTTTTACCAGCACCATACTGAACAATCTTTCCATCATCACCTACTATGTCATAACCTTGCGCTTGATACATAGCCTTTTGAGTTTCATCTATTGTATATACTTTATTTCCCTTTGTTGCTTTCATATTATCCCTCCTATGCCTCTGCTTCTGCATTAATAGCAATACCACAAGCCTTATTCTTGATTAAGAATGTATCACCAAATTCTCTAGTTTGATATACGTATTTATCTGCTGTTCTTGAATCAGTACCAGGAGTAAATACTTTCATATATGCATATTTCTTTCTAGTAACTTGACATGATGGATGAATAAGGATCATATTAATTTGCTTTGCATCACCTGCAGCAACGCAACCATTAGTAAAGTCATACTTAGTTTTCATTCTTCCAGATGGAACTTTCTTTATTGTTACATCATCTAATGAATAAACCTTTCTATCTATTTTCCCATTGTTGTTATTAACATCAACATTTCTTGTTAAACCTTCTGCATTTTTAAGCATTTTATTTATTGTTGGTGTTACATATAAAATTCTACCTTCACTTGGTACACTATTATCGTCCATCTTTTCCATTTGAGTATCAAACCAATCTAATATATTAGCTGTAGTTAATACTGTATTATCAATAACAGCTCCATTAGATGCATAAGTTTTAGCTTCTGCATATAACTTAGAATATCTATAAGAATCTCTTTCCGGAATAGCTTGTTCTGTTTCAAATTCATTTTGAATATTTGCTACCTCTAAAACTAGATTAGTTTCATCTATATCCATTGGATCTAAAGCAAATTCTATATCTCTATCATGTGCTAATTTCTTTGGTTCCCACTCATTTGTTATTGTTCCAGTATTAAAGCCCATATTACCTCTATTATGGTCTTTATATCCACTAACTGTAATACTAGGTAATTTAATAGTTTGTGCATTAATGAACTTAACTTGTGGATTAGAGTTTTCTAAATCATAAGATGTTAGCTCCCTTTTATATTTTTGTTGTAATTCTCTTTCAAATTGTTCAGCATAACTATATACTGCCATTTAAATCATCTCCTTAAAAATTATTTATTACCAAATGCTCTTGCTAAAGCATCATTTGGATTCTCTTTTTGTTTTTGACTATTAGCACCAATTTTAAAGCCTTGTGGCTCTTGTTGTTGCTGTTCTCCCTTAAAGCTTGGATACTTTTCTAATACCTTATCAATAGCCTGTTCAATAGTTACTTCCTCAGTAACCATAGCCTTAGCTAGTGTAACTACATCATCTACAGATGATGCTACAACTCCCTTAGATAAACAAGTTACTTTTGTTTCAGCTAATAAAGCTCTTTCTTCTGCTGCAATCTTAGCTTGTTCAGCATTAGTTAAAGCTTCATTCCTCTTTTCTTCATCTGTCTTTTGACTTTCTTTCCAAGCTTCGTACTTTTTGTACTCTTCATCATTCATAATCTTTTTTCTTTCCCTGTTAACCCTAGATTCAATTAATTTATCTAGTTCATCTTGGGTATAAGATTTCGCTTCTTTTGTTTCTGTTTGAGTAGTTTCTTTGGTATCTGTTCCAGTTTCTTTAGTTTCTACATTACCGGTATCTGCTCCACCATTTGCTCCCGTATCAGCTTCCATTAATCTACTCATTCCTAATCTTTTTCTAAGATTACAATTTGTTATAAACATAAATACCTCCATTTATAGCCTGTCGGCTGTTATTTTCCTTACACAGTTTAAAGCCTTAAGCATGTTTTGGGCATAATAAAAAGCCTTAGTTTCCTAAGACTTAATTTTAGACATAATAAAAGCACCTACCATTTAATTTAGTAAGTGCTTTTTTAAAAATCTAAATCTACAAAAGTATTATATTCTTTTGCTAAATTTAATGCTTCTTTAAACTTAGTATACTTGTCATCTACTATATTTAAACAATATTGAATTTTTTCTTTAGGTATTCTTTCTGATTCAAAATCATCTATTAATAAATTACACTCTTCGTTAATTATATCAAATATGCCATTTTCTTTATATAATTCTTCAAATTCTGAATCTCCTAACATTATCACTTTAATATTGTTAGATTCTTCTACACCATATTCTAAATCTTCAATACCTTTTTTATTTAAGGGTATTGATAAATACCTACTACGATCCTCCACTAGTTATCCCTCCTTATCACTATTTTTAAAATGAGTCCTTGATTGATATTCAGCCTTTGTGGTTCCTCTTTTCTTTCCATTTTCAACTATATTAGTGAAATCATTTCCTTCTATATCAAGATATCTCTTTTTGTCAGTTCTACTGCTATCTTCAATTCTGAAATAATTTCCTTTAGTATCATATACTACTTGCAATTTAGTGTCTTTACTACTATATATTATTTTTCCTTTTTCAGTTACTCCAGATGCAGTTGAATTTGGTACAAATTTATTAATAGTTTCTTTAAGACTTGCTTCTCCCCAATACTTAGAAAACTCTTCTGCTCTAGTTGCTCCGTCTCTCTTTATCTTAACCCTTTCATCATGCTTTTTCAAATATTCTTTATGAACTTTAGGATTAAATTCTTTTATTTCAGTTCTGCTATTATTTATTCTTAACTCATTATTATCTTTTATATGCTGTTTTAGCCTATTTTGTAGTTTCCTAACATTATTAGCTGCCTTTATTTTATTTTCTTCGTCAACAGATCCTGTTTCTATCCTTTTCCACTTTCTAATCTGCCTTTCTAGGTATCTTTGCTTTTGTTCTGCTTCATATAGCTTTATTGCTTCCTTACCATCTGGTACTTTAGGAAGATTAGTTATACCAGGAAAGAATGTTGTTATTGAATGCCTACAGTTAGGATGTAATAATCCTGCTGTTACAGCTTCACTTAATAATGGGTAATCTCCATCTGGCTTAGTACCATGTGAAAACACATCATCAATTAATACTTTACCTTGCCATGGTTCACACATCTTACAAGTATTTGCATGTGCACTTACAACTACAGTATATATACCATATTCATCTCTTTTCTTTCCTTCTCCTAATAGTGTCGCTCTATGATTAGCTGTCCTTAAACACATCTCTGCATAAGAAGCTATATTTACTCTAGCGCCATTCTTATAGGTTATGGAATCTATTCCTTTAGCAAGAAAGTCCTTAGTAGCCATATCTATAGCTTGGTTTAGTGTCTTAACTCCATTCTGTAAGTACATATGAGATTTAAATATAGTTTGTCTATATACATCATCCATCTTTCTTAAAACAGAATATTGAGCTTTATTTAAGTCTTTATTGACTGTTTCAATTAAAGCTTCTAACTTCTTATCATTAACTCCAAAGAAATTTGTTTCTTGTGGTACTGCTCCTGGTCTACCTAACTCTTTATGGATATACTCTCTTACTGTTTGTATTTCTTGTACATCCTCTGGAAACTCTATAGACGAATGACTTTTAATCTTCCATCCAAAGAAGCCTTTAACCTTATCTAAGAATGTCTTAAATCTATTTTGTCCTTTACTGTAGTTACCTCTTAGTTCTCTATCTATAGCTTGCTGTATAGGCTTAGAATAACTATCTACTATATCCTTATTCCTTTTCCTATACTTCTCCATCTCTCTTAGCTTAGTTAGTTGCCATTGCTCCCACTCAAAACCTTCCTTAGCCTGTTCTGATTGATGAAAATAAAAAGCCCTATGCATAGAAGATATTAGATCTAATTCCATCTGTTCAAATATCTTTCTAATGTCATAAGACTTTGCTCTCTCTTTAGCTGCATTATCCTGTATAGATTTCTTGGTTATTTTCTTAAGTATTTCTCCTAATTTACTAGGATTGTTCTTCTTCGCCATCTAAATCCACATCCTCTGGATTATCTAGATTGTTATAATCTTCATCATCTACTGCTTTAGGCTCTTCCGCTTCTATCATTCCATTCTGCTCTTTTATTCTTTGTACTTCTAAAGCTTTATCATCATCTGTCATTGTATCCCCATATAATTCATCTACTACTTTCTCAATAGACATTATTCCATAAGATTTAGCCTTTCCCACTATCTCTACTACAGTATCAAATGAAGGACTTGCATATTCTCCAAAAGTAATAGTAGTTTCATATTCTCCTGGTGTCTTTTTCTTAGCAAAGAATATATCGTAAGTCTTAAGAATACTCTCAACAAGCTCCGGTATTGCTTCTGTAAGCATATCTACTATCTTATTTCTAGTGTAAAGAGTAGTCTTTTCCTTTTCTCTTTGTGCTGTTGCATTATCTGTTTTCTTAAGGTCTATGCCTAATGTAGAAGGAGATATAATTCCCTGTAGACACATATCAATGGCATTAGCATAACTCTCTACATAAGCTAAATAATTAATGTCAGCTTGCTTCATATCAATTTGATTACTAGCATTTTCTGCAAGGCTTGTACCTACTGCAATAAACTTATTATCAAATGAATTAGGCTTTAATGGCTCTCCTGTGCTAGGATTTCTAGGTATTAAATCCTCTGGTATGTACTTTTGTACTCTTCCATCTCTTATAGCATCTATCCACTGACTAATAACTTCATCCAATGCATCAAAAGCATCTGATTTATTATCAAATATGCTCTTCCCTCTATCTTCCCACTTAGGAGATTTAAAGAACATTAAAGGCACTGCCATTATGAAATCACCATTAAATGTTACATCCTCTAATTCCTTAGTTTCATCTAAAATACTTAAAGGAACTTCATTCTCTCTATCATCTACTAGATTATATCTAACATATCCCTTACCATAACTCTCTATAAGCTTATACCTCTTATTATTCTTAGTATAGTAAGTAAAGAATTTTATCTCTTTTAATCTTCCTCTGTTAGATACATATTCTACTCTGTCACCTTCAAAGAACTCTATAATTGGATATTGGGATATATCAGTATCTATAGATAACTTAAAAGCTCCATCACCATTTACTAACACCTTAGTGATTATATCTCCAATATTATCATCAAACTTATTGTCTTTTCTTATTTCTTCCCATACCTTGTTAACTTCTTCTCCTGTTACTTCAATACTATCTATATCTGCAACTACTATATCGCTTAACCTATCAGCAATCATAGCAGGCATACCAGAATGTATCTTTCTTATCATTAAATCCTTACTTGGTACAGCACTCCAAAATCTAGCTTTATTAACTGGATCACTTGATATATTCTTAAAGAATTGTTCTAATTCATAAGCTTCACCTCTATACCATAGCTTATTTCTTATAAGATTAGTTTCATATGTATAAGCTTCTTGTATAGTTATACTTCCTTGGCTTGCTGGTTGAACATTTAAAAACTTTGTTGCTGCTTTAGTAAGCATATTCTTTATCCCTCCTAATAAACCCATTTTACTCCTCCTTGTAATCTCCGATCATCTTTCTAAATGGTATCCATGCATATTGACTAGAGTTAATTGTATGGTCGTTAGCATCCTCTGGCTCGTCCTTATCTTCTTTCCATGAATAAGTTTCTAATTCCCTTATATGCTCTTTACAAGTATCAACTACATAATAGAATACTTCTGTTTCGTCACTTCCCATCCAACTTAATAGGAAGTTGATTCTATCTAGTATTTCAACTTTCTTATAAGAATTAATAAAGTTATATAAATTAGGTTTTTGCCTTTTTAATTTCTTAAGTTCAGTGATAGTTGCTTGGTCTGCACTATCAACAAATACATCTCTAGCAAATCCCCATTCTTTTCTGTTTCGCTCTAAAAACTCAACAAACTTTACTGCTGTATCAGATGGTGCTAATGGCTTTTCCTTATTATCTTTATTGTTATAAGTTTCTTCGCTTAAATAAAATAACTTCTTATCAGCTGTAATCCCCATGAAAGTCATTGCTATAGTATCATTGGATTGGCTTGAATAAGAAGTATCTAGTCCAGCTGTAAACTGTACAAACTTAATTCTTTTATCTTGTATCTGTTTCTTTATCACTGCTTTATTTGTTAAGTTTCTAGTTCTATCAAAGTTACAAAATATTAATCCTGTAGCTCTTCCCCTAAGGCCAAGTATCTTATTTTTATAAAGTTTAGTACCTTTAGGAGCACTTAACTTCTTTTTCTCTATATCTTCCTCACTAAGACTTGCATTATCATAGAAATCAAAAAACCAGTAAGTCCAACCTTTCTTGGATTCACTGGTTAACTGCTCTATAATTTCTCCTGGCACATCCTTCTTATATTTTTCTAATGGTCTAGCACAATTTATAAATTCACTATAAACTGGTAAGTTAGGATCATCTGGGTTAAGCGTCATCATCATGTAGTCATTTCTAGTACATATCTCTCTTATGAAATCAATGCTTGCTGTGTTTGCTTCATCAATTAAAACACAACCAAATTGAGAACCTAGAGCCATCTTCCACTTTTCTACATTGTCATATCCTAATATATAAATTATCTTTTCACCATTAGGTGTTATATACCTTATATGAGGTATCTTATTATCTTTATCACCATTTCCATTGTATCTTACTAAATCTCCAAATACATCTAATATCCCATATTCCTTCTGGATTATATTCTTTTCAGCTACACCAGTTGTCTTTGCTGCTATTACATGCATTTTCTTTTTAGACTTAGCAACCATTAACATAAACTTAGTAATACCTACTGTTGTTTTTCCTGCTGCTGTTGTACCCTCTAATACTTCTACTGGTGCTTTATGCTTTAAGAAATCTTTGTATTTAGGAGATAACTTAAATTCGTCAGGCATTAGGTATCACTCCTTTTTATACATTTCGTGTTGACCTACGCGAAATATTAATTTTATCTATAAAAGTTTAAATATGCTAAACTAAATTTGCTTATTTTATTATTTATAAATGGCTTAACTACGTTATTTTCATCAATTTCGTTTAATGAAGATTTAGCGAAATTACTCTTCTTCATCACCTAATTGGTTTAATATAGAATCTAATTTAGCTGTAGAGTTTACTGTTGCATCAACTTTCTGCTCTACTTTATCTACAAACAATCTATATCTCTTACCTAGTAACTCTGCTGCTTTAGTTCTATCTTGCAGTGAAGGATCTAAACCAAATTGGTCTTTTTCTTCACCTCTCATTACCTTTGTGAGATACTGGAGGACTTCTTCACCTTTTGCTATTCTTGCATCTTCTATTTTTGCTAGCCGTTCTTCTATATAAGTAGAAATGCAACTATTTGCAACTAACTTATGTGCATTACCTCTTGCATACTTCTTGCTATATCCTGCTTTTATAGCTGCCTGCTCTGCATTTCCTAACTCTATATAATAATCTGCAAAAGCTTTTTGCTTAGGTGTAAGTTTCTTATCCATCCGCTCCACCTACATTCTTATATAAATCTACTAGGTATAGTAATACTTTTATTTTACTGTAGAATACTTCTCCTTTTTTAGGATGTATATCATATACAATGTATTTTGTTATTAATTTATCTTCTTCATTATAGAATTGTTCTGTATCTATTTTTATGTAATATCCTTTTTGCTTTAGGGCCATTAATAACTTATTTATTTTACTTTGTATATTCATTTACTCACATCCCTTCAATAAAAAAGAGCCCTTATTTAAGCTCTTCTTTGTATACGATTTATATTTGATTCTTTAAAGTTCTTATTCTTTTTCATTATCAGTTTTTTCTTTTATTTTAATCTTAGATATTTCTATAACTTGGCTTTTCTTAATATACTTCTCCATGTCATCTTTAAATATTAAAAAATACTCTTCATATTCTAAATAGCATTTACATACTATTTCACAACTACTTGTTCTTAATACGTAAAGTTCTTTCTGGTTAATAGCTACATATATTTCTCTCAAACTATAAAGTACTATAAAACTAGTGATATTAATAACAGCTATTAAACTCAATTTAGCTATAAACCTCATATCTTCATTATATATATTGTTTTGAAATATATATATACCTTCTTTATTCACTATATCTATTCCTTGAATTATCATGTAAAGTGAAAATAATATACAAATAATAATAGTTAAAATTGATAAAAATATTGCTATTTTGTTAAATAGAATAGTCTTGTTACTGATATCAGAATATATTTTATTCTCAAGCTTTTTTCTAAATTCATTTTCTGTTTTAAACAAATTATTTATTGCGATAATAGGTGATATAATGATCGATACAATACAGATTAATCCAGCTATCATTCCTATTATCCCCAAACATCCATTAACTTCTGGAAACGAAGTACTGTAACTCCACTTTCCTGCAGCAATCAAAGTTGTAATATATATGATATAAGTAATTAAGTAAACTCCTATAAAACAATATAAAATAAATTTCATAATTGTATTAAATATAGATTGCTTACCTGGAATATTTTTGTATTTATTTCTTATTATATCAATAGCCAAACTATTAAATATTTTTACATACACACTTAATAACGCTCCCCCACCGGATATCACCAATAATATATTTCTTATTTTTTCTAACATAAATTCACCCCTCTATTATATTTTTCTACAAAAAGAGAGAAATTCCTTTATATTACATTAAGTTAAGCCAGTAGTATTAAAAGGTAATTAGTGTAAGGGGTACACCTTCCTTTCTTATTTGTTTCTACTGGCTCCTATAGGCATAATAAAAAGAACCCTATTTCTAGAGTTCTATGTTCTATAGTCTATTTATAAATTATATAATTTCCACATTGTCTTTCCTACGTATAAGATATACATTATTACATAATATTGATGATTTAAGCCTTACGCCTATTAAATTACGCAACTCTCCATATGGAATATTACTAATAATTACAATATCTTTATCAGATTTATAAATATAATAGCCACAAAATAACCATAAAGGATTTAAGTATATAATCTTTAATTTTATATACATAAATCCAATTAATACATATAGAATTAGATTTACTGTTAATGTTTTACTGTCTTTTGGATCTATTGATAAAATAGGTACAATATAAGTCATCATATAACTTATTATTGTATCACCAGTGCTTTCTATATCATTTATTTTATGATTTTCACTTCCCTTTGTCTTAATTAAATCTATACAAGTAATAATAGATATTATACATAAAATTATCAATGTTATAATAAAAATAGATACTGTATAATCTTTAAATTCTAATATACCCTTTATTTTGTTAATGCTATTAAATTTATCTTTATATAATATTAATAGGATAGCATACAGAGGGAAATATGATGATATAAACATTTTTAAACTCATAATTAAATAATTAACTTCCCTCATAATTATATCTCCTTTTATTTATATTTATATAGAATCATCTATTCCTCTTCTATTGTTAATTATGCTTGTATAATAAGAATCTCTTACCACTCTTATTATATCCATTAATTGATCTTTGTGTTCATAAACGACTTTATCAACACCATTTTCATTTTGTATATTTATATCTAAATCAAAAAGTTCAATGACATTAATTATATTCCCGAAATTTTCAAAACATCTTTCTAATCTTTCTTCTTCATTTAACATTTTAGTTAGTGTACGAGTTATTCTACCATCATTTAAAGCATCTTCTTCAAATTGCTCAAAATTAGTTACTCTATCTGCATCGCGAATTATATCAATAGCTTCTTGTGCCCTTTCCACATATTGATTTGATATAGAAAAGATTCTTTCTAAAGATATATGATTTAAAATCAGAACCTCATCCCCTGCAACAACTATATCTATATCTCCATCTATTCCTAATAATGAAGCATCCAATTTGCTAAATTTATTATTTTTTATTGAACCCATCATACCTTTTGTCGACAGTCTCTTAAATTTTGTTACCCGTCTAAATAACCTTATTTCTTTATCTTCTCCATTTTCATTATACTCGATAACTAAACAATAAAAATTTAAATTATTAATTATATCTTTTGGAATTTCCCTATTTACAATTCCATCTTCATAACTATTTATTACATCTAGAAAATTACTTATGTATTCAACATTGCAAGTCTCTATCGTTTCCTCTCTATAGCCTAAAGGACTAAATTCTATTTGATCTATACTATTATATTGTTTTAAGTAATCAACTATTAATTCTTTAAGTGTTTCTTGTAAATCACTCTCAATCTCCGGTGAATAGCTTATATATCTTATTCCCCTTTTTCTTGTAAAAAATAATCTCGCATTTGATTTCTCACTTTTTATAACTTCTATAATTCTCTGTATATCCATATTTTCCCCCTAGAATTTTCATTTTTCTAAATTATAGCATTTATAAATATAAATATAAAGCACCTAGCTTTTATACTAGGTGCTTTATACATAATGGTATTGAGAATTTATGAGAGGTTATATAATTAATAACCATGGCGGAGACAATAGGATTTGAACCTATACACCGATTACTCGATTACTGACAACTTAGCAAGTTGCTCCCTTACCAATTAGGGTTATATCTCCATATTACACCTAGCTTTTACACTAGGTGTCTAAAAATCCAAGGAGGTCACAACATGACATCTGAAAACCTGTCCATGTTTTCTACAATACCATTATAAATCTTATTTTTTAAAAAAATATGTGTCTTTTATGCGTTTTTTATGCTACCATTCCACATATCCCACATTATGATTTTATTTATTATTTGCTGTTTCTTTCTATTTACCTGTGATTGATCTAAATTCAATATTCGTGCTATTTTCATTTCATTGAATAAATCTTTATACTTTAATTCTAATAATTGTTTTAAATCTCCATTAAAATCTCTTATCTTCCAATCTATTTCATTGTATTCTATTTCTAGATTATCTAATTGCTCTAATACATTTTGCCTTTCTATACACCTTTGAGTTAGTCTCCTTATTTTTAATTCCGTTACTCTCATAGCTTCTCTTTCTGCATAACTCATTCCATCACTAGATGTTTGTACTCTTTCATCAAAGCTAGGACTTTTACTTTCCGGCTCTAAATTAATATTACATTCTCTTAATTCTTTATTAATTGCTTCTATTTGTTTTTCTAATAAGTTTAATCTATCTTTTAATCTTTTCTCGTTTTTATCTTTAGAATAATATGCATATAATTTCCTTTCTGTATTTTTAAATAGATCTTTATCCATGCTATCCCTCCTTATTAGACTTCCTCAACATTTAAGAATTTATATTTTGTTATCCCTAATATATCTTTAACTCTTTCAAAGTACTCAGTTAAACTTTGCTTTACCAATTCTGTAGTTCCTTCTACTCTATATACTAGAATCGTTTTTGCACTGTATGATTTTGTAATTTCAACTTCAACCCTTTTTAGTGAGATATCTTCTAAATGTTCTGGTATATTCTTTTTATCTATAGTTGAAAACAAACTTAACTGTTCCATCTTCCCCCTCCTTGCTTCACACTTTCTTAGAATTGCGAATAAAAAAATACTGTAAATTCATTTTTGAATAATACAGTATTTTTATCATATTTTTAGTTTTCTTCTCTTTATCTCTTAAATAAGCTAATCAATAAACTGGAATTTGTAAACTAATCAATGCAAATTACTTTTGAAGATTTATCATTCACGATAATTGCCTGATGATTGTTAATTGGGCAAATATTCAAATCCGAAAATTCAGCCAATATCTTTTCGGTAACTTTCTTAAATGGTGCAGTAAGATAATGTGGAAGGACATAAAAATCAACTAAATTAAGACCCTTATCATCTTCTTGTGAATAATCCTCTGGTTTCTCATCCATTTGTTCAATATATGTGATTGTTGAAGCACATATAATTGCGCCTGCCGACTCACCAATCATTAGTTTTCCATTCGTCATTTCTCTCTTCAGCAATTCATCGGCTCCCGATTTTCGTAATTGGTCAATAAGAAAAAATGAATTTCCACCAGTAAAATAAATAATATCTGCTTCTTCGAAAACAGATTTAATTGTTGAATATTCCTCCTTTGAAATATCAATTTCTGTTAATATTGACCCTATTTTTTTGAATAATTTTCTAGCGGAACCCACATAACCTGTATAGCCTTCGTGAATTGAAGCTGTCGGAATAAATGCAACTTTCTTATTTTCAAGTTCTTCTTTTATCAGATTTCCTACACTTGAAAAGTGTGAACATAAAAACAATTTCATCTGTAATCTCCTTTGTAAATTCTAATTTATCTATCTGTAACTTAATATTATTATAACATCTTTATCCAATACTGTATTATTCAATTTTCAAATAACATTTCTGTCGCACTTTCTACATATTCTGCTCTAAAACATTGAGCATTGTCCTTCTATTTCTTCTCTCTGTTTTTTACTTTCTCCTAACCACCACTTCATAACTTCTTCTGGTGTTTTCCAAGTAGTCTCTAATCCTTTTTTCTCTCTATACTCTAAGAACTTTTTTAAAGCTCTTAAGTAATTATCTTTATATTTAGGGTACAACTCTAATTCCCTTTTTTGATTAGTTCCTAGAGGACATCCTATACACCCAATTCTATTGAATCCTTTATCATAAAGCTCACAATATGGTAAGTTATTTTGAAGTATATATGACCATACTTCTGTTTCACTCCAATCTACTATAGGCCTTACCATTATTTTTTCTTTATAGAAGTTAACCATCTTTTGGTCTGCTCTAGCTTTACTTTCTTCCCATCTAACTCCTGTAAATACTGTGTCTCCTTTATCTCCTGTTCTTTCTTTTAGCTCATCACAACAGTATCTATTAAGCCTTGTAGGTAATATTGCCCTATTACCAATTAATGTCCACATTGTTTTTTCTTTTCCTGATTTATCTCCTTTAGTCCACTTATTGTACTTATTGAAAATTACATCAGGAAAATTTTTTCTTATGAAATATATTAACTCTGGAGGATCTGCACTAGTTGGACTATAAATTGGAGTAAAATCAATTCCGCTTTTCTTTAATATGAAATATGCAACAACACTGTCCTTCCCTCCACTGAAAGCCAATATATTCTTTTTATCTGAATCTTTATTCTGAAATTCAATACATCTTTTTATTGACTTTACTTCTAATTCTCTTGTATCAACAATCGGTTGATAATCTTTTCTTTTTAACAACTCCATCACCTTAACAACTAAATTGCCTAGCTGCTAAGGAAACAGTGATTAAGGCTTGCCTATCTCTAGGGAGTTCCTTTGACTTATTGTCGGAGGGTGTTTTACGCTTTACCTCATAACTTTTTGCATATAAGGTAAATGGCTAATCTACCTTATACTGTGCAACCTCTTTCTAAAGAGGGTTTGATAGAATTGTTATTATGTTTTTATAAATCAATTTTCTTTTGTTCTTCTTTAATTTCTACAATACCTAGAATCTTTGCATTAGATATTGTTCTACAGTTCTTGGCCCAATTATTAAATATTTCTTCTGGATCTTCTATACTTGAGACCGTTAATAATCTTTGCTGCTCTCTCCTATATCCCTTTCTAGTTTCATATTCAAATGTAATTAAGTATGTCTTTACGATTATGCTGGTCCTTATTTTTTTAATATCTATTCTCATATACAATTACTTCACCCTTTCTTGCAATTACGACTTACCAATTACCAAACCATATGGTTATACAAGTCATAAGAGCATTACAAATATATAAAATTAAACATATAACTATTAAAATTATAGATATTACTTCTATACCGA
>OIFU01000303.1_pt1 | contig 29388 bp, 16 predicted proteins | sample 1582141 | NCBI WGS metagenome assembly OIFU01 (sample SAMN07501047, study PRJEB24779) | human gut metagenome | isolation source: stool | host: human infant | place: USA: Pittsburgh, PA
AAATTATTGCAAAAAAACTTTGCTGGCATTAACTTGGAAGATATTTCTTCTCCTAAATGCTATGAAATCGAAAACCGTTTGAAAGAAGAATTGGAAATCCCTGTATTCCATGATGATCAACATGGTACTGCAATCGCATGTTTGGCTGGTGTAAAAGGCGCTCTTCGTTTAGTTAAAAAAGACTTAGCAACAGCTAAAATCATTGTAAACGGTGCTGGTGCTGCTGGTGCAAACATTGCTCGTTTGTTATACCTTGCAGGCGCTCGTGATATTACATTGCTAGTATCCTCTGGTGTATTGCACAAAGATTACAAACGTCTTGATTCCTTGCAATCTGAATTGATCGATTTGCTTAAACTTGAAGAAAAACATGGCAACTTGGCTGAAAATGCTAAAGGTGCTGATATTCTTCTTGGCGTATCCGCAGCAGGTGCTTTTACAAAAGAAATTTTGGAAAACTTGGCTGACGACGCTATCGTATTCGCAATGGCTAACCCTAACCCAGAAGCAACATATGCTGACATGAAAGCAGCTGGCATTCGCATCGCTGGTACGGGCCGTTCCGATGCTCCTAACCAAATCAACAACGTAGCAGTATTCCCTGGTATCTTCCGTGGTGCTATCGATGTTCGTGCATCTAAAATCACTGATGAAATGAAATTGGCTGCTGCTGATGCATTGGCTCATTTGATTCCAGATAGCGAATTAAACGAAGAAAATATTATGCCATCCGTATTCGATCCTCGTGTAGCTCCAGCTGTTGCTAAAGCAGTTGCTGAAGTTGCTGTAAAACAAGGTATCGCTAAAAACCCTAAAGCGGTTGAAGACGGTAGCTACGAAGGTTAATCTAAAAGGACATGCACCTCGAAAGAGGTGCATGTTTTTGTATATGAGCTAATAGAATTTAAAAAATTAATGAAGTTGTAAAAAAGTACTTGTCACTATTTTGTATCAATGATATAATAATTTTCGTTGCAGAGCGATACTCAACAGAGTAAAAACTCAGCAAGAGTAGTGGTTGACATCAACTACCAGGTTTGCTATAATAGCAAAGTAATGAATGACGGGGCATAGCGCAGTTTGGTAGCGCACCTGGCTTGGGACCAGGGGGTCGCAGGTTCGAATCCTGCTGCTCCGACCATTTTTTATTTGCGGGTGTAGCTCAATGGTAGAGCCCCAGCCTTCCAAGCTGGTCGCGAGGGTTCGATTCCCTTCACCCGCTCCATTTTTTTTTGCCTTTTTTAGGGTATACTAAGATAGGGTGTAGTTGACGATACATAGTACATAATTTATACTATTATAGATAATTATATAGGGAATCCACATGGTTCAGTAGCTCAGTTGGATAGAGCAACGGCCTTCTAAGCCGTGGGTCGGGGGTTCGAATCCCTCCTGGATCACCAAAGAAATTAAGCGAAGTCTCAACATGGCTTCGCTTTTGTTTTTATTACTATAAATATATTGCTAATTAATGTGCTTGACCATATAATAAAGATAAAGAATAGGAGGAGGCGGTACATAGATGGCTACAAAAAGTTTTTTAAAGAATGTAACTATTAAGAAGAAAAAAGATTGTAGTAAGCTTTTACATGCGTTAGAGAGTGCGCAAAAGCAAAAAAGTGTTCCTGTTGAATTTTCTAGATCTTATTCCTTGGCTACAAAAGACGAAATCGACAAGATTTTCATATGATAGGATTTAAAGTTGTTAATCTGGATTTGCTTTTACAAGTTAAATCTGAGGAGCAAATTAGAACAATATTAAACGACTTTGAGAGTCCTCTCAATCCTGATATAGAAAGTTTTTTAAAATATAAAGCTGTTGAATTTTCGAAATCAGCAATCGCAAAAACCTATCTAGTAATGGCTTCTTATCAAGGTGCAAACAAGATTGCTGGATATTTTTCAGTATCGGGTAGTAAATCTTTTGTTGTAAAAACAAAGGGAAATGAAATTAGTAAGAGTATGAAAAGAAGGTTTAATAAGTTTGGTACTTATGATGCTGTTTTGAAACAGTACCATATCGCGGCGCCGCTTATAGGCCAACTTGGGAAAAATTATAAATATGAAGAGCTTATTACTGGTGATGAATTATTAACCATGGCTGTAGACATGTTACGACATGTTCAATCTTTAGTTGGTGGTAAATTTATTTATTTAGAATGTGAAAATAATGAGAAGTTGATAGAGTTCTATATTAGGAACGGATTTAAAGTATTTGGTGAACGTAGCTTGGATTCAGATGAACAAGATTTTGCGGGACATATGCTAATTCAACTCTTAAAATATTTATGATTAGCATTAAAATTTATACTTAAAAAGGTGAATGGAGATTCCATTCACCTTTTTTGTTGTAACGATAGTGTCTCTTATATACTTCAATTAGACATATTAGAAGATATATTAATTTATAGGAACTCTAAATTCTCTCAATAGAGTTAATTTCTAGTTATTTCTTTCGTATTTACCTTTAACCAATATGCTAGTTCTGTATTTGTTATATTTCCAGCGGCAACATTAATAATCAGATTTTCAACGTCTTGTTGTGAAGCAGTAATATCATAACCATTGATAATAAGATACAAATACATACTATGAAGTGCAGTTCGTTTGTTCCCATCTATAAAAGGATGATTATTGGCGATACCATAGCATAATTGTGCTGCTTTATCATAGATTAAACTCCTTTGCTGTATTTTGACTTTTGTATTTCTTATATATTTGACTTTTATATCTATTATATAGGGAACAAATCAATATAAACAATCTGATTTATAATAAATAACCTAAAAGTTCAAAGTTAATTATCTCCTGAAAACTCAGTATTTATCTATATTCTTGCCATATAAATCTAATTAGTCAAATTAAAAGTCAAAAAAAGTCAAAAAATTTATCTTTGACCTATTGACTTTTTGACTTAATCAGATTATTATAATGTCATAAGGTTGAAGAAACCTAGAAATAAAGCAAGAAATTAAATAGATTTAAAAGGTCAAATAGATATACTTGTAGTAAAAAAGTGAGGTAATTTATATGAACAACAACTTTAATAACTTTGGTAGCGATTTCGGTAGCATGAATGATTTGTTCAATCAATTGATGGGTAACATGGGTGGTTATTCCACAGAAAACCGTCGTTATAAAATTAATGGTCGTGAAGTAACTCCAGAGGAGTTTGCTTTCTATCGTCAAACTGGTCGTTTACCTTCTAATGAAGAAATGCAAGCTGCTCAAGCTGCGCAACAAGGTAAAATGAAACAAGATGGTATCCTTGCTAAGTTAGGTACTAACTTAACGCAACAAGCTCGTGATGGTAAACTAGATCCTGTTATTGGTCGTAATAAAGAAATCCAAGAAACAGCAGAAATCCTTGCACGTCGTACTAAAAACAATCCTGTACTCGTAGGTGATGCTGGTGTTGGTAAAACAGCTGTAGTAGAAGGTTTGGCACAAGCAATCGTCAATGGCGATGTTCCTGCAGCTATTAAAAATAAAGAAATCATTTCCATCGATATTTCTGGTTTGGAAGCTGGTACTCAATACCGTGGTTCCTTCGAAGAAAATATCCAAAACCTTATCAAAGAGGTTAAGGCTGCTGGTAACATTATCTTGTTCTTCGATGAAATCCACCAAATCTTGGGCGCTGGTTCCACAGGTGATGGTCAAGGTTCTAAAGGTTTAGCAGATATCTTGAAACCTGCTTTGTCCCGTGGTGAAATGACTGTTATTGGTGCTACAACACAAGATGAATACCGTAACACAATCATGAAAAACGCAGCTCTTGCACGTCGTTTCAATGAAGTTAAGGTAAATGCACCATCTCCAGAAGATACTTTTAAAATTTTACAAGGCATTCGCCCATTGTACGAAGCGCATCATAACATTGAATTGCCAGATGCAGTGTTGAAAGCAGCTGTAGATTATTCCGTACAATACATCCCTCAACGTAGCTTGCCAGACAAAGCAATCGACTTGATCGACGTAACTGCAGCTCACTTGGCTTCCCAACATCCTGTAACTGATATTAAAACATTAGAAGCAGATATTGCAGAAGCTAAAGCTAAACAAGAAGAGTTTGCTCAAAAAGAAGATTACGAATCTGCTATTAATGAAAAAATGCGTATTCAAAAATTACAAGAAGAAATCGACAAACACACAGATAACCAAAAGGTTGTGGCTCAAGTTAACGATGTGGCTGAAGCTGTTGAAAGAATGACAGGTATCCCTGTATCTCAAATGGGTGCATCCGATATCGAACGCTTGAAAGACATGAAATCTCGTTTACAAGCTCACGTAATCGGTCAAGATAAAGCAGTAGAAGCTGTATCTAAAGCTATTCGTCGTAACCGTGCAGGCTTTGACGAAGGTAACCGTCCAATCGGTAGCTTCTTATTCGTAGGCCCTACTGGTGTTGGTAAAACAGAATTGGCTAAACAATTAGCACTCGATATGTTCGGCAACAAAGATGCTATCATCCGCTTGGATATGTCCGAATACAGTGATCGCACAGCCGTTTCTAAATTGATTGGTGCTACAGCTGGTTATGTTGGTTACGAAGATAACTCCAACACATTGACTGAACGCGTTCGTCGTAATCCTTACTCCATCGTATTGTTCGACGAAATCGAAAAAGCAGACCCTCAAGTTATTACATTGCTTCTTCAAGTATTGGACGATGGTCGCTTAACAGATGGTCAAGGTAACACAGTAAACTTCAAAAATACTGTTATCATTGCTACATCTAACGCAGGCTTTGGTTATGGTCAAGATAATGACGATGAAAATAAAGTAGATGTAATGGAACGTATCGCTCCATTCTTCCGTCCAGAATTCTTGAACCGTTTCAATGCTGTTATCGAATTCAACCAATTGAAAAAAGAAGACTTGAAGAAAATCGTAGATTTAATGCTTGATCAAGTAAATAAAACCTTAGCTAAAAAAGAAATCACTCTTGATGTAACTGAAGCAGCTAAAGAATTATTAATGGAACAAGGTTATGATAAAACTATGGGCGCTCGTCCATTACGTCGTGTTATCGAATCTGAAATCCGCGATAATGTAACTGACTTCTATTTGGATCACATCGATGCTAAACACTTGCTTGCTGATGTTGTAGATGGTCACATTGTTATCAGCGATAGAGACGTTGATGCTAATAAGACTCAAGATCAAGCACAAGATACAGATGCAAATAATGCAGAAAATAAAGACAACTAATTTGCATTGACAAATCTGAATAAAGTAGTAATATAAAAGCATAATTATATAGTGAGTATGCAAGGGAGCCTATTATATAGGCTGAGAAAGGGCTGCGAGCACCTGACCTTTATTACCTGATCGGGATCATGCCCGCGTAGGAAGCACGCTAATACTTAATACGGGTATCGATCATAGTATCGATACCCGTTTTTGCATACCTAGCTATATATGTATTTTGTATAGGAGGATGCAAATATGTTTATGACACAATTAGAATCTGCTGTAGCGGGAATAGTTACTAAAGAAATGAGCGTAGTAGCAGAAAAAGAACGGATGGATAAAGAGGTACTGCGTTCTTTAGTTGCAGAAGGGAAGGTAGTCATCCCTTGTAATAAGCTACATACCAATATTTTGCCAGAAGGGATTGGTAAACGTCTTAGAACAAAAGTTAATGTTAACTTAGGCACATCAAAAGACGTAACAGATTATGATAGTGAAATTGAAAAGGTAAATCGCGCTATTCGACTTGGAGCGGAGGCGATTATGGACCTGTCCACGCACGGAGATACACGTATCTTTAGACGTAAGTTGATAGAAACGTCACCCGTCATGATTGGCACTGTTCCTATTTATGATAGTGTTATTCATCATCAAAAAGACTTAGGTGAATTAACGGCCCAAGACTTTCTTGATACCATTCGTCTACACGCTGAAGATGGTGTTGATTTTATTACGATTCATAGTGGGATTACTAGAAAAACAATAGATCAAATCAAAAATCATAAGAGAATGCTCAATATTGTGAGCCGAGGAGGCAGCTTAGTCTTTGCCTGGATGAGTATGACTGGTCATGAAAATCCATTTTATGAATACTTTGATGAGATTTTGAAGATTTGTAAAGAATATGATGTTACCTTGTCATTAGGGGATGCCTGTCGCCCAGGTTGCTTAGCGGATGCTACTGATGTCTGTCAAATTGAAGAGCTAGTGAGATTGGGTGAATTAGCAAAACGAGCGAAACAATATGGTGTGCAAGCTATGATTGAAGGGCCTGGTCATGTACCTCTTAATCAAATTCAAACTAATATGGAAATTCAAGAGTCCTTGTGTGATGGTGCACCATTCTATGTATTAGGACCGCTTGTAACCGATATTGCACCTGGTTATGACCACATTACAGCTGCTATCGGCGGCGCAGTAGCTGGTATGCATGGTGCTTCCTTCTTATGCTATGTTACACCTGCAGAACATTTGGCCTTACCGAATGCAGATGATGTAAAAGATGGTATTATGGCGTTTAAAATTGCTGCCCATGCTGCAGATATTGCGCGAGGTATTCCGCATGCTAGAGATATTGATGACAAAATGGCTCGAGCTCGCCAAGTGCTAGATTGGGAACAACAATATGCATGCGCTATTGATCCTGAAAGGGCACGTGCTATACGTGAAAGCCGGGCTCCAGAGGAAGACCATAGTGATACCTGTTCAATGTGCGGTAAATTCTGTGCTGTACGTAGTATGAATAAAGCCTTACAGGAAGAATACATAGATATTTTATAGTTAAATCTGATATGGAATAGAGAGGTCACTATGGAAATTATTGTAAATGGCGAATCTAAATTAGTTGTATCTAATCAGCTTAGTGTCATTCTTGATGCGCTTGGATATACAGGCAAGCGTTTTGTAGTAGAACTAAATGGTGTAATTATCAGTAAAGAAACATATACCACGACTGTACTTACGGCGGCTGATCGATTAGAAATTGTTAGTTTTGTAGGAGGCGGTTAATATGTCAGATACATTTACAGTTGGTAATACTAACTTTTCAAGTCGGTTGTTAGTAGGAACAGGTAAATTTGCGTCCTATTCGTTGATGAGAGAAGCCTTAGAAGCTTCTCGGGCAGATATTGTTACAGTTGCATTAAGACGAGCTGGTACAGCACAGTCAGAGGGGGATATTTTAAGCTATATCCCTGATACTATGCACTTATTACCTAATACATCTGGTGCTAGAAATGCAGAAGAGGCGATACGTATTGCTCGAATGGCTAGAGAATTAGGTTGTGGTAACTTGATTAAAATTGAAGTCATTCAAGATCAGCGATATTTGATGCCTGACAATATGGAAACTATTAAGGCTACGGAAATATTGGCGAAAGAAGGTTTTGTCGTATTTCCTTATATGAGCCCTAATTTGATGGATGCTAAACGTTTAGTTGATTCCGGTGCTGGATGTGTTATGCCATTAGCATCTCCTATTGGTAGTAATAGAGGTCTTGAGGCAAAAGGGCTCATTGAAATTCTCATTGATTCCTTACAGGTACCTATCATTGTAGATGCTGGTATTGGGCGCCCTTCTGATGCAGCTATTGCTATGGAAATGGGGGCTAGTGCGGTATTAGTGAATACAGCTATTGCTACGAGCCCAGATCCAGTAGGGATGGCAGAGGCTTTTTATCATGCTGTACAGGCTGGAAGAAAAGCATATCTTGCTAAATGTGCCCCTAAAAAAGCTATTGGGAGTGCTTCGTCACCATTAACTGGATTTTTACGAAAGTAGGGTGAGAGAGATGTCATTTGTAGATGTACTTTCAATACTTTCAGATGAAGATATAGCGCAGACACTTGCAAATGTAACTGATGAGCAAGTGGCATCTACGCTTTCAAAATCTCACATGGATATACATGATGCATTGATTTTATTATCTCCTAAGGCTATTCCTCATTTAGAAACAATGGCTCAGTTAGCTCACGAACGGACGGTACAACAATTTGGATATACTATGCAATTATTTACCCCTATGTATATTTCCAATTACTGTGATAACGGTTGTGTCTATTGTGGGTATAGTCATCATAGTTCGATTGTTCGAGAAAAATTAACTATGGATGATATTGAGACAGAAGCACAATCTATTGCAAAAACAGGATTAGAACAAGTGCTAGTATTGACTGGTGAATCAAAAACATGTAGCCCTTCTTCATATATTCAATCGGCTGTGGAACGACTGGTTAAACTATTTAGTAGTGTTAGCATAGAAGTATATTCGCTTACATTAGAAGAATATCAATCACTAGTACAAGCTGGTGCTGATGGAATGACTATGTTCCAAGAAACGTATAATCCTACGTTATATAAGACTTTGCATCCGTTTGGTCCAAAGAGTGATTATGAAAAACGGATTGATACACCTGAATTAGCATGCCAAGCTGGCTTTAGAGTTGTTAATATTGGTGCTTTGATGGGGCTTGATGAATGGCATAGAGAAGCATATAAGACCATGTTACATTTGCAATATTTAATGCAGTCATATCCAGATGTAGAACTTTCGGTATCGGTGCCTCGAATTCGACCTTGCGCAGTGGGGTTCTCACCAGAACATCCTGTAGAGGATATTTCGCTAGTACAATATATTTTAGCGTTGCGCCTATTATTTCCACGAGTGGGGATTACTTTATCCTCTCGTGAAAGTAGAACTATGCGCGATCATCTTGTTCCATTGGGAATTACAAAAGTATCTGCTGGAGTCACTACTTCGGTAGGTGGTCATACTAAACAAGATGACTCTAGTCAATTTACCATTAGCGATAACCGTAGCGTACATGAAATGGTAGCTATGCTAGAACATACGGGATATCAACCAGTTTTTAAAGATTGGCAAATGTTGTGAGAGGTTATAGATATGACTCATTTAGCTAATAGTTTTGAACAGGCTATAGCAAGGTTTTATAGTGAATCTGAATTAGAAAAATTACAGAATGTAGTGGTCGGAATATTAGGGGCAGGAGGATTGGGTTCTAATTGTGCTGTTAATCTTGTGCGGAGTGGTGTACGTCATTTTATTCTGGCGGATTATGACGTTGTAGACATGAGCAATCTCAACCGACAATACTACTTTCCCTGTCACGTGGGGCAGTACAAGGTGGAGGCTTTAAAAGAGATATTGACTACGATTAACCCTAATGCTAGCGTTACCGCCTATACAAATAAAATAAGCGCATCGAATATACTGAGTTTGTATGAGACGGCTGATATATTAATAGAAGCATTTGATAATGTGGAATCAAAATCCCTATTTCTAGATTCTACTATGATACTTGATAAGCCTAAGATTATGGTGTCTGGTTTAGCAGGTATAGGCGATTCAGATGCTTTGAAAACGCAACGATTAGGTAGGGATTTGTACGTTATTGGAGATCAATGTTCTGATGTAAGTGATGCTAATCCGTATGCGCCACGTGTATCCATTGCAGCAGCTAAACAGGCTGATGTGGTCTTATCCATAGTATTAGATAAAGGTAGAGATTAAGATGAAAGCTATAACCCGGAAAGAGAAATTAACAAGAGTGCTGGACGCATGCCCTATCTATGGAATAACTGGCGGTAATCGAGATGTAGTGCCTTTGGTACAAGATATGCTTAGTGCAGGTATTCGAATCATTCAATATAGAGAAAAGCATAAAACACCAATAATACGCTACCAGGAGGCTATGGTATTACGTCAGTTGACTTCTGTATACCATGCGTCGCTTATTATTGATGATTATGTTGATCTTGCCTTGGCCGTGCATGCGGATGGTATTCATATTGGACAAGATGACTTGCCTCCTAATACAGTACGGCGAATTGTGGGACCAGATATGCTAATTGGTTGGTCCACGCATAGTATCAATGATTTGAAATGTGCTAATCGATATCAGAATATAATCGATTATATTGGGGTAGGACCTGTTTTCTCTACACAAACTAAACCTAATGCACATCCTGTAGGGATTTCCTATGTTCATTGGGCTAAACAATATAGTAAACTCCCAATAGTAGCGATTGGTGGTATTAAAATCTCTAATGTGGAAAGTGTTTGGAAAGCAAAGCCAGATTTTATATGTGCTGTATCGGAATTGACCGAGTCCCAAGATATGCAGAACACAATGTATGAACTTATGTCTGGGTACAGTAAAGTTAGATAATCTTAACTTAGATTTGCTTTTCCTACTAATATGAAAAATCGTAATAATAAAATTGTAAAATTTATTGTATGATGCTTTTTATATTTTGGTGATGAGCCACATTTTATGGTTAATAAATATAGAAATATACTACTTTGGCTTTGTATTATTATTTACTTAATATACAAAAAAGACGTTTTATGTAATATAAAGCGTCTTTTTTTTTACGCATAGATTTAAGTAAAATGCAGTTAAATTCTCTTAAATATAAAAAGTATATCGTATTGGTTGATAAAAATTAATAAAAGATAAAGTTTAAAAATAAGATGAACTAGTAAATGAGAATATAAATCGAAAATAAAATGAAGGAGAAGGGTTGTTTATGGTTATATTGAATTAAAATACAAGTTTACTTGTGTAAAAACACATCGAGAATAATAAAATATTAATAAAATATTGATTTTGTAGGGAATTAAAACCTCTCGATGGGTGCATAAAAATTTTTATAATCGTAAAAAAATAGTTGAGAATAAAAGAACTAACATGATAAAATTATGAAGTCGATTTTATGGGTGAGATAATTATATCGAAGAAATTGTCATAAAGATGAAAGTATAAAATACTGAAAAAATCATGTGTTTGAGAGTGTTAGTTATTAAAGGAGAACATGATGAATAAGATCTTTAAGGTTGTTTGGTCTAAAAGTAAACAATGCTATGTAGTCGTATCGGAAATTGCCAAAAATACAACAGGGAAAAAGAAAATTATTGTAGCGAGTATTTTGGCTACTTTAGTGATGCAAACAGTTAGCATTACAAATGTACAAGCTATAAATGAAAACGGTACGGGCTCACAAGCGTCAGTAGCGATTGGCTATGATAGCAAAGCATGGGGTACTACCGTTGGTGGCGTGGTTAACCCATCTGTTGCAGTAGGTACTGGATCGTATGCAGAAGGAAATTCGGCACTTGCACTAGGTACTAGAGCTTGGGCTAAGGGTTCATATAATGTGTCAGTAGGGCGTGAAGCAAAATCAAGTCAGGACTATGGAATTGCGATTGGTTATCAAGCTGATGTCTCGGCAATTCATGGAATGGCATTAGGCGAACGAGCAGCTGCCTCAGGTCAAATAGCTGTAGCTGTTGGCGCTAATGCTAAAGCTACAGGGGCTAACTCCTATGCAGGAGGTTTTAACTCTGCATCTAGTGGGACTAGTTCTGTGGCATTAGGCGAGTCCGCTACATCTAGTGGAGATACTTCTGTAGCGATAGGTAAGAATACTGTTGCAAGTGGTGGTGATGCGGTGTCTATAGGTTCATCATCGCAAGCCACTGGTGGAGATTCCATTGCATTAGGTAAAAATGCAAAAGCGAAAAATGGTGATACAATTGCCATTGGGCAAGACGCAGAAGCTAGTTTACTTAATGCTGTAGCATTAGGTAAAACAAGTAAGGCTACAGGGGCATCTGCAACAGCCTTAGGTCCACAAAGTACCGCTTCAGCTACATTTGCTACTGCTATTGGTATGAGTTCCGTTGCGAATCAAGAGTATGCAATAGCCATTGGCGGCGGTTCAGAAGCTACTGTAGCAAGAGGTGTCGCATTAGGTACATATTCTAAAGCAGATACAGCTTCGGGTGTATCTGGATATGATGCTAATGCAAATCGTACAAATAAATATGCTGGGTTAACTGGAAATACGTTGACTAGTAGTTGGGGGGCTGTATCTATTGGCGATGGTACTAATACACGTCAAATGACAGGTCTTGCAGCTGGTACAAAGGATACAGATGCTGTTAACGTAGCTCAACTTAAGAGTGTTAATTTAGCTGTTACTGGTGATAACAGTTCCAGTGGTGATGTTAATTTAGCAAATAGTAAGCTAGCTGTTACAGGTGATACAACATATGTAACAACAACTGCAGCGAACCAAGGCATAACTGTTAAGGGCGTTAAAAAAGATATTACCGTTTCAAACGGTACTGCAAGTGCAAGTGCAGGGATGGCCGATGCTAGAAATGTAGCAGAAGCCATTAATCAAGCCAATGCGGATCAAAAAATTACTTACAAAGCTAATGGCAGTACAGCTAATAGTGTTAAATTATCCGATGGACTTAATTTTACTAATGGCACATCTACAGTAGCTACAGTAGGGATCAATGGACAGGTTACTTATGATTTAAATGCAGCTACTAAAAAATCTATTGCTGATTCTGAAATAGCTGTAAAACGTACTATTTCATTAGGTGCGGATAGTGGTACGCGTTCTAGTCAATCATTAAACAATAGTAATGTAGATTTTAATGTTAAGGGAGCTAGTGGCTCTTATATTACTACGTCTATGATTGGCAATACGGTTAATATTAATACTACAAAAGGTACAATTCAAAGTGATGCTTCAGGAACGGCATCTCTATCTGGTGCTGATGGATTGGCAACGACTCAAAATGTAGCAACTGCTATTAATAAAGCTAAAGAAGGTGCTGCATGGAATTTAGCGGTTAATACTGGAGCAGCTCAAAAGGTTGCTGGTGGTTCTAAGGTTACTTTGCAAAATGGTAACAATATTGCATTGACACAAACTGGTACAACGATCACTGTTGGGACAACTAGTCAGCTTACAGCTGATGCTGTAACAGTAGGTTCTGGTACGAATCAGATCGTTTTGAATGGCACAACTGGTGAGGTTTCTGGTAAAAGTATCAAAACTGGAAATAGTACTTTGAATACTAATGGATTAACAATTTCAGGTGGTCCATCTGTAACATCTACAGGTATTAATGCTGGAAATAAAGTTATTTCTGGCGTAAGCCAAGGTGTAGCTGGTAATGATGCGGTTAATAAAAGCCAAATGGATGCAGCGGTTAAGGCTGTCGCTGATTCTACTAGTGAATTAGGTAAAAATACTATTACATTAGCAGCTCAATCTGGTTCTACTACAGGTCAAGCTTTAAACTCAGCTAGTGGTATCAAGTTTAATATTAATGGTGAAAGTGGTAGTGATGCTTTAATTAGTACATCTGCTAGTGGTACAAACGTATCTGTAGCATCTACACAAAAACTAAAAGATGCTGTGGCACAAGCAGCAAATGCAGCCAATAAAGATTTATCTAATTTATCTACAGCTGGTGATACACATATTAAAGATCTTGCTAAAACTGCGGCTACATGGAATGTGTCTACTAATGGTAGCAATAATACTGCTGTAGCAGGTGGTGAAACTGTAAACTTCGTTAATGGCGATAATGTAGCTGTTACGAATACAGGTCGCAACATTACGATTGGTACTGCGAAAAATGTATCTTTCGATAAAGTAACACTTGGTGGTATTACTATCGATAAAACAGATGGTATTAATGCTGGTGGTAAAGAAATTAAAGGCATTGCTGATGCAACTGCTGCAGACTCTGCAGTAAGCAAAGGTCAAATGGATACGGCTATTGCTAATGCACAAACAGCAGCAAGCTCTACTGAAAAAGTAGTAGCTAAAACATTGACTGGTGATAATAACTTAGCAACGGTAACAGGCCAAACTGGTACTGCTAAGAATGAAACGTATGAAGTAGCCGTATCTGAAAATGCAGTGAAAGCAGTAGCAGTCAATGCTGCACAAGATGCCGTTAAGGTGGCTGGAACTGGTTTAGCAACAGTCTCTGATGCTACTACAGGCGGTGTAAAAACATACACAGTCAATGTAGAAGAAGGTAAGCTTGTTCTTGATGATGCTACTGGTAACGTAGGTGCTGCAGGATCTACACAAGGTACTACAGCCGGTAAAGATGGCGTAGCGACAACACAAAATGTAGCGAAAGCAATTAACGAAGCTGTTACAAAAGCAAATGCTAATAATGCACAAGCATTAGCTGATGCAGAGCATAAATTTGATGGTGATACAGGCACAACCTCTGTTCGTAAACATGGTGAAGTGTTATCCATTAAAGGTGGCGTGACTACACCAGCTGACTTAACAACAGGTAATATTGGCGTTGTATCCGATGGTGCTGGTACATTAAATGTTAGATTGGCAAAAGCGTTAACGGGTCTAACATCTGCTACGTATACTGATGGTGCGGGTAATACACAAACTGTAACTGGTACATCCTCTACCATTACTGATGGTGCAGGTAATACCACAGTACTTACAAAAGGTGGCTTATCTACTACAGATGGTACTAATACTACAACAGTAGCACCTACTGGTGTTACTGCTACAGCTGGTACACATACTGTTAAGGTAGAAGGTACTGGCATTAATGCTGGCGGTACAGAAATTAAAGGTATTGCTGATGCTACAGCAGCGGATTCTGCAGTAAGCAAAGGTCAAATGGATACAGCCATTGCTAATGCACAAACAGCAGCAACTTCTACTGAAAAAGTAGTAGCCAAAACATTGACTGGCGATAACAACTTAGCAACTGTAACAGGCCAAACTGGTACGGCAAAGAATGAAACGTATGAAGTAGCCGTATCTGAAAATGCAGTGAAAGCGGTAGCAGTTAATGCTGCACAAGATGCAGTCAACGTTGCTGGGACTGGTTTAGCAACAGTATCTGATGCTACTACAGGCGGTGTAAAAACATATACCGTTAATGTAGAAGAAGGCAAGCTAGTTCTTGATGATGCCACTGGTAACGTAGGTGCTGCTGGATCTACACAAGGTACTACAGCCGGTAAAGATGGCGTAGCCACAACACAAAATGTAGCGAAAGCGATTAACGAAGCTGTTACAAAAGCAAATGCTAATAATGCACAAGCATTAGCTGATGCAGAACACAAGTTTGATGGTGATACAGGCACAACCTCTGTTCGTAAACATGGTGAAGTATTATCTATTAAAGGTGGAGTGACTACACCAGCTGACTTAACAACTGGTAATATCGGCGTTGTATCCGATGGTGCTGGTACATTAAATGTTAGATTAGCAAAAGCGTTAACAGGTTTAACATCTGCTACTTACACTGACAGTGCGGGCAATACACAAACCGTAACAGGGACATCCTCTACCATTACCGATGGTGCAGGTAAAACAACGTCCATGACAAAAGATGGATTATCCACCACAGATGGCAAGAATACTACAACGGTAGCATCTACTGGCGTTACTGCTACAGATGGTACACATACTGTTAAGGTAGAAGGCTCTGGTATTGATGCAGGCAACACTGAAATTAAGAATGTAGCAGCTGGCACAACAGCAACATCTGCGGTTAATAAAAAGCAAATGGAAGATGCTGTTAAGGCTGGAGGCACTTGGAAGGTTACAACCAATACAGGTGCCACAACAGAGGTAACTGGTGGGGATACGGTAGACTTCATTAATGGTGAGAATATTGCCATTACCAATACAGGTCGAAATATTACGATTGGTACTGCTAAGACCGTATCCTTCGATAAAGTAACAGTTGGTGGTATTACTATCGATAAAACAGATGGTATTAATGCGGGCGGTAAAGAAATTAAAGGTATTGCTGATGCAACCGCTACAGATTCTGCAGTAAGCAAAGGTCAAATGGATACAGCTATTGCTAATGCACAAACAGCAGCAACTTCTACTGAAAAAGTAGTAGCTAAAACATTGACTGGCGATAACAACTTAGCAACGGTAACAGGCCAAACTGGTACCGCTAAGAATGAAACCTATGAAGTAGCCGTATCTGAAAATGCTGTGAAAGCGGTAGCAGTCAATGCTGCCCAAGATGCAGTTAAGGTTGCTGGAACTGGTTTAGCAACAGTATCTGATGCTACTACAGGCGGTGTAAAAACATATACAGTCAATGTAGAAGAAGGCAAGCTAGTTCTTGATGATGCCACTGGTAATGTAGGTGCTGCTGGATCTACACAAGGTACTACAGCCGGTAAAGATGGCGTAGCTACAACACAAAATGTAGCGAAAGCGATTAACGAAGCTGTTACAAAAGCAAATACTAATAATGCACAAGCATTAGCTGATGCAGAACACAAATTTGATGGTGATACAGGCACAACCTCTGTTCGTAAACACGGTGAAGTATTATCTATTAAAGGTGGTGTGACAACACCAGCTGACTTAACAACTGGTAATATTGGCGTTGTATCCGATGGTGCTGGTACGTTGAATGTTAGATTGGCCAAAGTATTAACTGGTTTAACATCTGCTACGTACACCGATGCAGCAGGTAACACAACGACTGTGACAGGTGGTTCTACTACAATTGCTGATGCAGCGGGTAATACGCAAACATTGGCACCAACAAAATCTGAAATTAAAGATGCTGCTGGTGTATCCACTGTAACTACAAAAGATGGTGTTACTGCAACAGATGCTGCAGGCAATACAACGGCGTTAACAAACGGTGGTGTGCGCACTACTGATGGCGCAGGTAATACGACAGCGCTTACAAAAGGTGGCTTATCTACAACCGATGGTACGAATACTACAACAGTAGCACCTACTGGCGTTACTGCTACAGATGGTACACATACTGTTAAGGTAGAAGGCTCTGGTATTGATGCAGGCAACACAGAAATTAAAAATGTAGCAGCTGGCACAACTAATACATCTGCTGTTAATAAAAAACAAATGGATGATGCTATCAGTAAAGCTACAGGGGATGCAACTCACGAGTTCGGTGGTGATGATACTACTGTTGTAAGCCGTAAACATGGTGAACAACTTAACATTAAAGGTGGTGCATCTACAGCCGCAGCAGATCTTACAGATGGTAATATTGCTGTATTAGGTGATGCTACAACAGGTACATTAAACCTTAAGTTGGCAAAAGCGTTAACAGGTTTAACTTCTGCTACGTACACAGATGCAGCAGGTAACACAACGACTGTGACTGGTGGTAGTACTACGATTGCTGATGCAGCGGGTAATACGCAAACATTGGCACCAACAAAATCTGAAATTAAAGATGCTGCTGGTGTATCCACTGTGACTACAAAAGATGGTGTTACTGCAACAGATGCTGCAGGCAATACAACGGCGTTAACAAATGGTGGTGTGAGCACTACTGATGGCGCAGGTAATACGACAGCGCTTACAAAAGGTGGCTTATCTACAACCGATGGTACCAATACTACAACATTAGCACCTACTGGCGTTACTGCTACGGATGGTACACATACTGTTAAGGTGAATGGCTCTGGTATTGATGCTGGTAACACTGAAATTAAGAATGTAGCTGCTGGCACAACCAATACATCTGCTGTTAATAAAAAGCAAATGGATGATGCCATTAGTAAAGCTACAAGTGATGCAACTCACGAGTTCGGTGGTGATACTGGTAATACATCTGTACGTAAGCACGGAGAAGTATTATCTATTAAAGGTGGCATAACTGATACTACTAAACTGTCAGATAATAATATTGGTGTTGTATCTGATGGTGCTGGTACATTAAATGTTAAATTAGCTAAAGATTTAATTGGTTTAAACTCTGCTACGTACACAGATGCAGCAGGTAACACAACCACTGTGACTGGTGGTACTACTACGATTGCTGATGCAGCAGGTAATACAACAACGGTAACACCAAATGGTTTGACTGCTACAGATGGTACAAATACTGTTAAGGTGAATGGCTCTGGTATTGATGCAGGTAATACGGAAATTAAAAATGTAGCTGATGGTACTACAGCGCATTCTGCTGTTAATAAAAATCAGTTAGATACGGCTGTTAACAGATTACAAAATGCTACAGATAATATTTCCTTGAATATTGCAGGTAATAATGGAACCGGTAATATAAAACTTAAAGACCAAGTGCTTCATATCGATGGTACAAATGGACTTACTACAAAGGCGAATGGTCAGTCTGTAACAGTGGGCCTAGATGATGCTACGATGAGCACGATTAATAATACGGCAGCTTTAGCAAATAATGCAGCGAAAAAGGATTTGAGTAATATTGATCAAGCTGGTAAAGAAGTGATTAAGGATACGGCTGCTTGGCATGTGAAAGTAAATAGTATGGCACCGGAAACTGTAAAAGGTGGAGATACTGTTACTTTCAATGATGGCCATAATATAACAATTACTAATACTGGTAAGGATATTACAGTAGCAACTAAGAAAGACGTAACTTTCGATAAAGTGTCTGTTGGCGGTATTACAATTGATAAGCAAGCTGATCATATCTCTGGGGTATCCTCAATTACTGGTAGTGGTTCTGGTGCACCAACTATGACCTTTAATGCGTCAAACGGATCTACTCCTAGTAGTGTATCAATGGATAGCAATTTAGATATGGGTGGTAAACAAATTAATAATGTGGCGGCAGCTACACGTCCTACTGATGCAGTTAATAAGCAACAAGTTGATCAAGCGGTGAGGAGTCTTGCTGGTATGGCAGATAGTGCTGCTAAAAAGTATGCTAGTAAGGCGGGTGCTAATGCGGCTGCATTGGCTGCGTTGAAACCAATTCAATATGATCCATTAGCCCCAACACAAATTATGGCTGGTATTGGTAATTATAAATCCCAAACAGCTGTAGCTCTTGGTGTAGCGCATTATGCTAATGAAGATACTATGTTTAATATTGGTGCATCTTTAGATAGCCAAGATGCAATGCTTAATGCGGGTGTGACTCATAAATTTGGTTCTAGTAGTGAAAGAAAAAATATTCCTGATCGCTATAAGGGTGGTCCTATTAGTTCTATTTATGTAATGCAAGATGAAGTATCTGCATTAAAAGCACAAAATAGTGAAATGCAAGCCATGTTAGACAAACAGTCTTCTGAAAATGCAGCTATTATTGCAGAAAACAAAATGCTTCGTGAGCAAAATGAAGAAATGCAACGTAAAGTTGATTTAATTCTATCTAAATTACAATAATTGGTGTTGATACTTTTATTGTAGTTACTGAAAGAGCTCAATCTACTGAGGTAGGTTGAGCTCTTTTTATGTTTTTCTCTAATATACAATTATAAAATAATTTTCTAGATATGATAAAAATCATTGGTAAAACATTTGTAAATTTAGTATAATCATATCAATATTTATAAATTCTATAGAATTTAAAAAAGAGATGAAGAAAGGGAGGAGATTATTGATGTCACATTATGTAGATCTAAATAGTGATTTAGGTGAAAGTTTTGGCAACTACACATTAGGCATGGATAGTGAAGTATTAAATCACGTCACCAGTGCTAATGTTGCTTGTGGCTGGCATGCTGGGGATCCTCTCATTATGGATGCCACAGTTCGTATGTGCAAGGAAAAGGGCGTAGCCGTAGGGGCTCATCCTGGGTATCCTGACTTAATGGGCTTTGGCCGTCGTGCAATGGCAGTAAATCCCGCAGAGGCAAAAGCGTATATGATATATCAAGTTGGTGCATTGCAAGCCTTCTGTGATAGTTATGGCGTTACATTACAACATATGAAATTACATGGTGCTTTTTATAATACTGCTTGTGTAACTCCTGCATTGGCAGATGCCGTATTAGATGGATTACAAGCGGTAAACCCTAATATTGCAGCCATGGTGTTAAGTGGTAGCTATATTGCAAAAGAAGCACAGCGCCGAGGCATTCCTGTAATTCAGGAGGTATTTGCTGATCGTGGTTATACTGATGAAGGTACATTGGTACCTCGTACAGAACCTGGCGCTTTTATAAAAGACCCTCAAGAGGCTCTTGAACGAGTTCTTATGATGGTTACAGAAGGCAAGGTTGTCACTAATACAGGTAATACTATTGATATTGTAGCTGATTCCGTATGCGTACACGGAGATAACCCTGAAGCAATAGCTTTCACAAATTACATCCGTGAAGGCCTTACAAAAGCGGGCGTTACGGTGGCTAATTTTCAAAACCGTAAATAGTAAAACGGCGATTATAAAATAAGCAATACATAGCAAATACGTAATAAATAGTGAATACGTAATAAATAGTAAATATGTAGTAAATAGTAAATACATAATAGATCGTTAATAAATAAATTATTGTGTGGAGGTTTTTATGAAACCAATTTCAGGTAAAGCAAGTTTATCTGTCCTCTTGGGGGCAGCTTTCTTGATGGCTACGTCCTCTATTGGGCCGGGCTTTATGTTACAAACGGCGGCATTTACAAATGATTTAAAAGCAGATTTTGCGTTTGCCATCATTGTGTCTGTTATTTTTTCAATTATTGCACAGCTTAATGTGTGGACAATCATTGGCGTATCTAAAATGCGCGGTCAAGATATTGCAAATAAAGTATTGCCAGGACTTGGCTACTTCGTAGCATTCTTGATTTCCCTTGGGGGCCTTGCTTTCAATATTGGTAATATTGGGGGCGCGTCTATGGGCCTAAATATTGTATTTGGTATTGATACAACTACTGCGGCGGCTATCAGTGGTATCCTTGGTATTCTATTGTTCGCCTCTCCCAAAATGGGTGGTGTACTAGACAACACCGCTAAAATTCTTGGTACGGTAATGCTTGTGTTAATTGGTTATGTGGCGTTTTCTACAAACCCTCCAGTGGCTGAAGCGGTTACTCATGCGGTGGCACCAACGAATTATCCATGGCTTGCTACCATTACCCTTATCGGTGGTACCGTAGGTGGTTATATTACATTCTCTGGTGGTCACCGTCTTATCGACGCGGGCATCACTGGTCAAGAGCATTTGAAAGATGTACGTCGTGCAGCGTTCATGGGTATGTCCGTAGATGCAGTGGTTCGTATCTTGTTATTCTTAGCGGTTCTTGGCGTTGTGTCTATGGGCTATGTACTAGACCCTAAAGATCCAGCTGGTTCTGCATTCCTTCTTGGTGCTGGTGAAATCGGTCATAAATTGTTTGGTATCGTGTTCTTCTGTGCAGCCTTAACATCTGTAGTAGGTGCAGCGTACACATCCGTGTCCTTCTTAAAAACATTATTCAAAGTAGTGGAACGCAATGAGAAATTGACTATTATGACATTTATCTTCGTTTCTACATGTATTTTGATCTTCATTGGTAAACCCGCATCCTTGTTGATTTTGGCTGGCTCCGTAAACGGCTTAATCTTGCCGATTACATTGGCAGTAATGCTCTTTGCTACTCATAAATCTGCAATCGTAGGAGACTATAAACATAATAAACTGTTATACTATACAGGATGGATTGTAGTACTTGTAACAGCTTACATCGGCGTTACATCCTTACAAGGCATTGCTAAATTACTTGGTTAATTTGATAATTATGAAAGTACCATTATTTTCGTTTGAAGGTAATGGTTCTTTCTGGTTTTAGGAAGGAGATACCTATGAAACCTATAATTTCACCTGTAGGGGATTGCGCTATCTCTATTGATTTTGGTCAAGTCATCGATCCAAAGATTAATCGACATATTCGACAAACTATAGAGCGACTTCAAGCGTTACAATTAGATGGGATTATTGAATTAGTACCTACCTATTGTGCATTGCTTTTGCAATATGATGCTATGCTATACTCTTATGCAGAATTGTGTAACATCATTGAGCCTACACTGGAGCAGACTGTAACAGATAATGCTAATGAACTTGTTACCATTGTGGAAATTCCTACTGTGTACGGCGGTGAGTTTGGACCGGACCTTGGTTTTGTAGCCTCTCATAATAATCTAACTGAAGATGAGGTCGTAGCCATTCATAGTGGTACAGATTACTTGGTATATATGCTTGGTTTCATTCCTGGGTTTACCTATTTGGGTGGCATGGATCCACGTATTGCAACGCCTCGTTTGTCCTCACCGAGAACATTGATACCTGCAGGCTCTGTAGGCATTGCAGGGGAACAAACTGGTACGTATCCATCCGACTCTCCAGGAGGATGGCAAATCATAGGACGAACACCAGTAACCATGTATGATATGTCCAAGGAACAAGCGGCGCTACTGAGTGCTGGCGATTATGTGCGCTATGTGCCAATAGATGAAGCGGAATATAATCGTATTAACGCATTGGGAACAGACTATGTGCCATCCATGTATGAAGTAGAGGTAGGTGAGTTACGTGGCTATTAATGAATTTAAACCAGCATCTATCTACGTAAATGCACCTGGCATGTACACTACCATTCAAGATGAAGGACGCGTTGGGTTCCAACAATATGGTATGCCTGTAGCAGGTCCTATGGATAGTGAAAGTTATCTCTTGGGGCAAGCGCTAGTAGGTAATGTAAAAAGGGCAGGTGCCTTAGAATGTACATTGTTGCCACCTACACTCACCGTGAAAGGCACATGTATCGTTGCTTTCACAGGGGCCGATATGGAACCAACCATCAATAGTGTACGAGTACCGAGATATATTCCATTTGTATGTCACGACGGCGATATCATTTCTGGCGGTTTTAGCCAATGTGGTGTGCGTATGTACATTTCTTTCTCTGGAGGTATCGACGTGCCAAGCGTCAACGGCAGTGTATCGACCCATACAAAGGCGAAAATTGGGGGACTAGAAGGTCGTCCGTTACAAAAAGGTGATGAACTTGGCATTAAAGCATTCACTCGAGATGAAGTGCATATATGCGAGTATCGAGGTGAAGGGCATAATTTATTCAACACGGCCTTATATAACCGCGGTGGCCGTGAATGTCATGAACCGTTACGCGTTGTACTAGGTGATCAAGCAAAACATTTCACAGAGAAAGGTATCAAGACCTTTAGTAATAAAATTTATACACTGACTGTAGAATGTGATCGAATGGGCTTCCGCCTAGATGGTCCTGAAATCGAACACGTAGACAGTGCAGATATTATTTCCGATGGTGCCGTTTTTGGCTCTATCCAAGTGCCTTCTAATGGACATCCCATTGTCCTCATGGCGGATCGCCAAACAACAGGGGGCTATACAAAAATAGGTACTATTATTACCGCAGATTTACCTCGTCTCAGCCAGTTGCCAGTAGGGGATGGTATTAATTTTAATATCGTGTCTATTGACGAAGCGCAAGACATATACCGAGCCTATATGGAACGTTTACATAAACGTATTACATTGGCTCATGAACAAAGTGCCTATGTATTTTCCTTTAATTAAGGTTATATAGTTAAATTGCATATAATAACATCAGCTATCTCATTGAGTGGAAAACTTGATGAGATAGCTGTTTTTGATTCTCTGTTATATCTATTGGGAGAGGTTTATATCAATAAAAATTTATCAAGTATATGCAGTTGCAGAAATAAAATGAAGCTATGATGAAAAATCATTTGAAAAGATGAAAATTAGATGATAAAATATCGACAAATATCGAAATAAAAATCGGAGAGGAATTTTATTCGTTTGTTAAATCATTTTTAATGTGTATACGATTGAGAGAGGATTAGACAATTAGTATGAATACTATGTTTAAAATTATTGGGTCCACATCTAACCAATGTAAAAAGAAAATGCTAGTGGCGGCTATATTAACGATATTAGCTATGGGTGGCCCGTTACAAGTAGGTGCAGAAACAACAGTTACGGCTGATAATGTTAATGCTATGCATATCACAGCTAAAACTGTTAACGTTGAGCACCGTGGTATTGTAACTGAAATTGCTGGTGATGTACTTAATATTTCTAATGGACATGATTTGGATTCTTGGGTAACCCAATTACAGCCAGGAATGTTAGGTATACGTAATGGTGATTCAAGCTTTATGGTTGCAGAAGGTGGCGCTGAAATTAGTGATTTAGAGCATAAAAACGCTGCAGGAATGATGCCAAAAGGCTTTGGTATTTTTGGTGAAAATAATAAAGAAATGCAGTTTACCTTAGATAAAGTAGATGTAGCTGGTAATAAAATTGAAAATGTTGCTGAAGGTACTGCGGATACAGATGCAGTAAACGTAAAACAATTGAAATCCTATGTAGATTCTAAGGCTAATCGTACGCCGGTTAGACTTCCGACTCTTTCTCAGCATGGTGTTAATACCAATGTACTCATCGGCGCTAATCCAGATGGGTCTACAAATTATACAGTTAGTGTAAATCCAGAACTTGTTAACTTAACATCTGCTGAATTTGGTCTCGATACAGATCCTAAACGCAGTATCGTAAATACAGAAAAATCTCAGTTCTTTGATGGTGATGTAAATACTGCTGTTCGAGCTAATGGTGTAAAGTTAGAAAATACTAATAATCTAGACGTAGCAGAATATACAATGGATGGCATGATGGCTGATTCCAATGGTAAGCATGTACGCTTTGGCACACAGGGGATTGATGCTGGTGATCAAGTGATTGCTGGTGTAAAAGCAGGTGTAGCTGATAGTGATGTAGTAACTGTGAAACAGTTAAAAGATTCCATCTCTAATGTTGGAGGTAATGTAAAAACATCTACTTTGACCATTGATGCTAACGGTAAGGTTGCAGGTGAAAGTGGGGTAGCAAAAGCAGATAATGTGGCCGCTGTAATTAATCAAGTAGTAGAACGAAATACTAGTGATACGAAAGAATTAAAACAAGCGATTAACAGTGTATCTGCTGAAACGCAACGTGTTGGGGCTCATGCAGCGGCTATGGCAGCATTGAAGCCAATTCAATACGACCCTTTGGAGCCAACACAAGTGATGGCTGGCGTAGGTAATTACCGTGGCGAAACGGCAGCAGCTCTTGGCTTAGCTTATTATACTAATGAAAATACCATGTTAAATGTAGGTGTTTCTCTTGGTAGCCATAATATGGTAAATGCAGGGGTAACTCATAAATTTGGGTATAGTCCAGAGAAGAAAAATATTCCTGATCGTTATAAGGGTGGTCCTATTAGCTCCATTTATGTCATGCAAGATGAAATGACACGTATGCAAGCAAAAAATGATGCGCAACAAGTTGAGATTGAACAACAACGAGCTGAGATTGAATCCTTAAAATCGATGGTACAACAATTATTAGCAAAATCTTAACATCTGAAAATTTGTTTCAATAAGTGCAAGATGTAAATAGTATGAAGATTAGTGTTTTGTGTTTGTTAATGCATAAAATATTAATATATTTACAGAAATAGTAATGAAATATACAGAATAAGAAGGCTGTTATATATGTGGAATTAATCACATGTATAACAGCCTTTTTTAGTTCCATATATTAAGATTGCTAATTAATCCGAGTTGTGTATATGGAGGAAAATGAAGGGTTTATATCCCAAATTTTAAAACTATAAAAAAAGTATATATAGAACGTAGTATGTTTATAAAAACATCGAAAATACTCGAAATGAAATTGATTTATATTATATATATTTGATAGAATGTGTTGTATGAAATTTTGATGAGGGAAGCTTCAAATGATTGAGAAGGAGGGATTACGATTAATATAGGGATTACCTTTTTTTGGGGTAAATCATATAATCATATCTGGTCAAATGGGGCCGGACAGAATATGTACTTCTTAAAACAGTGCCTAGAACAAATTGACGGTGTAGACTCTGTTTATTTTGTGTATTGGCGAAATGATAAGAAGACATTATCTGATAATATGCGATTAGATTTGATGGATATCGATATTTATGACAGCGATGAAGTCATCGATAAAACTGATGTTTTGATTGAGGGAACATTAACATTAGAACCACAAATCGAAGCAGAATATCGTAAACGTGGTGCTAAAATCGTGTCCTACCGCATGGGGAATGATTTCATTGCCGATATGGAAAAGATGGTTAACGATAAACCTGGTGCCCGTGCTTTCAACGGTACAAAATATGATGCAGTGTGGATGATCCCACAGCACATAAATACGAACCGTTGCTATTTAGAGATTATGTCAAAAGCTCCTGTATATGAGGCTCCTCATTTATGGGATCCATTGTTTTTAGACCACATGACTCAATCTATTGAAGAACCATATAGATTCGGATATGAACGTGGTCATATAAAAGCTAATGGTGCTCGCGTCTCTGTATTGGAACCGAATATATCGGTACTAAAAAACTGTATGATCCCAATTTTGATTGGTGAAGAAGCGTATCGGAACCACCCAGAATTGGTGAAACATATATATTTATGTAATACCTATGACATCAAAGATAATGATGCCATTTTTAATTTTATCGGCTTTACATCAGGAGTTAAGGATAACATTATGACCGTTGAAACGCGTCATATTACGCCGCAGTTCCTTGCAAAATATACGGACGTTGTGCTTTCCTTCCAATGGGAAAATGCATTGAACTATGTATATTACGAGGCACTATATGGTGGCTATACATTAGTACACAACTCACCAATGTTAAAAGCACACCATGTAGGTTTCTACTACGATGGGTTTGATGCTTACGACGGTGAACGTCAATTGATCAATGCTATTAAATCCTATGATGATGATTTTGAAAGCCATAAAAAATGGAATGATAAGCTCATTGATTCAGTGTCGCCATTCAACAAAGAAAATATACTTAAATATCAAATATTGTTAGAGAAATTAGGAGTAAAAGGTTAGTATGAATAAAATTTTTAAGGTTATTTGGTCCAAATCTAAACAGTGCTACGTAGTAGTATCTGAAATGGCTAAAAACACGACAGGTAAAAAGAAAATCGTTGTAGCAGGTATTTTGGCATCCTTGATGATGCAACCATTGGCGACTATGGATGTTAATGCTATTGCATCGTTTGGAGGGGTATCTAAAAAAGGTGCTATTTCTATTAATGGTCACAATGCTTCTGGTGCAAATGCTACTGAAGAGAATGCGATTGCTATTGGCCAATCCTCAAATGCCACAGGTCGTGGTGGTGTTGCGTTAGGTAATGATACTGCAGCTACATGGAATGCCTTTGCAGCTGGTTGGAATGCAAAAGCTACAGGAAAAGGTGCTATTGCATTAGGTCAAGCTACAGCTAACAGTGAAAGTGCAATTGCTCTTGGTACAAATACATCTGCTACTGCTAATAGTGCTACTGCAATTGGTACAAGTGCAGCTGCATCTGAAAGTAGTGCGGTAGCAATTGGTAATGCAGCAAATGCAAGTAAATCTGATGCTATTGCTTTTGGTACAAGTGCAGCAGCATCTGAAAGCAGTGCTATTGCGATTGGTAAAAGTACTCAAGCTAAGTCTGGTAAGTCTATAGCTGTTGGTGAAGGCGCAGTTGCTGATGGTACTGCAACCATTGCGATTGGTGCTGGTAACAATGCAACTGGTTGGGGTGCAACTGCAATTGGTAAAAACGTACAAGTTACAAGAGAAAGATCTATTGGTCTAGGCTGGGACGTAACTGTTGATCAATCTGGTTCTACTTTAGTAGGTTATAACTCTCAAGTACATGCTAATCAAGGTACAGGTCTTGGTTCTACAATTAATATCACAAGTGCGGCACAATATGGTACAGGTATTGGTTACCAAGTAGATGTAAGCGGTAAGAATGCTGTAGCTATCGGTTCCAGCGGTGATCTTGGTACTCATACCACTGCTAGTGCTACGGATGCTGTATCTATTGGTACAGCTACAGTGGCTTCTGGTGAAGCAGCTACAGCGATTGGTAAAAAAGCAGCTGCATCTGAAAGCTCCGCAACAGCTATTGGTAATGGTGCAACTGCAAGTAAAGAAAATACGATAGCATTAGGTACAAGTGCAACAGCATCCAAAACAAGTGCAACAGCCATTGGTAATGGTGCTAATGCAACTGATTCTTTCACTGTGGCAATTGGTAATAATGCGACTGCAGGAAATACTAGTGCTATCGCGATTGGTAATAATGCAAATGTTACTGGTATGACTTCTGTAGCAATTGGTAACTCTACTACCGCAACAGGTAGCACAAGCGTAGTTATTGGTGACGGTGCTTCCTCTACTCAGGCATTGGGTACCGCATTAGGTAGAGGTGCAACAGTAACTCATCAAGATAGTGTTGCTTTAGGTGCTTCTTCTGCAACTGCTGCTCCTGTAAGTACAAGTACAATGACTATTTCTGGTAAAAGCTATACATTAGCAGGTGGTACTGCTAATGGTACTGTTTCCATTGGTTCTTCTACTAAAAAACGTACTATAACAAACTTAGCAGCTGGTACTGTATCTGCTACATCTACAGATGCAGTTAACGGATCTCAACTACATGCTGTAGTTCAAGCAGCTGAAAGTACAGCTACAGCACTTACAAGCGTATCTACAGCTGTTACAAGTGTATCTACTTCTCTTACAAGCGTGTCTACAGCAGCGAGCTCCGCCCTTGTAAAAGCAACTAGTGCAGAATCTAAAGCTGATGCAGCAGCTGCTACAGCTAACGCTACATCTACTGCACTTACAAGTGTATCTACTTCTCTTACAAGTGTTTCTACAGCAGCAAGCTCTGCCCTTGTAAAAGCAACTAGCGCTGAAACTAAAGCTGATGCAGCGGTTTCCACAGCTAACTCTACAGCTGCAGGATATAATGCAGCTAAAGCAGCGATCTCTAGTTCTGCAGCAGCGGCAGAAGCAGCAGCAACAAAAGCTGTATCTTCTGCATCTGTAGCAAGCACAGCTGCATCCAATGCAAAAGTAAGTGAAACTAATGCTGCTTCCTCTGCTACAGTTGCTTCTACAGCGGCTACAACAGCATCTACAGCTGCAACAAAAGCAGCATCCTCTGCAACAGCAGCATCTACATCTGCATCTAGCTCTGAAAGCTCTGCAGTTCGTGCTGAAGCAGCAGCTAATAAGGCTGCATCTTCTGCGACAGCAGCTGATAAATCTGCTCAATCTTCTGCAAGCTCTGCTACAAAAGCAGCTGATTCTGCTACAGCAGCGGATAAATCTGCCCAATCCTCTGCAAGTTCCGCAACAAAAGCAGCATCTTCTGCAACTGTAGCGTCTACATCTGCATCTAATGCAAAGGTAAGTGAAGATAATGCGGCAGCATCTGCAACAGCAGCATCTAAATCTGCACAATCCTCTGCAAGTTCTGCAACAAAAGCAGCAAGTTCTGCCACAGTAGCATCTACATCTGCATCCAATGCAAAGGTAAGTGAAGATAATGCGGCAGCATCTGCTACAGCAGCGGCTAAATCTGCCCAATCTTCTGCAAGCTCTGCTACAAAAGCAGCTGACTCTGCTACAGCAGCAGATAAATCTGCACAATCCTCTGCAAGTTCGGCAACAAAAGCAGCATCTTCTGCAACGGTAGCGTCTACATCTGCATCTAATGCAAAGGTAAGTGAAGATAATGCGGCAGCGTCTGCAACAGCAGCATCTAAATCTGCACAATCCTCTGCAAGTTCCGCAACATTAGCGGCATCTTCTGCCACAGTAGCCTCTACATCTGCATCCAATGCAAAAGTAAGCGAAGATAATGCGGCAGCATCTGCTACAGCAGCGGCTAAATCTGCCCAATCTTCTGCAAGCTCTGCTACAAAAGCAGCTGA
>OIFU01000310.1_pt1 | contig 29046 bp, 9 predicted proteins | sample 1582141 | NCBI WGS metagenome assembly OIFU01 (sample SAMN07501047, study PRJEB24779) | human gut metagenome | isolation source: stool | host: human infant | place: USA: Pittsburgh, PA
CAATGCGATAAAGATGCTTGCCCTGTTGGAAGTAGAAAGTCACCTTGGTCAGATCGTCCTCTGGACCAGCGAAGGTTGACCGCATCTCCTCAACATTGCGGTCGCCACTGGTTGTGGCAAACAAGGCAACCGTCATGGCATCAAAGAGGGTACTCTTACCAGCCCCCGTGTCCCCACCAATCAAAAAGAGGGGAGCGTGGTCAAACTGGGTGAAATTGATGACTTCCTTACGATAAGGTCCAAAATTGGTCAATTCTAACTGAACTGGTCTCATTGTCCACTCCTTCCAATCTCCTCAAAAATACTTTCCACAAGGGCAGTTTGCCTCTCAGACAAGACATCGCCCCCAGTCACTGTCTGGTAAAAATCAGAGACAATTTCCTGTGGAGACTGCATTTCCAAATCTTTTAAGTGCTGATCAACAGTCAAGCTTTCTTCCCTGACATCACCCAAACGACTGAAAGTGATTTCTACAATGTCTGTCCCATAAATCTCTTCCAGACGGGCACGCACATTGATGCCCTCTAATTCCTTACGGCTGGACAATTGAATATCAAAGGCAAACCAGGCCTTTTGACAAGGTTGCTCCTTATAAAATTCAGGTGACATCAAGGTTTCAAAAGGCGCCTGTAAAACCACAATCGGCCGTCTGACCTCTAGAGGATGGAAGGTCTGAGACAAATCACCAGACGCATCCAATTCAAGAATATAGACACCCTTTTCTTCCTTACGCTTGGCTTCCTTGACATTAAAGGCGATTGGACTGCCTGAATATTGCACGCGCTTGGTCGGACTGGCAAAACGCGTATGGATATGCCCTAAGGCCACATAATCGAAAGCCTTGAAAAGGTCACTGGTCACATTGGTAAGGCCACCTACCGTATTGCTAGTTTCAGACAACATCAATTCCCGTAGACTTTGACCATCGCTATCATCCTTCTTAGAAACCGCAAAATGCGTCACCAAAATATGGGCTTTTTCAGGATCAAAAGCTTTTTCCATATCTTCAATAATGTAGCCCAAGGCATCACAAATCCCCTGAATTTCCTTATCCTCATCGTCCTTATAGTAAATACGAGCATCAATAGGATCGATAAAAGGCAGCAGGAAAATCTGGCAATCCTCCAACTCAATAGGCTCAAAAGCCTCCTCCAAACGTGTGCTTAAATGAAGGCCCTGAGGTTGAAAGAAGTCACGCCCAAAATGCAAACGTTCAGCTCCATCATGATTACCACTGATAGCATAGACAGGAATCTGTTCCTCCAGTACTAAGCGGGCCAAGGTCTTATTAAAAAGCTTAATCGCATCCACAGGGGGCACCGCACGGTCATAGAGGTCTCCCGCAATGATAACCCCATCCACTTTTTCGCTAATAGCCAAATCCACAATCTGTTGAAAGGCCCACGCCTGCTCCTCCAACAAAGACCAGCCATTGAGGGTTCGCCCCACATGCCAATCTGACGTATGTAAAAACTTCATGACAGTCTCCTCATTCGTTTTGTCTTACTCTATTGTACCTTATCAAGCTAAATACTGCTTAAAAGATTCACAAACCTTGGGAGATTCCGTGAATTTTATCCACAAACAAAAAATCTCTCCCGAGCAATCACACTCGAGAGAGATTTTATTTTTGGATTTTATGAGAGATAAGGTGTGGAAATCTTAGTCTTGGTTTTTACGACGATTCATAGCCGCAAGTCCTGACATGAGTCCCATGACAACAACACCCATTGCTGCAAGGTTATTATCTGACTCACCTGTTACTGGCAATTGTTCATCGCCTTCTTTAGCTTTATCAGAACCATCTGCCTTCTTACCATCTTTATTTCCAGATTTCTTCTTATCTGAACCTTTACCGTCTGAAGCGCCATCAGCTGCTGATCCAGATCCAGAACCCTTAGATCCTTTAGAACCGTTTGAAGTTGCTTTTACAGCTTTAGAAGTTGAGCTTCCAGATTGACCACCATTGCCATTTGAAGGTGTTGAGCCATCTTCAACCTTACGGTAGATGTAAGTTACGACTGTTTGACCTTCTGTCATCTTGTCTGTAGATTTACCTTCTTGACGGATCAATTCATATTTCACACCGTTACGGTAGATGTAACGGTCACCATGAACATTAACTTCTGAACCAACAGAGTTAGTGATCACAAGTGGCATCTTGATTTGGTTACCATACTCGTCACGGTAGATAACAACGATAGTACCAACTTCTTTGTTAACTGCCGGTTTAGCAGGTTCTGCATTAACCACCTTGTAAACAACCTTTGTATCTTCACCAGGGTTGCTTGGTGTCACACCAGTCTTATCAGCCTTGTAACCTTTCACTTCAGGAACAAGTGTCATAGCAGCCTTAGTTGGATCGTTAGGATCATTTGTGTAAGTAACTGCTTCAACACCTGGGATTGGATTCCCTTTTTCGTCAACGGCAATAATCTTACCAAATTTAGTGTAAGTAACCGTTTCAACCTTGCTGTCCATAGTGACATCTTGAGAAGCCACACGACCTTTATCTGCGAAGTAACCGTTAACCATTGGTGTAATCACGAGATCAAACTTAGTCTTATCTGCCTTCCATTCACCTGCAGTAAGAATATCACCTGTTACAGAGTCAAGCGTCAATGAACGTTTCCATTGTGCTTTCTGAACACTGTCTGCTGGCAATTTAGCATTGCTATCTTTGCTTGCATAGTGAACAGTATATGTCACATCTTTAAGGTAAGCATCCTTAGCTGGCCATTTTGGACCGTTTGGTTGGTTAGGATAGATTGGTGTTCCTGGTTCGTGAGCATTGTCTGGATTAAAGTCAAGTGCTACACGTTTGAAGCTTACTGTCCAAGCTTGGTCAACTGTGCTATCCAAGTCAAAGCTTGCACCAGCTGGGTAACCATCTGTTACAAGGACATAGCCAAGGTCTTGATAGTGTTTGATACGTTCAGCTGTTGAATAGTTAACCGCTTCACCAGACTTACCAGCCAAAGCAACAGTTTCAAGGGTTGAACCACTTGTTTCATCACGGTAAACAACACTTGCTTTTTGATCATTCTTAACGTAAACAACCTTAGTATCGCTAGACAAGTCACCTGGTGTTGCAGGTACTACCTTAGCAGTGTAACCTGGGATAGTTGGCAAGTTCTTGTCAACTGCAATCATCTTAGTTGGATCGTTAGGATCATTGATGTAGGCAGTATCAGAGACACCTGCAATTGGCTTACCATTTTCATCGACAATGACAAATTTACCAAAAGCCTTATAAGTTACGGTGTCAGTTGCTTCTGGAGCATCTGGAGTTACTGTCTTACCACCTGCTACCGCTTTATCTGCAAAGTAACCATTAACAACAGGAACCTTAACTGTACCGTAAGTGTGGCTAGTTTCATTCCAAGTCACCTTACCAGTCGCTTGGTTATCCTTACCTGCAAAGGTATAGTCAGATTTCACATCTGCAGCTGGAGTTTTATCGCCTGCACCTTGGAAGGTAACCGTTTGTTTAGTAGCCTTAGTCACATCGTTAACGATTGCTACGTAAACGACACGAGTGTCTTCACCTGGATTTGATGGTGATGCAGGGACAACCTTAACAGTGTAACCAGGAATACTTGGAAGCGTCTTGTCGATGGCAATCATCTTAGTCGCATCATTAGGATCGTTAGTGTAGGCAGTTGTTGATACACCTGGAATTGGACTGCCATTTTCATCCACAGCAATGAACTTACCAAAGGCCTTGTAAGTAACTGTATCTGTAGCATTTGGTGCATCTGGAGTAACTGTCTTGCCACCTGCTACGGCTTTATCAGCATAGTAACCAGTAACAACTGGAGTTTTGACTGTTCCATAAGTGTGAGTCGTTTCAGTCCAAGTTGTTGTATTAGTTGTAGGATCTTCTTTACCGTTGAAGCTAAAGTCATTTTGAGTGTTAGCAGCTGGTGTCTTCGTATCAGCACCAGTGTAAGTTACTGTTTGACTTGTTGCTTTTGTGACATCTTTAGTGTCTTTTTCAACGATAATGTGGTAACGGTAACCAGGAGCTAGGTATTGACCACCGCCATTGGCATCAATCGAAGCATCCAAACCTTGTGAACCATTAGCAAATTGAACAAGGTCAACAACACGACTTTGGTTAAAGTCCCAAGTACGATCTGAGCGAATGGTTGCAATACCATTTGTATAGTCATATTGACGTTCTGATTTTAAGACATCTACGTAAGCATTAGCTTTAGATTTGTCAGCAGACGCATACTTGATACGATAACCTGCTGGTACTGGAGGAAGCTCTGTTATACCCGCATCGTAGATCTTATTGTAAGTCCTACCGTTTGCAGTGATTGTTTCAGTTGAGTTGTTGATACGGTATGTTGAAGATCCAGGAATCTTGTTTCCTGCTTCATCAACGTAGTCAATAATACCAAGGTTGGCATAGTTAACGACAACCATATAGTTACCATTTGTAATGTAGTCATAAGGTCTCATAACCCCACGATTATCACGACCAACTCTAAGATTGTTGATGTAATCAATGTTAACAAAGTATTGTTGACGTTCTGGCAAATAGGCAAGTTTGTAGCCTAGGTTTGTCAAATCAGGGTTTGTTGAACCTGCTCCAGCATTTGTCAAAACAGCAACCGCATCAGCTGAACGAAGACTACGGTTTGATACCGCAAGTCCCATAGCATTGATGAGATTTTCAGAGTTAAGGCTTGCTTCAGCAGCATTCAATTCACTGCTTGTCACGGCCAACTCACTAGTCGCCACTTTAAGGACGCTATTTACAGCATTGGTTGTAGACTCTGCGCTGGCAGTTTCTGCTGCAGTCGCAACTGAAGCTGCTGCACTTGTTTGTGCTGATACTTGACCAGCAACAGGAGCTTCGGCTACTGCTGTTGAGCTAAGAGCTTGTGCACTAGTCGCTACAGATGAAGCAGTCGCTGCTACAGATTCAGAGCTCGCTTGCGATGCAGCCTGAGAAGCTGCTTCTGAACTAGATGCTGTTTGACTAGTTGTTGAAGTTGCTTGGCTTTCTTGAGCTGCTGATTGTGGCTGTTCACTAGCCAAGGCCACAGTAGAGACTGAGCTTGGTGCGTTTTCTGTTGTTGCTGGAGCTACTGATGCTGTTGTTGGCGTTGATTGCTCCACGACGACATCTGGCTCAGCAGTTGTTTCCATACCTGCGGTAGTTGGTGCTACCGTTTCATCAGCTTGGGCACCCTGTGCATTTGAGAAGATTGAAACTCCCAAAAGGACAGAGGCTACACCAAAGCTGTATTTTCTTAATGAAAAACGTTGGCGTTTATTAAACATATCTCTCATAATAATAAATTTCCTCAATATCCAAATTACTTTATATACAGTTTCCATTTTATACTATAATTATTAAATTGTCAAATATATAATGATTATTGTTCTAAAGTTTAACTTTCATTAGAGAATATTAATTTAAAACTTTTATCTAAGTCCTTTGAAACATCAAAATGTTCGTGCTTTTATTTACCACAATCCTCTGTTTTGTTAGTTCTATAATTTTCAAAATACTTTCATATCAAACCATTTTTCATTAAAAACGTTCATCACCCTAACCTTATTTTTTAGTTTTGGTGATATTTATTAAAATACAAAATACTCTCCCTTCAAAAAGAAAAATTTTTTAACGACTCAACTCACAGTTCTCTCAACCCCTTGCCAATACTGACATAGAGACTCCTTACTACTCCTTTTTCGAACAAACTCAAAAATCCCTTTGGTATTTACCAAAAGGGATTTTTTCATCTATTATTTGAAAATAGAACTTGTGAAACTATCTGTCTCTTGTAGGAGTTTCTTATAGACAGCTTCTTTGAGTTTCGTCGTATGGCTTGTTGACACAGATTTATTACCGTTATTATCTGTTTTAAGACTTGCAGCATCTTTGGCTACTGCCGCTTTAAACAAGGTCAACAAATCATCGTAAGAACTTACAGATGTGCCATCAATAGCAACTGTCGTCAAACCATGGGACGCTTTTTCTTTCACTTCTTTGAAGTAGGCCTTCTTGAAGTCTTCTAGGGTGTTGAACTGGCCATCAGAAATCTTGTTAATGATAAAGTCATCACCAAGGGTGTTCTTACCAGCTGCTTTGGCTTCTTGTTTATACTTGTTGGTCGCATAACCTAGGAAGCCTTTTTCATAGCCGTAGTAACCCCAGAGTCTGAAGGTATTATGCTTGAAGGACATAGCACCTGGAGAGCCCTCACTGGTATTACCACCATAAATGGCAGACATCATAGGCACATTGACATAGGCAGAAGAGAAATCCTCAGGTTTATAAACTCCATTTCCAGGTCCACGATTGGTCATGAAGTTATTATCTACAAGGTCATCAATAGAGGTCAAATTAATAGCCTTTTCACTATCACTTAAAGCACGAACCTTGTCGTATTGATTTTTACTGTTACCTCGTAGCTGTTTATCTACCTTCTTGAACCATGCGTTATTGAGCTCTTGCTTGCCTTGACTGAGGACTGCTTCCCCTTCCAACGAATCAAGAAGCATAAGGGTATCGTTGTAGCCTTTCATGTAACGGTCGATGGCTTCACGCGAGTTCAACTTGTTTGGATTCGTATTGTACCACTGATTACCGTCGTTTTCTCTTTCAAAGGCCATGTTAAGTCCCAAAGCCCCGTATTCACCTTGATGGCCCTGAGTAGCTGGTGATTGCAACATCCCTTGGGCATAAGCTTCAACGTCTGTTCCTTCACGACGACCAAAGCCTCCAAAGTAGGCAATACGGTCATTGATATGAGTTGTTTCATGAGTGAAGGCCGAAGCACCGTACTCACTAATCATGTTAGACATTACAAAAGTAACTTTGGCACGATTATCATATGGATTGTCGTAGATGGCAGCATAGGCACCGGCCATGGCTCCGTTATCACCATAGTACTCACCGACTGGTCCATAGATTTCACGGATTGGCGCATAGACTTCTGTACTGTTCTTGAATTGGCCGTAGCGCTCTGGCCAACCTGGCCAACCATGACCCCAGACATAGAAACCTTCCCAGACTGGATTGACAATGTCTTTGAACAATTTGTTTTTGACATTATCCGCAGCCAATCTTTGCCAGAAATCAAGATAGTTGATTTGACGTTGAGCGGCTAGATCAATCTCAGGTTTCAACTTCTCTAAGGTTGTATTGTACTTGTTAGCCGTACCATAAGACATGGTGTCATAGGTAGAAATCAAGAACATCTCTGTCTTATCAAGGTTCAACAATGGCAAAATCATCTTGCGGTGGAGACCACGACTAAGGTTATCATAAACACGATACTTGTGCTCACCGACACCTTCATTTTGAGATGCCTTCTCAACAACGTAGACCTTATCCTTAGCAGCATCGATAAACCAATCATTCATATTGTCGATAGTGGTAAAGAGTTTTCGGTTGTAATTAAGGAAGTCGGTCAGATCACTAGAAAGGGTACTTTTGGCGAGAACTTCACCAAAAGCATCGTAGGTTCTTGAACCACTGATATTATTTTCCTTAGAGCCAATCTCAATCAAACGGTCAAGGACATCCACATTTTTACCATAGAAATCTGGTTTGAAGAGCATGATTTCTTTGATATTAACATCATCAAACTTCACACCATAGTAGCGATTCAAGTAAGTCAAACCTAACAAGAGGGCCGCTTTATTTTTCTCAACCTTGTCAAGAATCATTTGTTGGGCAGCTGGTGATTGGTTAAGCTGGTGGTCTTCATTTTGAACCAGCTTAGTCACCAGGTTAGTTAAATTAGCCTTAACAGCTTCAAAACTTTCTTCCAAGAAGAGGTTCTTGATAGCATTGACCTTGTTTGGACCGGTACGACCAAGTTTTTGGTAAATCGGATCAGACTGCAACTCAATCGGCTTAAGAATATCAACAATACCATTGATAAGACTTGAGTGGTCTTTTTGAACGATATTCGGAGTGTACTTGATACCCAAATCAGAGACAGTATATTCCTTAACGTTGCTCAAACCTTCTGAACTCTCTGAAAGCTTGAAGTAGTCTTTGCTTCCATCAGCGTAGTGAACAATAATCTTGTTAGCATCGCTTAGGTCTGTAACAAAATTACTGTCTTTCATTGGTGTCACTGAGAGCACCTCTTTGGTATTCAAGTTATGGTCTTTAGCCAGTTTGTTTGCTTGATAGACAATATAATCCTTGTTATAGAATGGCTGGAATTTCTCAATATTCTTGTAAGCCTGCTTGTATGCTGGCTTATAGTCTTGAATATTGGCAAAATCAGCTTGACTAGAAACATTGTTAAGAGTATTCAACGCGTAAGGCTCGCTAACAAATGTATCAGCTGTGATCTTGTAACCTTCAACACGCTTGTCAGCTTCTTCCTTGGTCAAATGTTTGAGCTTATTCGGACTCTTAGTATCTTTACCAGTACCATCTTCGGCCGAGCTGTAACCAATAACACCAAAGAGATCTTTGATGTATGGGCCACCGTCTTCATCATTGACATCGTTAGAAGCAAAAATTTCTTGACCCTTGATAACCTTAGCATAGGTCACATTGTCTTGAACAGCACCGTAAGGCCATGTCTTAGCGACAATACCACCGACATTTCTTGTGTTTTTAACATCAAGAACACCTTTAGCTACTGAATTGGTTACCTTGGCCTTAGTTCCTGATTTCCAACTGTTGAGCATGTAAGTGACAAATGGCACCAACATACTTGCGTTGGCATTTTGAGCTGTAATGGTCGCATCAACATAGGCTCTGTTGACGAATCCCATGTAGTTTGAACCAGCAATCCCACCAACTGTTGAGTTATTACCAACAGAGTTGATTTTACCGAGAAAGGCAACATTTTCAATCTTGCCATCTTCATCAATTTTATTGACAATACCTGCAACGTCTTTGTTACCAGTCACTGAACCAGCCACCTTAACATCTTCAATCAGACCTTTGTTTTTAAGGTTAAATCCAACCGTCGCGATTTGATTTTGATCAGGGCGATTGATGTCTACATTTTCAAAGTTGATATTCTTGATCGTTCCGCCATTGATGACATTAAACAATGGATGCTCTAAATCATAGATGGCATAGCGTTTGTCACCATCACTGAGCAACTTACCAGTAAATTCAGTCGTAATGTATGATTTGCCGTTTGGCACAACATGACGAGCACTCATACTTTGTCCGAGCCTAAATTCACCTGAAGGGTTAGCCTGAATGGCATTGACCAACTCAGCAAAATCGTAGTAAACATTGGCTTGGCTAGCCTGAGGTTTCTCAATGTAATAGCTATAGGTTTGAGCAAAATGGTTTTGGGCATCACGTTGAACCAAATTGTCCGCTGCTGCAGTTACCTTATAAATTGCCTTGCCATCAACCGTCGTTTCTTCGATGGCTTTTACAGCCAAGTAAGTGGTCTTCTGATCCGCAGAAGTCATCTTCAAGTAGTAATTCGTGAGATCCTGAGGTACAGCTGCCAGACGAGTCTCATCCACTTCTGTTTGATTGTCATACTTAATCAAATCTGTACGTGCAAAATCTTTAAGCTCAACCTTCTTGAGATCCAGTTGGAGAGTTTGGTCTGCCAAAACCTGATTCTCCTCACCATTGCCACGATCATAGGTCATGGTTGTTGTGAGGGTATATGGCTTGTAATAGTCTAAGTTTGTTAGGTCAACAGTCAAGGTCGTGCTAGGAATATCAAGCGTTTGGACAATCTGTCCGTTTTGCTTGAGGACCGCTTTAATAGTCGTGATAGCTGCTGAACCTGGATTCGTCAAGTTGTAGCTAAGTTTAGCACTACGACCCAAATCATCCTTGTCAATCTGTGTCAGCGTAAGCACTGGTTTTTCAGACACCTTGGTCCCTTTGTGAACGATACGATCTTGAACAGGAACTAGCACGGTTTCAGTGACAGTTGGTGCCTCAGACGTCTTATTCCCTTTGTAGGTCTTATAGACTTTGGTGATTTTGTTTTGACCTTTTTGACCTTCTTGAACAACCTTTAGAGTGCCCTTTTCAAGACTATCATCTTCTTGGACAATCTCTTTAAATGGAAGCTCTACGATAGACTCTTCCGTCGTTGTTCCATCTAGAGGCTTGCTGCCACGACGAAGCTTTCTAGGTTGTGGTACCTCAATAACCTTACCTGATACAATAGTTGGCTCACCAACCTTGACACCATCAATGGTTTGGTAAATTTTCTGGATTTCTTGGCTACCTTTTTGACCTTCTTGCTCGACAACCTCTTCATCCACATACTTGCTATCATCAGTGATAACTTCGATAGGATAATCGATGGCTTGCGTTTCAGTCTCTGTGACACTTCCAACAACTGGAGTGTGGACAGGATTCTCGGGTTGGACAGCCGCCTCACCTTCGTGACCTGATTCTTGTGTACCCTTGGCTTCCAGTTTGCCAGTATAGTCTGGATTAGCAGGTTGAACAGCTGCTTCGCCTTCATGACCGGATTCTTGTGTACCCTTAGCTTCCAGTTTGCCAGTATAGTCTGGATTAGCAGGTTGAACAGCTGCTTCACCCTCGTGCCCAACTTCCTGAGTACCGTTAGCACTGATCGGTCCTGTGTACTCTGGGTTAGCTGGTTGGACCCATGCTTCACCCTCATGACCTACTTCTTGGGTACCATTGGCACTGATCGGTCCAGTGTACTCTGGATTAGCCGGTTGGACCCATGCTTCACCCTCGTGACCAACTTCCTGCGTTCCATTAGCACTTGTAGTATCGCTACTGATTGAACCTGTGTACTCTGGAGCGACAGGTTGAACAGCTGCTTCGCCTTCGTGACCTACTTCTTGGGTACCATTAGCACTGATTGGGCCCGTATATTCAGGGGCAACAGGTTGAACCAAAGCTTCACCCTCATGACCTACTTCTTGTGTTCCATTGGCACTAATCGGTCCAGTGTACTCTGGGTTGGCCGGTTGAACAAGGGCTTCACCCTCATGACCTACTTCTTGTGTTCCATTGGCACTAATCGGTCCAGTGTACTCTGGATTTGCAGGTTGAACCAACGCTTCGCCTTCATGACCGACCTCTTGGGTACCATTGGCACTAATCGGTTCAGTATATTCTGGATTTGCAGGTTGAACAGCTGCCTCGCCTTCATGACCTGATTCTTGCGTACCTTTAGCGCTAATTGGTCCTGTGTACTCTAGATTAGCGGGTTGAACAGCCGCCTCGCCTTCATGACCTGGCTCCTGAGTCCCTTTTTTCCAACTGATTCCCTTACTATCCCTATCAGCTGTCCCCTGACTAACTGTATTATCTTCTTTTATTGAAGACTCAAGCCCTTGCAAAGTATTCTCCAAAGGTTGTTCAAGCTCCGGCTTAGCAGAGTAACGCAGATAACCCACATACTCATAACCATCAATGGCAATAACACCCTTAGCCAAATCTTCTTTATTTGAAACCGCAAGAGTTTGATTATAGGCCTGCAACTCCTTATTTTGCAAGGCAAGAACCTCTATCGGCACAAGGAGACTTTGCCCAGCGGCCCCAATCAAGACCAAGCCAATAATTTTTTTACGATGTTTTTTTGAAAAGAGCAACACTGCCATAGTCGCTGTTGCCAATCCTAAACCTGTCGCTGCCCAGTCAGAACTTCCTGTCTGAGGAAGAGTTGCTTGACTGTCTCCCTTACGTTTATAAACCAGATAAAAAGTGTCATCATTTTGATATTCCTTGGGAATAGCATGTACCACTTGCTTCTGCTCTTCAGCAGTTAATTCATTTTCTGTGACATAGGCCATATGTACCGATGCATCAGTCGTAACCTGATCCGCCGAAACTGGTTTAGACACGAAAAGACCACCTGCTAACAAGAATGTCCCGATAGCAACTGGCCCTACACCTACTGACAATTTACGAATGGCGTATTTTGTCACTTTTTCAAAAACATGATTTGCTTGTTTCATTCAAAATCTTCCTATATGTTAATCCTTGTACCCCAAGGCACGTCAAAAAAACGAAGACATTATTGAAAAAACACGCACTCTATACATTTATTAACCTTCTTCCGAAGTCTATCATATCCTTTTTTTAATCTTTAGGCAAGTATTTTCTCTAATTTTTAATCAATATAAAAAACGGATTATGATTAGTAACTAGCTCCTCATGAAAATAATCAAACCTTTTCATATAAGCATTTTCATGCATATCACTATTTATGGAAATTTCCCCTATAATCTAAGTTACTAATATTTTTTGAATAAACCTCTTTAGCTTTCGAGTTTTTATCTAATTTTTTAATATAAAGGCTCTATAATTTCTGTAGTGGGTAAAACCACTGTAGAGATTATAGAGCTTTTTGAGTGTACACAAAAAGTCCCATAAGAACTATAATGAAAAGCGACCAAACCATCATTAGGAAGAACTCATGAGACTTATTAAGAATACCACAGAATTAATTGGAATTAAAGACCCTAACATCATTATTTCACTTGTTTTTGAAACTAACACTCATATCGAGATTCATGCAAAACTTGATTACCCTGCACCATCATGTCCTCATTGCCATGGAAAGATGATCAAGTACGACTTTCAAAAGACTTCTAAAATCCCTCTTCTTGAACAAGCTGGAACTCCAACACTACTACGTCTGAAGAAACGTCGCTTCCAGTGTAAAGTGTGTAGGAGAGTCACGATAGCTAAGACATCAATCGTTGAGAAAAACTGCCAAATCTCCAATCTTGTTCGACAAAAGGTTGCACAACTTCTAACTGAGAAGGTATCACTAACGGATATTGCCAGAAGACTTCGTGTATCGACGTCCACTGTCTATCGTAAACTTGACCAGTTTACTTTCAAGGAACATTATGACAAACTCCCAGCTATTATGTCCTGGGATGAGTTTGGGTTCAAGAAAGGGGAATTGGCTTTTGTTGCGCAGAACTATGAGACAAACAAACTCATAACTATCCTTGATAATCGCCGTCAAACCACTATTCGAAACCACTTTTTGAAGTACCCATTGAAAGTTCGACAAAAGGTACAGTTTATTACAATGGATATGTCTGGAGCCTACATCCCACTAGCCCGCAGACTCTTTCCAAACGCCAAAATCGTTCTTGATCGTTTCCACATTATCCAGCACCTTGGACGTGCCTTTTTAAAGACAAGAATTGCGATTATGAACCAGTTTGATAAGAAGTCACTACCCTATCGAGCCTTGAAAAATCACTGGCGACTCTTCCAAAAGGACAGCCGTAAGTTATCTCTCAACTCTTTCTATTCAAAGACTTTCCGCCAAACTTTAGCACCACATGAAGTTGTTGAGAAGACATTGATTTTCTCAGAAGAACTCACCAACTACTATACTCTTTACCAGCTTTTACTTTTTCACTTTCAGGAGAAAAGAGTAGATGAGTTTTTTGAGCTCATTCAAGAAAACTTAAATGTCGTCAATCATGATTTTCAAACTGTCTTTAGGACTTTTCTTAGACACAAGCAATACATCAAAAACGCCCTAGAAACGGACTATTCAAACGCGAAACTGGAAGCTACTAACAAGTTGATTAAAGATATCAAACGATTGGGCTTCGGTTTTAGAAACTTCATCAACTTTAAGAAACGTGTCTTCATCACTCTGAACATAAAAAAAGAGAAGACCTATCTGGTCCTCTCTAGATGTTAGCTTTTCGTCACCCACTACAGTTGACAAAGAGCCCACAAAAGAGACTCACCCCTTATGGGATGAGTCTCTTTTTCGAAAACTGAAATAGTCTAACTAACTATGTTGAGGGATTTAACCTATGAACTATCTTAGTCTTCTTTTTTGCGTTTTCCTGCCAAACCAAGTCCAGCTGCCGCAAGGATTCCTCCGAGAGCCATAGCTGCCATAGACGCATCATCACCTGTTTCAGGGAGTGCTGGTCCTTTAGGAGCTTCTGGTGTAGTTGGTGGTGTCACTGGTGGAACCACTGGAGTTGGAGGAGTCGGTGGTGTTGGTGGTGTTGGAGGAGTTGGTGGAGTTGGTGGAGTCGGTGGTGTTGGAGGAGTCGGTGGTGTCACAATATTGTTGAACTCAGTATCTTCTGGCAATTGAGAAGTTACTGTCAAGACTTTACCGTCTTTAGTTACTGAAACAACGACTGTAGCAACCATCTTATCGTAGGTAACAGTTGCATCGTTACCTTGTACTTCTTCTACTGTGTAGACGTGAGTACCTTCTTCACCACGTTTGTACTCAAGAGCAGAGAACTTGATCTTACCGTTAGCATCATTGCTTACAGTTTCGATCACATTACCCTTGCTGTCTTTAAGTACGAAACTAAACTCACCAGCTTTAAGTTCACGACCTTCAAGTTTCTTAGTGAATTCAAACTCAACCTTAGTTGGGATATTGACTACACGTTTTTCTGTTGGTTTTTCTGGTTTTTCAACAGATTTCTTAGTTGGGTCGTATTGGTGGACGATTTGTGACGCAGTATTTTCGATGTCTACACCATCTTTAGCAGTACCTTTGATAGTTGCAGGAATATCGAACTTGTAGTAGCGTCCGAATGCCAATTTGGCAGTATCGATCACTTGTGTGTTTTCTGCATCACCGAGTGACTTAGTAAGGTCAGACTTAGATGTTGCAGTAATTACACCATTTTCAACCTTGATGTCAAACTTAGCTGTCACATCTTCTCCTGTTACAGAGTCGTATGCTTTAATATCTGCGACATTGATGTTCAAGTTTTCGCTGTCATATTTATCTGTAACACCAACAGATTGGATATTTTGAGCGTCAGTGAAGTTGTTTGTATCAAGCCATACTTGGTAGACAAACTTATCACCTTTCTTGAGTGTCTTAGTATTAAGGTTTTCAGCTTCGTTATTAGCTGTGCTGTCAGCGTAAGGATCTTTATTAGTATCGCCTACTTTATCTTTCAACTCAGCATCATCATCAACAAGTTTCATACCAGTGATATCGAATTTTTCTTTAGAAACAACGTATTTCTCTGGTTGGAACTTAGGTTTTTCTGGTGGACGAACAGTATTGTTGAATTCTTTATCTGCTGGATCAGTAACCTTAGTGATAAGAGCTTTGGCTTTACCATCATGTGATACTTCAACAGTGACAAGAGCTTTCATACCGTCGTATTGAACAGTACCGTCAGTACCTTTAACTTCTTCTACTGTGTACTTGTAAGTGCCTTCTTGGCCTTTCTTGTACTCAATAGGTGAGAATTTTACGTTACCTTTAGCGTCATTGCTTACAGTTTCAAGAGTCTTACCTTCTGAATCTTTAAGCACGAAGCTGAATTCGTTAGCTTTAAGCTCACGGCCTTCCAAACGTTTAGTGAAGTTGAATTCTACTGAAATTGGAACACTGTTAACACGTTTTTCAGTTGGTACGTTTGGTTTTTCAACTTTCTTAGTTGTTGGGTTGTAGTAGTTAACAACTTGGGCTGCTGTATTTTCGATATCCACACCGCCAGCGACGTCTGCTTTCACCGTTGCAGGAATATCAAATTTATAGTAGCGACCAAACTCGAACTTAGTAGTGTCGATAACTTGAGTGTTTTCAGCATCGCCAAGTGACTTAGTGAAGCCATCTTTAAGGTTAGCTGTAACAACACCATTTTCAACCTTAATGTCGAACTTAGATGTTACATCCGCACCTGATACTGAATCGTAAGCCTTGATTGCTGATGCATCGACATCCAACTTAGTTTCATCGTAGTCATCAGTGATACCAACAGTTTGGATATGATCCTTGTTGTTAGCGTCAAATTGAGTTGTATCAAGCCATACTTGGTAGTAAAGTTTTTGACCAGGTTTAACTGACTTAGTATTCAAGTTTTCCAATTCGTTGTTTGATGCATCATCAGCGTAAGGGTTGGTATTTGTATCTGCAACCTTATTAGCCAATTCTTTATCATCATCAACAAGTTTAGTACCTGTTACGTCGAATTTCGCTTCAGAAACAACATATTTTTCTGGTTGGAACTTAGGTTTTTCTGGTGGACGAACAGCATTGTTGAATTCTTTATCAGCAATTTCACCAACAGTTGCTACAAGAGCTTTAGCAGTACCATCATGAGAAACAGTGATTGTTACATTCGCTTTCATTGTATCGTATGTAACAGTTGCATCAGTTCCTTTGACTTCTTCTACTGTGTACTTGTGAACGCCTTCTTGGCCTTTCTTGAATTCAAGTTTAGAGAATTTAACGTTACCAGCTGCATCATTCTTAACAGTTTCAACAACTTTACCTGCTGCATCCTTCAACTCGAATGTGAATTCGTTAGCTTTAAGCTCACGACCTTCCAAACGTTTAGTGAAGTTGAATCCGACTTCAACTGGAACACTGTTGACACGTTTTTCAGTTGGTTTAGTAGGAATTTCTGTCTTCTTAGTTTGTGGGTTGTAGAAGTGAACTACTTGTCCAGCTGTATTTTCAATATCTACACCACCAGGAACAGAGTCTTTAACAGTAGTTGGGATATCGAATTTATAGTAACGGCCAAAAGCAAACTTAGTTGTGTCGATGATTTGAGTATTTGCATCGTCTCCAAGTGACTTAGTGAAGCCATCTTTAAGGTTAGCAGTAATCATACCATTTTCAACTTTGATGTCGAATTTAGCTGTTACATCTTCGCCTGTTACTGAATCGTAAGCTTTAATAGCTGAAGCATCAAGATCCAATTTAGTTTCATCGTAGTCATCAGAAATACCAACTGTTTGGATGTAATCCTTGTTGTTAGCGTCGAATTTAGTTGTATCGAGCCATACTTGGTAAACAAGTTTTTCACCACGTTTAACAGACTTAGTATTCATGTTTTCTTTTTCGTTGTTTGATGCATCGTCCGCATATGGGTTCGCATTTGTATCTGCGTACTTGTCTGCCAATTCTTTATCATCATCAACGAGTGAGTTACCAGTGATGTCAAATTTCTCTTTGTTCACAACATATTTTTCTGGTTGGAACTTAGGTGTTTCTGGTGGGCGAACTTTGTTGTTGAACTCTTTATCGTTAGCACTTGAAGCGAATCCGCCTGTTGAAGCGTGGTTAACGACAGTTGTGAGAACTTTGCCTTCCTTAGTAACTTCCACTGTTACAGTTGCTTTCATAGCATCGTAAGTGATTGAAGTATCTTTACCAGCTACTTCTTCAACTGTGTAAGTGAATGTCTTACCAAGATCTGCTTTGCTGAACAAGAGTTTTTCAAACTTGATGTGACCATCTTTATCGTTGGTTACTGTTTGAAGAACCTTGTTGTCTTTGTCTTTCAATACGAAGCTGAACTCACCTGCAGTCAACTCACGGCCTTCAAGTCGTTTAGTGAAGTTGAACTCGAGTGGAACTGGAACGTTGTTTTCACGTGTTTGAGTTGGTTTTTCAGGAGTTGTAACTTTCTTATTGAATGGGTTGTATTGGTGAATTGTTTGGTTAGCTGTATTTTCAATATCTACACCGTCGTTAGCATCAATGTCTTTAACAACAGCTGGAATATCAAATTTATAGTAACGACCAAACTCGAATTTAGTTGTATCGATGACTGGAGTAGCATCTGTTGCACTAATAGCTTTAGTCAAGCTTGCTTTAGATGTACCATAGAGAACACCATTTTCAACTTTAATATCGAACTTGTCTGTAACATCCTTACCAGTGATACCATCGTAAACTTTGATTTCAGAAGCGTCGATATCGAGCTTAGCTTCTTCGTAGTTATCTGTGATACCAACTGTTTGAAGGTTGCTTTCTGCAGTGAAATCACGAGTATCAAGCCATACTTGATAGTAGATCTTTTGACCACGTTTGAGGGTCTTACCATTCAAGTTTTGGATTTCAACTTTATCAGCTGAATCGTCGTCATCAGCAAGTTTGTTACCAATGATGTCGAAGCTTGGTTCTGAAACAACATATTTCTCTGGTTTGAAGTTAGGAGTAACCTCGTTATCGAAGACACGATCGTCACCACCATAAGCATCTCCACCTACTGTAGCGTAAGAGATAACTGTTGACAATTGATCTCCTACTGAAGGTTGGATAACTTGAACAGTAACATTGACTTTCATGTTATCGTAAGTAACAGTTGTATCAGTTCCTTTAACTTCTTCTACTGTGTAGTTGAATGTCTTACCAAGATCTGCTTTAGCATAGTTGATAGTAGAGAATTTAACTTTACCTTCAGCGTCATTCTTAACAGTTTCAAGAACATTACCTTTTTCATCTTTCAATTCGAAAGTAAATTCTTTATCTTGCAACTTACGTCCGTTAAGTGTCTTACCGAAGATCAACTCGATAGCAGTTGGAACGTTGTTAACACGTTTTTCAGTTGGTTTGTTAGGTGTTTCAACTTTCTTAGTAGTTGGGTTGTAGTAGTTAACGACTTGAGCTGCTGTATTTTCAATTTCAGCACCATCGTAAGCACCGTCAGTAACCTTAGCTGGGATGACAAACTTGTAGTAACGTCCAAATTCGAACTTAGTAGTATCGATAACTTGAGTGTTTTCTGCATCACCAAGTGACTTAGTGAAGCCATCTTTAAGGGTTGCAGTAATCACGCCGTTAGCGATAGAGATGTCGAACTTGTCAGTAACATCAGCACCAGTCTTACCATCGTAAGCCTTAATGTCTGAGGCTTTAACTTCCAATTTAGCTTCATCATAATCATCAGTGATACCAACAGTTTGGATGTTATCCTTGTTGTTTGCATCAAATTGATTTGTATCAAGCCATACTTGGTAGTTAATAGTGTCGCCACGTTTAACGGCTTTAGTATTGATGTTTTCTGCTTCGTTGTTTGTTGGATCGTCGGCATATGGGTTCGCATTTGTTTCTGCGTATTTGTTTGTCAACTCTTTATCATCATCAAGAAGCTTAGTACCAGTGATATCAAACTTACCATTATCTTTGCTAAGAACGTATTTCTCTGGTTGGAACTTAGGTTCTTCTGGAGGTGTTACAGTATTGTTGAACTCTTTGTCTGCTGGGTCTGTCACATTAGTGATAAGAGCCTTAGCAGTACCATCATGACGAACTTCAACTGTTACAACAGCTTTCATTGTGTCGTATGTAACGGTTGAGTCAGTTCCTTTAACCTCTTCTACTGTATACTTGTAAGTGCCTTCTTGACCCTTCTTATACTCAATAGCTGAGAATTTAACGTTACCTGAAGCATCATTCTTCACGCTTTCAACGACTTCACCTGCTTCATTCTTCAACTCGAATGTGAATTCGCCTGCTTTAAGCTCACGACCTTCAAGTTTCTTAGTGAAGTTGAACTCTACTGAAACTGGAACGCTGTTAACACGTTTTTCAGTTGGTTTGTTTGGTTTTTCAACTTTCTTAGTTGTTGGGTTGTAGTAGTTAACTACTTGAGCCGCAGTGTTTTCGATATCTACTCCGCCTTTAACATCAGCTTTCACTGTTGTTGGAATGTCGAACTTGTAGTAACGTCCGAAGGCGAATTTAGTTGTGTCAATAACTTGAGTGTTTTCTGCATCGCCAAGTGACTTAGTGAAGCCATCTTTAAGGGTTGCAGTGATCACACCGTTGTTAACAGTGATATCGAATTTAGCTGTAACATCATCACCTGTTACTGAATCGTAAGCTTTAATCTTAGTAGCATCAAGTTCCAATTTAGCTTCATCGTAGTCATCTGAGATTCCTACTGATTGGATATTGTCCTTGTTAGCTGCGTCGAATTTAGTTGTATCAAGCCATACTTGGTAAACCAACTTGTCGCCACGGTTAACAGTCTTAGTATTCAAGTTTTGAGCTTCGTTGTTTGAGGCATCGTCAGCGTATGGGTTCGCATTTGTATCTGCGTACTTGTCTGCCAACTCTTTATCGTCATCAACGAGCTTATCACCAGTGATATCGAATTTCTCTTCAGAAACAACATATTTCTCTGGTTGGAACTTAGGTTCTTCTGGAGGGCGAACTGTGTTGTTAAATTCTTTATCCGCAGGTTCTGTCACATTTGTGATCAAGGCTTTGGCTGTACCGTCATGAGAAACAGTAACAGTTACAACAGCAGCCATTGTATCGTAATCGACAGTTGCATCTGTACCCTTAACCTCTGTTACAGTGTACTTGTAAGTACCTTCTTGACCCTTCTTGTATTTAAGGGCTGTAACAGTTTTACCAGCTTTATTTGTGTACTCTACTGGAGAGAATTTAATCTTACCAGCTGCATCGTTGGTTGCAGTTGCAATCACAACATTGTCGCTATCTTTCAACTCGAATGTGAATTCGCCAGCTTTAAGGTCACGACCTTCCAATTTCTTAGTGAAGTTGAATTCTACTGAGATTGGAACACTGTTGACACGTTTTTCAGTTGGTTTGTTTGGTTTTTCAACTGTCTTGCTTACTGGGTTGTAGTAGTTAACAACTTGAGCTGCTTTGTTTTCGATATCTGCACCAGCTACAACATCGTCTTTCACTGTTGCTGGAATATCAAATTTATAGTAGCGTCCAAATTCAAACTTAGTTGTATCAATGATTTGTGTATTTTCAGCGTCGCCAAGTGACTTAGTAAAGCCAGCTTTAAGGTTAGCTGTAAGAACACCGTTGTTATCAGTGATATCGAACTTGTTAGTAACATCTGCACCAGTTACTGAATCATAAACCTTGATGTCTGAAGCATTAACAGTCAATTTATCCTTGTCGTAGTTATCTGTGATTCCTACTGTTTGGATGTTGTCTTTGTTAGCTACATCAAATTTAGTTGTATCCAACCATACTTGGTAGTAAAGTTTAGATCCACGTTCAACTGTCTTGGTATTCAAGTTTTCAGCTTCGTTGTTGTCTGTATTATCAACATATGGATTGTTGTTTGTTTCACCATATTTATCTGTCAATTCAGAATCATCATCAACGAGTTTAGTACCAGTGATATCGAATTTCGCTTTAGAAACAACGTATTTCTCTGGTTGGAACTTAGGTTCTTCTGGAGGTGTTACACGGTTGTTGAATTCTTTATCAGCAGCATCTGTTACGTTGGCAACGATTGCTTTAGCTGTACCGTCGTGTGAAACAACAACTTTAACAGTGGCAACCATTGTGTCGTATTTGACAGTTGTATCTGTACCAGGAGTTTCTTCTACTGTGTAGTTGTAAGTCTTACCAAGATCATCGCGACCAAATTTAAGAGTCTTGAAGACAATCTTACCAGCAGCGTCGTTCTTCACGCGTTCAACTTCAACGCCGTCTTTCTTCAATACGAATTCGAATTCGTTAGCTTGAAGTTCACGACCTTCCAAACGTTTAGTGAAGTTCATTTCCACTGGAACTGGAACGCTGTTAACACGTTTTTGGGTTGGTTTTTCAGGTTTTTCAACTGTCTTGCTTACTGGGTTGTAAACGTGAACTGTTTGGTTGGCTGTATTTTCAATATCAGCACCAGCTTTAACAGATTCTTTAACAGTTGCTGGGATATCAAATTTATAGTAACGTCCAAATGCGAATTTAGTAGTATCGATAACAGGATTGTTTACTTTATCTTTGATAAATTCATCTTTAGAAGTTGCAGTGATTGTGCCATTTTCAACTTTGATGTCGAATTTAGCAGTCACGTCTACACCAGTTACTGAATCGTATGCTTTGATGTCAGCAGCGTTAACGTTCAATTTTTCTGCATCGTATGTATCAGATACACCAACGTATTGGATGTTGTTAGCTTCTGTGAATTTAGTAGTATCAAGCCATACTTGGTATACCAATTTAGAACCGCGTTCAACAGTCTTAGTATTCAAGTTTTCTGGTTCGTTGTTTTTAACACCATCAACATATGGATTCTCATTTGTTGCTGTGTACTCGTTACCAGGTACATCATCGTCGTCATCCATCAACTTGTCACCAGTAATGTCATATTTCTCTTTAGAAACGACAAATTTTTCTGGTTGGAATTCAGGAGTTTCTGGAGGAGTGACTTTGTTGTTGAATTCTTTATCTGCAGTACCGTCAGTTGCATTACCGTTAGCGTCTACACCACCAGTTGATGTAACGTTTGTAACAGTAGTCAATGTGTGACCGTTCTTAGCAACTTCAACTGTAACAGTAGCTTTCATCTTATCGTAAGTCATACCAAACTCTTTGTTGGCTGGGATAACTTCTTCTACTGTATAAGTATGAGTACCTACTTTAGTGTTGTCGAATGACAAGTTAGAGAATGAAACATTACCAGCAGCATCATTTTTAACTGTTTCAACTACTGCACCTGTAGAATCTTTCAATACGAAGCTGAATTCACCTGCTTTAAGTTCACGACCTGCCAATTTCTTAGTAAAGTCGAACTTAGTTACAACTGGAGCAACTACATAGTTGTTGAACTCAGTGTCTTCAGGCATTGTAACAGCAGTACTCAAGAGACCTGTAGCGGCATCTTTAGTAACTTTAACTTTCACTACTGCGTTCATAGTATCGTAATCGATATTTGTATCGTTACCAGCTTTTTCACGCACAGTGTAAGTGTGTTCACCTTCAGCGCTGTATTCAATCGCATCAAATGTGATTGAACCATCTGCAGCATTTTTCTTAGTTTGGATTACATTGCCATTTTCAAGCAATTCGAATGTGAAGGCATCTGCTTCAAGTACTTTACCTTCAAGACGTTTAGTGAACTTGAATTGAGCTTGAGTAGGAGCTGATGTGAAGGTATTGTTGAACTCTGTATCTGCAGGAAGAGTATTTGTTGCTTTAAGTACGTGACCTTCTTTAGTAACAGTAATTGTTACTTCAGCTTTCATCGTATCATATTGCATTCCTGCTTCAGAACCTTGAACTTCTTCTACAGTGTACTTGTGAGTACCAACTTGTGTATTGTCAAAAGTCAAATCGTCAAAGGCTACAACACCTTCTTTAGTATTTGTCTTAGTTTGAAGAACTTTACCAGTTGAATCTTTCAATACGAAGCTGAATTCACCGGCTTTCAACTCACGACCTGCGAGAGCCTTGCTAAAGTCAAACTTAGTTTTAACTGGAGCTACAACGTAGTTGTTGAAGACTTTATCATCTGCGCTTGAGGCAAATCCACCAGTACCACTGTATTTAACTGAAGCTTGCAAATCACCTTTAGAGTTTTCAGTTACAGTAACAGTCATCTTAACTGTCATGCCATCGTAATCGACGTTTGTATCTGATCCTTTAACCTCAGTGATTGTGTAAGTGTATGTACCAACTTTATTAAAGGTTAATTTGCTAAATGTTGCTTTGCCGTTTTTGTTAGTGACAGTTTCTTCATATCCTGGTAGTGATTTATTTTCTTGATCTTTTTCAATCTTGAAGCTAAATTCACCATCAACAAGTACACGTCCTTCAAGTTGTTTTTCAACTTCTGGAGTAACTGTTACAGGTTCTTGCTTCACGTAGTAGTAAATAGGTTGTTTGTACGGTGTCAAAGTGTTGAGCAAGTCAACGTTGGTACCGATACCTCCTACCCCACGCTCTAATTGCGCATTATCTGAACCATGTCCAATTCCATCTCCTAAGAATGGTACGAATACAGTATGATATGGTGCATATCCAGAAGCTTTTTGGAAGTCAAATGGAACTTCTTTACCGTTTGGATAGTTAGTTTTTGCTCCCGTTTTTGGATCAGTTACGGTATGTGCAATAGTGTAAAGAGGTGATTTTTTAACAACTAAGTCCTGTGAATTCCATTCACCTGGTTTAATCGGCTTAGTTTCTGCTAGCAACATATAGCCATCGGTACTTAATGACCCATCAGAACGTTTGCTTTGTTGTCTTGGATCTAGCAAGTAAACACGAATAACGACTGAACCGTCTTCTCCAACAATTTCTTTGATACGTTTGATACCGTAACGGTCCGCATCCATGAATTTCGTACCAACGGTGTAAGGACGACTTACAGTACCAGATTGATCATTTGCATCAGCAGTTTGGTAAAGTTTGTATCCATCAAATTGACGTTCGCCAGATGCTGTGAAACGTTGTCCTTCTTCAGCTTTAAGAGTGTATCGAGCTAACTCTACTTCATTACCATTTTCTTTATAATCTTGAACAGTTTTATCTGTTTTATTGGCGTTAAATGTTGGATTGTTTTTATCAACTACTTTATAGTAAGTTGTTTTATTAATTGTTACTGGTATTTTAGCGTTTGAATCAGTAATTGTACGACCATTGTAAGCTGGTTCAACAACGTTTAAAATATCTGTTGTAGTACGAGCGTTATAAACCGCAGTATAAAGTGCTTGCTCAGCTGGTGTAAGTTGGTGTCCACCAGCTACTAAGTCTGTGATACTCTTTCCAACTGCATAACCATTTTGAATAAATGGTTCTGCTTTTTTACCAGTTGGGGCAGTCCCAGCTTTATAATCTACTTGGAAAGTTAATTGGCTATTAGACGCTGCTGTAGTAGTCGTGAACTTTTGAACCCCACTTGAAGCGGTAATCGTTCTAGTTTCAACTACACTACCAGTATTTTTGTCGAGTAATTCAACAGTTGTATCGGTAGAGTCATCAAATCTCTTATAGGCACGCGCATAATATTTTGTACCATAACGTTTATTGAATTCAGTAAGATCCCAAATAGCATAAGTATAGAAGTCGCCTTCTTTAGCAGAATAGCCTGATGGTACAGTTTGCGAACGAACACTTGCACCATTTGGATCCGTCATATCAGGTGTAGCAACTTCACCGTCTTTTAGGAAAGTTGCTACAGCAACCGGCTCGTTATTGTGGTCTGTAGCGGCACGACGGTTACGACGGCTACGACTTGTTGCCAAAGCTCCACCGTTTGTCATATCAGTTGCAGCACGGTCAAGTGTTGCACTACGGTCTTCAGCTGCTCTTACAGAGTAAGTGCTTGCTGTGACATTTGGCTTAACACTTGTTGCTGTTGCCGCAGTTTCGGCTGCTGCTGTTTCTTCAGCTACTGGAGCTGCTGTTGCAGCAGAACGATTAGCTGCTGTAGTTGAAGCGTTTGAAGCTGCTGTCGCTGAAGCTGTTGTTTCAACGTTATTGCTAGCTGCATTTGTAGATGCCACTGCAGCTGGTTTTGCTGCTTCTGAAGTAGCTTTCTCAGTTGGTTTTGCAGCCTCTGAAGCTGGTTTTGCTGCTTCAGGTTTTGCAGTTTCTGTAGCTTGTTTGTCAGTTGTCTCTGCGGCAGCCTTATCTGTTGTTGATGCTTCTGGCGTCAAGTTAAATGTTGACGCAGTTGCCTCAGTTGAAGATACAGCTGCAGTAGGATCTGCTTGAGCTGTTGATGCTGTAGACGTCTCAACCAGGTCTGAAGAACTTTCGCCCTCAACTGATGTACCAGGGTTTGATGAAGAAGCGTCAGGCGCTGTGACTTCATCAGCCTGTGCAGTATGAGCAGCAAAGAGTGCCGTTCCTAGCAAGACTGAAGCGACACCAAACGAATATTTACGCAATGAAAAGCGTTGGCGTCTATTGAAAATGTCTTTCATTTCAAGTCTCCCTCTATGAAATAGTTAGTTATAGGTCACGAGTATACAAGAATCCTATACTTGAACTCATGATTCTATTACATTCTAACATTCTGACAATTTATGGTCAAGTGATTAATTGATATTTTTTAAAAAAAATCAAGTTGTCTGACAATTCAACCAACAACTTTCGCTTATTTTTTATTCTTATAAGTGTAAAACCCTTGATTCTATTTGCTTTATACCGTTTACAATTTTCTATTTTATTTTCTTTTCATTCCTAACTTTCTCATATTATTCAAGTAAGATGTCAGAGTTATGAGAGAGTTTAACTCATTTTATTGGCCGATATTCTCACTTTTATTCTAATTTTCACCTTCTTATTACAAACCATCCGATTCTGTAACACCCTCGATAAACCATTGATATACAATTTAATAATCCTCTTTCACGACTAAAGTCTCCCATTAGCATTTCAAAAACACTAAAAACCCAAGTATCATAGACTTGGGTTCATAATCTTATGGGTTTCAGAGGTAAGTTCCTCTATTTTTTTCTGATATGGTTGTCATTCCAAGTCTGCAATTCTTGGTAGGACTTGACTTTCCCTTCTTCCTGAGTCGGTCTAAATGCCCTAACCGGTAACTCGTAGGCATCCTGGCCTTCAGGTGCCATCCAATGGAGTAAGGTATTGAACCAGGTTTCATTGTTAATCTTGCTTGGAATGGTGTAGATCCTAGCATGTTTGGTCTTAATCGCGTCATAAGCATCCTTATGCTCTTTGGCAAAGTTGGTACTATCCATATTGAGGCTTCTGTCTTTTTCAGAAATGTAATAAAGAGCAGGCAGACTCGCAATTGGTGTTTCTGTTGGATGATATAGATCCTTACCATTAGTTGCACCCGGCCACATTTCAAGACCAAAAGGCTCTAAAGTCTTACGCATATCAACATTGGCGTAATCCAATTCCGAGTCCAAAGTATTCGAGTTAGCTGGAATATTCATTTCCTCAATCTTTTGCGTTTTGAGATTGAGGTATTTTTTATTAGAAGCAAAATCCGCTGATGACGCACCAAAAGGCATTTGTAAGTAAGCCTGCTCATTAAGCATGAAAAGCCTTAGACTTGCCTGATTTAAATAATCTTCATCCCCAGCTTTTTTAGCCAATTTCAAGAGGTCAATTTGTTTAGGTTTTTGATTTGGTTTTTCCGTGTCATACATATAGATATTAAAGTAGTCATACTTATAAAGTGTCTCACCCTTGGCATTTTTCTTACCAGATTCATCCCCCTTATACTCCTGAGTGACTAAGTATTGACCAGCTACCCCCACAATGTTAGACATGTTTCTATCATGACCAGGATTTGGTGTCACGAGTAAAAATTCTTTATTATCTCCGAAGGTTTTCAGGGTAATTTTGAACAAGGGGTCTTCTGCATTGCTGCCGGAATAGACAGTCGTACTCGACTTACTGGATGCAGCTAAACCTTTGGTAGCCTTACTGCTACTATTCACAGCAAAGAAGATAGCCGTCCCTGCGATTATAAAAAGCAATGCCACTAAGAGACCTATAAAAACAATTCTTGTGGACTTATCCCCCTTAGGTGTTGGTTTCTTTACAAACTTATTTTCCATAACAATCTCCATTTTTAGTATTGCTTTTAGTATAGCATAGGTGGAGACTATTGATAAGGTGCATCGGCGGTCTAAGAGGGTTGGATTTTTGATTTTCATTTGACAAAATCTCTCGGACAGCGTACAATCAAGGCAAGTAACATTCGGAGGTAAATGGAGACATGAACAACTAAGTCTATTCACAATAAACCTGCTTTATTCGATAGATTGTTTTCATGTCTTTTTTGCGCTCTTTTTCTGTAGAAAATTTATTGGTGGTATCTGAGTTTTTTTGCATCCACACCATCACTATCTCCTAGAGGGCTTTTTAGCTAGATTCAAGACGGTTCTATCTTATAAGGTAGAACTGTTTTTTGACCTTTGATATTGTTTGAAGTAAAAACTGTACTACCCATAAAACACTATCAACAAGCACTCAGACCTAGGAGGTCCTATGATACAGATTCAACATCTAACTATTACCCATACCAAAGATTTGCGTGAACTCGTTCATGACTTAAATCTAACGATAGCTACTGGTAAAAAAGTCGCTATCATTGGGGAAGAAGGCAATGGAAAGTCAAGTCTCCTTACCCTTCTTGTCAATCCTAAAGCACATTTTGACCATCTTTCTTACGAGGGAACTATTAATAAACCAGATAGCCCACAGGTCTATATTCCCCAGCAGATTTCGGATGACTTACAATCCCTAACCCTTAACGACTACTTCTTTGCGGATACTTATGACCTAGACTATGCTACCCTCTATCGTCTGGCTGATGAACTTCATTTTGATAGTAATCGTTTTGCTAGCAGTCAGCTTATCTCCTCTCTGTCAGGTGGCGAGAAACTCAAAATTCAACTCATCCGAGAATTAGCCCGTCCCCACGACATCATTTTTCTTGATGAGCCCTCAAACGATATGGACTTGACTACTATGACTTGGCTAAAAATTTTATCAAACATTCTGATCAAACCATAATCTATATCTCACATGACGAAGACCTACTAAGCCAGACAGCAGATACCATTATCCATCTGGAACTCCTTAAACGTCGCCGTCAGGCAAGGACTAGTGTGGAGCACCTCGACTATGATAACTATAGCCAGCAACGCACTGATGCCTTCCAGCAACAAATGCAGCAAGCGAAAACCGAGAAAAAAGCCTATGACAAAGCCATGGCCAAGCATCGCCGTATCAAACAAAATGTCCAAACTACCCTACGTAATACGCATGATAGCACGCAAGGACGATTGGTTGCCAAAAAGATGAAAGCAGTCCTCTCGCAAGAGAAACGCTACGACCGTCTTGCCCAAGATATGACACAAATGCCTGATAAAGAAGACAGTATTGAACTATTCTTCTCTCATATCACTCCTCTACCTCAGGGAAAATATCTCTTAAATCTGGATGAAAAGCAGATAAACATCGCTCCTCACCTAACCATTGACCATCTCAAACTTTCTTTGAAAGGGCAAGAAAAAATTGGTATTGTTGGAGATAACGGCTGTGGTAAATCCACTCTCTTACACTTTCTCTACCAAGAACTTAGCAAGAAGACAGACCTGACTATTGGCTACATGCCTCAACGTTATGACGCTATCTTTCAAAATGATTTGTCACCGATAGCGTTTTTAAGTAAGACAGGCGACAAGTCTGAACGAGAGGTTATAAGCTCCCATCTCGCCAACCTCAACTTTAGTCATGATGAAATGAACCATGCCATTTCTGATTTATCTGGCGGACAGAAAGGAAAACTACTCCTGCTACACCTGGTCTTAGAAAGCCCTCAGCTCCTTATCCTAGATGAACCAACCAGAAATTTTTCACCCACCTCACAACCCCAAGTACGCCAGCTCTTCGAGAACTATCCAGGTGCCATTCTGACAGTCTCACATGATGTCAACTACCTCAGACAAGTTTGCCAAAAGATCTATCGCCTAGACTCAAACGGTTTAGAAGAAGTTGAGATTTAAGATATCGAATCTATCGTTTTTGCACTTGAATATACAATATAAGTGCACAATAAAAACTCATAAGATTTTCTAGTAAAATAGAATTGAACGAACTAGTTACG
>OIFU01000312.1_pt1 | contig 29014 bp, 19 predicted proteins | sample 1582141 | NCBI WGS metagenome assembly OIFU01 (sample SAMN07501047, study PRJEB24779) | human gut metagenome | isolation source: stool | host: human infant | place: USA: Pittsburgh, PA
GAACAATTCCAAATGGACCTAGCTGGTCGTACGCTTACGATCGAGACTGGGGAACTTGCAAAACAAGCTGGCGGTGCCGTAATGGTTGGTTACGGTGATACTCGTGTACTCGTTACCGCTACAGGTTCTAAAGAGGCGAAGGATATCGACTTCTTCCCACTCACAGTAGACTATGAAGAAAAAATGTACGCTGTTGGTCGTCTACCAGGTGGCTTCATTAAACGTGAAGCGCGTCCACCTGAGTCTGCGATTTTAAATAGCCGTTTGATTGACCGTCCTATTCGTCCATTATTCGATAAAGGTGTACGTAATGAAGTACACGTAGTGGCAACTGTTATGTCTGTTGACCAAGATTGTGATCCTGCAATCTGTGGTATGATTGGCGCTTCTGCTGCATTATCTATTTCTGATATTCCTTGGAATGGTCCTATTGCAGGCGTTCGCATGGGTCGCATCAATGGTGAATTTGTTGTAAATCCAACAAAAGAACAATTGGAAGCAACAGATCTTAATATCGTTGTAGCGGGTACAAAAGATGCTATCCTCATGGTTGAAGGTGGTGCTCAAGAGGTTCCAGAAGAAACTATTCTTGAAGTCATCATGACAGCTCATGAAGAAATCAAAAAAATCGTAGCTTTCCAAGAAGATATGAAAGCTAAAGTAGGCAAGGAAAAACGCGTATTCGAAAGCAAAGACGTGCCTGCTGAAATCGCTGATGCAGTTCGTGCGTATGGTCATGATAAACTTGACGCAGCAGTTCGTTGTGCAGATAAACAACAACGTGATGCGCAAGAAAGCGAAGTACGTGCCGATGTATTAGCTCACTTTGAAGAAATCTACCCAGATAACTTGGCGGATGTAAATAAAGCATTTGACGCAATGACAAAAGAAATCGTTCGTCATATGATTACAGTTGAAAAAATCCGTCCAGATGGCCGTAAACTTGATGAAGTTCGTCCAATCTCTTGTCGTACAGGTGTCTTACCTCGTACACATGGTTCTGGCTTATTTACTCGTGGTCAAACTCAAGTATTGAACGTTGCTACTGTAGCTCCATTGTCTGAAACTCAAACAATTGATGGCATTGGTTTAGAAACAGAAAAACGTTACATTCACCACTATAATTTCCCATCCTTCTCCGTAGGTGAAACTCGTTCCTCCCGTGGTCCTGGTCGCCGTGAAATTGGTCATGGTGCGTTGGCTGAACGTGCATTGGTACCTGTAATTCCTAGCGAAGAAGAATTCCCATATGCATTGCGCTTAGTATCTGAAGTATTGGAATCCAATGGTTCTAGCTCCATGGCATCTGTATGTGGTTCCACATTATCCTTGATGGATGCTGGTGTACCTATTAAAGCTCCTGTAGCTGGTATTGCTATGGGTCTTGTAACTCAAGGTGAGCACTACACAATCTTAACAGATATTCAAGGTATGGAAGATGCTCTTGGTGATATGGACTTTAAAGTGGCAGGTACAGCAAAAGGTGTAACTGCTATTCAAATGGATATCAAGATTTCTGGCTTGTCTCGTGAAATCCTTCATGAAGCATTAGAACAAGCTCATAAAGGCCGCATGCATATTATGGGAATCATGCTTGATACAATTGCTGAGCCACGTCAACAAATGTCTGAATATGCTCCACGTATTATTACAATGAAAATTGATCCAGATAAGATTCGCGATGTAATCGGTTCTGGCGGTAAAGTAATTCGTGGTATCATCGATGAAACAGGTGCAAAAATCGACATCGAAGATGATGGCACAGTATTCATCGCTTCCGTAGACCAAGAAGGTGCTGCTAAAGCTCAACAAATCATTGAAAACCTTACTAAAGAGGTTGAAGTAGGTGAAGTATACCTTGGTAAAGTAACTCGTTTGATGGCATTCGGTGCTTTCGTAGAAGTATTACCAGGTAAAGAAGGTCTTGTACACATTTCCAAGCTCGCAAAAGAACGCGTTGAAAATGTAGAAGACGTAGTAAATGTTGGTGATGAGATTATGGTAAAAGTTATCGAAATCGATAAACAAGGCCGTATCAACTTGTCCCGTAAAGATTGTTTAAAATAAGAGGTGTTACATGGATATTCGTGGCTTTGAAGTAGTTTCTGCTTTTGAAGAACAAGATATCAATTTACCGACACGTAAAACAACAGAAAGCGCAGGCTATGATATTGAATGTGCTGAAGCTGTTACTTTAGAACCAGGTCAAGTAGTATTAGTGCCAACAGGTATTAAAGCTTTCATGGCATACGATGAATACCTTGCCATTCACATTCGTTCTAGCATGGCCATTAAACGCCATCTAGCACTTGTAAATAGCACAGGCATTATCGACAGTGATTACTATAATAATGAGGACAACGAAGGTCATATCATGATCGCTCTACTCAATTATGGTAAAGAAACAGTTTCCCTTGAAAAAGGTGAACGCGTTGCTCAAGGTATTTTCTCTAAATACCTTATCACTAACGATGACGATGCAACAGGCGTACGTACAGGTGGTATCGGTAGCACTGGTACAATGTAAACAACATACAATTCTAAATAGAATGGTGAAAGCCGCTCAACTTATGTTGGGCGGCTTTTTTATGTGTAAAAAAATACGCATTATCTTGGATATACTATAGTCAATCCCAAAGCTTATTGTTTGTATTATTTTGTATAGGAGATTAACTATGGAAACTTTAAAGAAAAATGTTGTTACTGTTGAAAACATCAGAGAAGAAATCGAAAGAGCAAAACTAGAAGTACCAAGAGAAGATGAAGATTTTGATGATCGCTATGATCGTTTACATGCAGAGTGGGAGGTAAAAGGCTTAAAAAAATACCGCAAAGAAATTAATGATGCTTTTACTAATAAGGAAACCTTTAAAGATTGGGTAATTGATATCTGGGGAGATATAGAAGCTTATATTGCTGTTATTAATGAAGAGCTAAAACTGCGTGAGATTGAAATAACTCGAGAAGCATCCGAATGCGCAGCATTAATGAAAATTTTTATTCCCTCTGAAAGTGGGTCTAGAGATGAAGCTGAAGAAAAAGTTAAACGTAATCTAGAAGAAGCTTTAGAAGAACATGACCAAAGAATTCTTAACATCTATGATGTAGAAGTAGTACCACTTTTAAAATGGTGTGAAGAATTACTTGTGATGAAAGCTTTTTTAACTAATAACTTCTATATGAAAGGATCCTTTACAGACGAATTAAAAGAAATATACACAAATGTATTTACATTGTTAGATCGAAATTTGCCAGAAAAAGTTGAATATAGTGATGCTCATTCCTTTGAGTATTATGTGGATTTAGAAGATGAATGGGAGTATCTGTATTTGGATGATTTAAATCCTGTAGAAGAACTATTATCCATATTGCCTGGTAGTCCTTATGAATGTGATGTTATGTATTATGCGAAGTCAATTAATTGTAATATCAAAAATAAGCATGTAAATACTTTTAATGAAAAAGGTAAAGAGTTATATAACTCTTTGACTTGATAATAGTAATACTATTATTTTTTTAGTTTAAGTCTGATTGTAGACAAGGGGGATATTATTTAAGGAAGAATAAAGTTAACAAGTTTCTAATTAATGTAAAGAATATTGAATGTAGAAAAGAAAGAAGCAAAACTACAAGGATAGAAAATAAAAGAAGCTATATAAGATCTATTGTAATTTACTAAAAAATTAGTTAGTTAATTGATATAAGAAGAAAAAAGGCTACATATGAATTTATGTAGCCTTTCAACATTTTAATTTATGAGCATAAGATGAATTCTTTTATGAAGAATTTATGAAATTTTAAATATATAATAATACTTTATTGGTAAAATATTATAAGAAATATGTTTTGTATAAGGATTATTGATTTATAGCATATTTGTAAATTAGAGGTGTCTTATGTTTATTGTTATTACAGGGTTAGATGGCTCAGGGACTAGTACGATAGCAACAAAATTACATAATTTAGATAAAGGATCTATTCTTTTACATACTCCATCAACTGAATATGAATGTCGTGAAATGATAGATACAAGTGTATATGATACATCGACAATGGCACATTATTTATATTATCTATCATCTGTTGTATACATATCTGATTACATAAAGAAAAATATTGATATAAGTAAAAAAAATGTATACTGTGTACGTTATTTAATTGATACGATAGTGTCTCATCGTGTAGCAGGCCTAGATGTTACATTAAACTATTCCACATACAATATATTGGAACCTGATATGACTATTTTTATAAATTTAGATGAGAATAAACGTAAAGAAAGAATTGAAAATAGAGGAAAGTCTGTATTAGATAAAGTTCTTGATGATTCAATAGTTAGAGATAAATTTATAAAAGAATTTGATAACCAATTAAGAAATTCTTATGTATTAGATAATGGTAAAGATGATATAGATAATCAAGTTGAATATTTGTATAAAAAGTATATTTTAAATAAGGATATTAAATAAATGGATGAAAAAATAAATTTTTTATTATCTGATGAATTGTATATTACTGAAGATGATTATCTTGAACGTCAGTTATTAGCAAAAGAGTTTTCTAAGCAACCAGAAGAGTTTTTTTCTCAAATGAGACATTTTCAACCACAAGTAGGTTGCCTTAATTGTTGTGCAATATGCTCTAAAAAAGCTAGTACAGTTATGGAGTATTGGGATGTTAAGAGAATTAGAAATGTAGTTTCTGCAATAAAATATAGTGTTAAAGTATATAGAAAAGAAAAACCTTTATTAGCTTGGGGACGTACAAATCATCGTGTTGGTGTAGTTTTTTCATATTTAGATAATGATATTGGTAGTTATGAATATTTAGCTGATTTTATTGAAATAGTATACAGGGAGTTGGGAGTACAAATAAGATTATCAACTGTTGGCTTTAGTCGATATAATAATGTACTTAATCGAGCTCATAATTTGGTTAACTCAAGCGATCTATTACCTGCTATTGGTGGAGTACGATTATCCTTTACCCCTTATGCTATTGGTTGGGCACATAAGAATTCTAATCAATATAGTCGAGAAGACTATATAAGTGATGTATCTAATTTTTTGAATGTTTATAAACCATATTATGACTATACAGGTTCTGGGCGTAGAAATATGTGTGTAGAACTAAGATTTAAACCATTAGTAAAAATTTGTGATATAAAGATTTATGATATGCATCAACGTATGATTATATTAGCTGATAACGTTATATATATTTCCCAAAATAAAAATATTCAATTTGAAGCAGCTAATATTAAAAATCAATTTGTGCATTCAATAGATCTAGATAAAAAACCAATTAAATTTTGGTGTTTTGAATATACTAATGATATGAATTTGAATTTGTTGTTAGAACAATTACAAGCGATAAATTTATCAAGTAAGAACTTAGTAGATGTTTATATGTTAAAAAATAGAGAAGGTATCTATTATTCGATTTCGCCTACAATTAGTGAAGATGGTAATAAAGGTGTGAATATTTACCCTAGAACAGATAAAAGAAAAAAATCTGGTTGTATTATAACAGAGCGTTTTTTTCTTAATGCATTAATTACGGTAAAGCATCAGCATGGCTTAAAGCGAAATTCAGAATTTAATAATGCTACATGGGAGGATGTAAATAAGGTACTTTTAAATCTAGAAGAACAAGTAGAAATTTATAGAATTAAAGACTCGATAAAATCAGATTACATTAAGAATGAAGTGCTTCCAATGATATCTGGATATGCAAAAGCATTAAAATTAGCAGGATATTTAGCAGCGGATTTCTTTAATCCTCAATTTACCATTGATACAGGTATAATCTGTAATTTAGGTAAATCACTTAATGAGTTTAAAGGGATTACAAGTTTAGAGAATGAACCCTTAACACCAACACATGAACGGAATTATGGGAAAACTAATAGTACTATGACGACAGAAGGTATTGCATGGAGATTGAGTTGTGAACATAATAATCAAATTATTATAGAAAAGTTAGAATTAATGAATACAGCTACAAAAGAGGGACAAATATCACGTGTATCAAAAATTAGTCTCTCTTTAGAACAAGACAATCAATTTACTTTTCAAGATTTGAATTACAATTATCTTGTTCCTGGACAGAGGTAATAATATATATGACTATTTATTTCTATAAAGAATTTGGTGAACTTGGTTATTTAGCGAGCTATTCAAATCATGGGTTTTATAAAAATGGTAAATATTGGGCTACTGTTGAGCATTTTTACCAAGCACATAAATTTTTAAATACAGATTTACGCGATATTATTAGGTATGCACTAACACCTAAAGAAGCCAGTAAGTTGGGTCGAGATAAAGATAATCCATTGAGACGACATTGGGAATACTTAAAGTTAGATATTATGTTTGAAGCCGTATATAGAAAATTTATTTCCCATAATGATATTCGAAACTTACTATTACTTACTAATGATTCTGAGATAATAGAAGAAACAACAAAAGAAAATTACTGGGGTTGTGGACCATTATATGATGGTAAAAATATGTTCGGTAAAATTTTAATGAGTGTTAGAGGTTTATTGAGAAGGATAGAAAAAATGTACTTTATTAGTAAAAAAGGATATGAAATTAAATATAATGAATTTTTAAATGTTGACAATGAAATAATTGAAACAAATAGAGAAATGGGAGAAAGTGCAAAAAGGGATAATGATTTAAGAGAAAATCAAGAGTTTATGCAATTACGCGTCAAAGCTATGTATGAATTACCACAAAAAAAAGAGCGGTTAAGGCTATGTTGTGAAAATGCAATTATTATAGAAGATATGGATGAATTTAAAAATTTTGATGGTAGTAAGGTTATTATTGGTAGCACTGTTAAACTTGATTTTGAAGGAGATATTTGTGAGTATACTATTTTAGGATCAGAAGAAGGCGATATAGATAATGGGATATTATCTTGTGAAGCGCCAATTGCACAATCAATATTAGGTAAAAGAAAAGGTGAAGAGATTGAATTTAATGGATGTAAAATTGTTATAAAAGAAATAATGAAATTATAATCTTATATTAGTATTATGGCAAAAAAAATTCTTTGAAATGATAAAACAATGTATAAGGAAATAGTATTAGAATAAACTAATTATATAGGACTATTCAATAAGAACTTAGATAATTCATATATTTCAGAATAGTTTCAAAAAATATATTTTTTAATAATCTAATTATATTATTGGGAATCTGGTGGAGAAATTAGAATGATTGATAAAAGTAAAAATGAAGAACGTCTTTTAGTATTAAAAGAAATTGCTGAGAAATATAATCTAATAGATATCATTGATAAATTAAATTGTTTTGAAATATTAAATAGAGATTATTGTGCTCATATATTAGTAGTAGGTAGCTTTAGTGCAGGAAAATCAGCTTTATTAAATAAATATATTGGTAAGTCTGTTTTAGAAGAAAGTCAAGCTCCAGAAACTGCTTTTGCAACTGAATTAAAATTTTCTGAAAATGAGCGATTTGTTGCTGAATATATTGATGGAACGAAAATTGAAAACCTGGATTTTAATGTATTAAAATCTGATGCAGATAAAATTTCAAATTTAATATGTTATGTGAATAGTGAAAACATCAAACTTCATCCAGATTATATTATGGTTGATACTCCAGGATTTGATTCAGGAGTAGAACGTCATAATAAAGCTCTTATTAAGTATATTCCGCAAGGAACTGCTTATATATTAGTGATTGATAGTGATAAAGGTACACTTTCAGAAAGTACATTAAATTTTTTAAAGGAGGTAAATTGTTATAGTAATGATATTGGAATCATTATAAATAAGTGTGATAAAAAAATACCTACAGAAGTAGAAAAAGTAAAGAATCATATTAAAAATATGTTATTAGCACATACAGGTTTTGATTATCCTATTATAACAACATCAATTTATGATTTAGATATATTGGAGAAATTGAATGAATTAGTTGAAAGTTTTGATGTAAATTATTTATATGATAAGAATGTTACATCTGAACTTGTTTATATTAAAGAATTAATTGAAGACTCATTAGTGATAATTCAAGATAATGAATCTTGTGATTTAAGTGAGTTAGATAATGAAATTAATTTGCGTGAAAAAGCTAAAACTGAATTAATAAATAGCATAGATAGTAAGAAAGCAAAAATCAAATCTGAAATCCGAGGAAATATGAAAAATAAGATTATTTCCTTAGTCAGAAATGGATTAACTAATCAAGCAGATTATCTAGCTACAGGTGCATTAATTAGTGCTGAATCACTTCAACAACGCGTTATTGAAATAGTTAGACCTATTTTAATTACAGAAGTTGAGGAATACTCAGAAGTTGCTATAGATGCATTTGTAAATAAACTAGAGGTTTCATTATTGAAAAGTTTTGATGAAGAGTTAGATTTGGAGCAAATAATTAAATCTGTATATGAAAAAATTAAGGGAATTATCGATAGTGGGAAGTTTAATATTTCCAATCGATCTATTTTGGAGTTAGATAGTAATAAGAAGTTTAATAGTATGAGTGCTAAATTATATAAAACTATTAGTACAGCAATAGCTATAAGTACCAATGTATTGGCACCGATTATAGAATTATTAATAGTATTCTTACCTGATTTAGTTAATTTATTTAAAAGTATAGTTTCTGATTCAAGAGAAGAAAAAGCAAAGAAAATAATTTTAAATGAGATTATTCCACAAATTATAGCAAAGCTTCATAATGAATTAGATGTACCTTTACAAGATGTAGAAGAAGCTGCAATTAATGGTGTTGTTTTGACAATACAAGAACTTATAGATACAGAAAATAACGCTTTAGCGATTTTGAAGTCAAAGAAACAAGAAAAAATTGATTCTTATGACAATAAAGTACTTAATATACAAAAAGATATAGAGTTAATAAAGGGGATTTAATATGAATATGAAATATGATGATATTCTACAACCTATACTTGATGAATTAAGAGGTTTTCAAACCTGTTATTCTAAAGAATTATATATGTCTTTTAAGGATCGATTTGAAGGACTTAAACCTAAAATAGAAGCTTCTTTACAAGAAGGTCGTGCTTTAAAAATAGGAATTGTGGGTGAAGTGAAAGCTGGTAAATCATCTTTTTTAAATGCTTTATTATTTAAAGGCCAAGATTTGTTACCACATGCAAGTACACCAATGACGGCAGCATTGACAAAAATATCTTACGGAGAAAAACAAAGTGCTAAAATTGTTTTTTACAGTGAAAAGGACTGGGAAAATATTGCCATATTAGCATCTGAATATGATAAACAAATTGATGATAATTATAATAAATATAAACAAGAACAGGAAAAAAATATTACAAAAATTCGCAATAAATTCAAGGCTAATAATAAATCAAAAGAGGAGTTAATAAGTGTATTAAGTGAAAGTATTTCTGATGATATTAAAAGTTGTAAAGAATTAGTTGATATGTATGAAAAATCGAATATTAACTTACACACACTATTAGGATCAAGTAAGGAAATTAACATTGATAATATTAATACTGATTTAGCTGAGTATATTGGAGCAAATGGAGCATATACCCCTATTGTTAAGCATGTAGAACTAAAAATGAATGAACCGATTCTCAAAGATTTCGAGATTGTTGATACTCCTGGTTTAAATGATCCTATACTTAGTCGTTCGCAAACTACTAAAAGATTTCTAAGTGAATGTGATGTAGTATTTTTATTAAGTTATACTGGACAGTTTTTAACAAAAGAAGATATTGCATTTATGTCTAATACTTTACCTAAAGAAGGTGTTAGAGAAATAATAATAGTTGGTAGTAAGTTTGATTCTGGTTTATTGGATTATAATAAAAGTAAAAATTTAAAAGAGGCTATTAATAAAACAGTATATATATATAATGAACAAGCACGTGAAAATATTAATAACTTACTGTTATCATCTCCAAATAAGGATAGAATTCAACATATTAAAGAATATTTACCGCCTATTTATATTTCATCATATTTATATGGTGCTGCATTGAGAAAAAAGAATAATCTAAAGTATACAATTGAGCAAGAACATATTATAGGGCGTTTGAGAAAACAGTTTAATGACTTTGTTGATGAACCTAATATATTATCTGATATATCGAGGATTCCAGAAATTCAATCAAAAAAATTGATGCCATTAAAAGAAGCACGAGAAAAACTAATTGACGATAAAAATAAACAGATACTTTTGGATGAAAAAAATATTCTTTTGGAACTATTGGGAAAAATTAATGATCAAATTATGGCCAATAAAATTAATTTAGAAAATAGTGATAAAAGTCAATTAGAAGAAAAAATGAAAATAGTGGACAAAGGTCTTAATTCTGTTAGACGAGAGGTTAAGAGCGTAATAGAGGAAGTCGCTATAGATATAGCATCTTCTATATCTAAATTAAAAAATGAAATGGTTGCTGTTGTAAATAATCATAAGGATATTACTATATCAAGTCATATCGATGAGAAAAGAAAAGGGTATGACGAAGGATGGTGGATTTTTAAAAAAAGAAAGTATTATATTGAAACTACAAATAATTATGAAGCTGATGTGTCTGATGTAATGTCTAATATTCAGAGTTATATTTTTGAAGCTCGAAAGCTTGCTAATGGAATTCTTGAGAAGGCTGTAGATTGTCATAAATTAGAGAAGCAATTAAAAGAGGTTATTTTAAAAGGCTTTGATATGGGGGATGAATTTTTCGATGAGAGAGAAATATTGGTTCCTTTAAGTTTATTAGTAAAGAGTATAAAAGCAACTTATATAGAGATAGACCATAATAGTTATATGGAGAAGGTTGCTGATAAATTCCCGTCTGGTGCTAAAAATGAACAAATTCATCAGTTGAAGATTATGCAAACAAGTATATTAGGAGAGGTTTGTAAAGATTTACAAGTTGAAATTGATAAATCAATTAGCTCGACACAATTAGAATTAAAAGTTCAAGCAAATACGTTAGTAGATTCTCTAATTAATAAATTGCAGGAAAATTATGATAATTTGAAGATTCAACTTGAAAATAAAGAAAATTCTTTAGCACAATATAACCAATTGTCTAAAAATATAAAAGAATATAATTATCAAATTAAAGAAATGGTGTTGTAAGATGGATTTATTTGAACAATTTGATGACTCTCAGAGTTTATTTGTTGATAATTATGAGCCTGAAACTGAAAATATATATTTAGCCAATGAAGAGACTGCTTTACAATTTATATCTAGAATCATTCCAATTAAAAATAAAGTAAGTCGAGACTATTATCTAGGTAATAAATTAAAAGGTATGATAGAAAAGCAATTTTTAAATGTTATTTCTAATATAGAATTTCCTAATAAAGCTAGCCTTCAACAAAAACTTGAAATATTAAGTGATAAACTAGTAGAGGAAAAACGTTATTCAATATTAAATAATCGTGTTGTTATTGGATTAGGTGGTAAATTTAGTTCTGGAAAGTCAAAATTTATCAATTCTATATTACATGCTGGTGAAGAGTTATTACCAGAAGATCAAAATCCGACTACTTCAATTCCAACGTATATTGTTCAAGGTAAGGTTGAGGAGATTAATGCATATACAAATAATGGTGAGAAGATTCTATTAGATAAAGAGGCTTTACAAGCTTTAACACATCATTTTTATAGAAAGTATAATATTGGATTTTCAAGTTTCATTCATAGTTTAGTTGTATCTGAACCAGATATGCCTTATTCTAATATTGCTTTTTTGGATACTCCTGGTTATAACAAGGCGGATAATATTGAAGATATAAAATTGAAAAAAGGAGAAAGTGATGAATGTAAGGCGTATGAGCAGTTAAGAAAAGTTGACTTCCTAATCTGGCTTATGGACATAGAAAATGGAGTTATTCAGCAAAATGATATTGAATTTATTAAAAGCTTGAACTTAAATACACCTATATTAATTGTAATTAATAAGATAGATAAAAAAACAGATGCTGATGTTGAGAAAATAGTGTCACTAGTAAAATCAACTGTATTAGCATCTGGAATCTCATTATATGATGTTGCGGCATATTCTTCTTTAGATAATAAAGAATGGTCAAATAAAGATTGTATAAATCAATTTATTTTAAGTGCAATAAATAATGGTATTAAACGAGAAGATGTACTTATACAGATTCAAAAAATTAAAAAAACAATTTCTGCAGAATTATATGATAATGAACAGTTTTGGAGTAATAATAGAAATTCTTTAAGTCAGATAATAGCAAATTCAGAGTCTATTCTAGAAATACAGTCAGTCGTAAATTTATATGGAGATTCTCTTGAAGAACTTAGAAAAAATAGAATTGGTATTCGTAAATTTAATTCTTATATGAAGCGTTTAGAACACGATTTAAATAAGTTCTATAAGGAGAGTGCATATGAGTAATCGTAGTGAATCAATATTTTCTGTATTAAAAAAGTTAATGGATGAAAGTGTCGAGGATATATCAAAGAATGAATTAGATTATCAAGCATTTGCAAACATAACTTTATCAGAGTTATCAAAGATTCTTGATGAGGGAGCTTATATCGATAATGCCAATATTATTAGAAGATGTTCTAATACTTTTGAAAAAAACGAATTATTAATCAAGGTTCCAGAACTGGTTGGAAAAACTCTATTTGCTATATATGGTACAAATAATAATTCAAAAGATATTTTAGAACCAATTATAGAAGAATTAGAACACTTTACTTTCAATAATAATATTCCCCATTTAATTTTGCCTATTAAAAATAATTCATTAAAGTCAGATTGTATTTATGCGCTTAATTATTGTGATAAGTTAATACCTATTTCTAGTGAAGATTATAAAATTATAGGAGATGAATTTTATAAAAAAAATATAGAGGCAAGAAAATTAATTAAACTATTTATTTCATTCCACAATTGTAAATATTGTAATGAAGCGTATATCATTATGCCGCCATTTTTAGATGAGTCAAATGAGATTTTGGAGTCAATTAAATCGAATATAAATTTCCAGGTAGTTATTTATAATGACAAACTAAATTGGAATCGATTACAACGACATTTGATTAAAGATCAAGTATATTTTGTTGGTAGTAATGAGGAATATAATAGAAGTGTAAATTATTATTCAATTGGAGATTTAAACGTTAATATATTGGATTCTACAGATTTTTATAATCAATGTAAATTATTTAATAAAGTTACATTGAATGTTTTATTTGCAGTTAAGTTAGAGGAAATTTTATTAGATGTTAGATTATACTATATTTCAAAGTTATCAGAGCTTAGTATAAAGTTAGAGCATTTTAATAATGATTTAGTAAATATTTCTGATAATGATTTATTAATGCAATTACAAGTTCATAGAAATCAATTTCGAAATTATTATCATAGTTTAAAAACTATTGCATCTAATTTTAATGATAATTATTCTAAAATTACTAATGAAATCTTAGAATATGATTCGAAAATTATTAATAATGATAAATTAGAATCATCAGAACATAATTTGAACATTGAATTATATTCACAAGTACTATTAAGACTCTTTTTTAAACACATAACAGGTAATTTATATAGTGAAGCATATAACGATATAGTTAGACTAAATAAAATTAATTATCCTTATAAAGATTGTTGTAGTGCTTTACTAAAAGTTTCTCATGGGCAACAATTAAGCAAAGAAGAAATTAATTTAATAAGACAATATCCCGATGATGCATATTATATTGCTAAGATAAAATTAGCTATGAATAAAGAATTAGGTCTAACAAATGATGCCGTTATCGATTTAATGAAATATATAAATGATATTGAAACGGGTGAAGAGTTCTTTTATAGTGCTAAATGGTTAATGAGTAAAAATGAATATGATCAAGCTAAAGAGATGATTTTAAAATCCTTGGATCTTGGATATAAGGATAGTCATTTGTTACTAGAACAATATACTAAAGAGTGTGGATTAAATATAGATCTTGAATTACTTGCAAGTTTCTTGATTCCAGAGGCAAGCTTTAACTTAGCGCTTATAGAAAAACAAAATAAAAAATACAAGAAAGCTAATGTCTATTTTAAAGTTGCTGCATCTCAACTGCATCTTGGAGCTATTGAGTATTTGGCAAATGAATTATATGAAAAATATATTAGAATTCCATATGATAAGATTGATGAAGAAAGGAATCAAATCGGAATTAATAACTTAATTGAGTTATATACCTACTTATATAAAAAAAATAACAAGCAACTATACGAATTGCGTATAGGTCTTATGTACAATAAAATTCAAGATTATGGTAGAGCTTATCAATATTTATCCTCTATTAATAATGAGGCGGCTATATATGCCTGTGCAAGAATGCTTGAATATGGTAATGGTGTGGCTAAAGATTTAAATCAGGCAAGAAGACTTTATGACAAAATTATAGGGTATAAAGACGCTGAGAAACGATATAATAAAGTTGATGATATATTATATAAACAAGAGCAGAGACGTAATAGATCGTCAGTCTATAGTGAGTCTAAAAGCTATAGACCAGAGATGGTTAAAACAACAAAGCCTAAGAAAAGTAGTGGGTGTTATGTTATTACCGCGACTTGTAAAGCATTAAAATTAGAGGATAAACGTATCAATATTAAAAATCTTATAAAATTTAGAAATATATTCATTCATTCAGAAGGGAATGAGGCCGTATCTGAATATTATAGATTGGGTCCGACAATCGTTAATCAGATTAATGCAGAAGCGTATTCAAATGTGATTTATGAACAATTGTGGAATGTCTATATAGCCCCAAGTTTAACAATGATTGAATATAAAAAGAATGATGAGGCTCGAGAAATTTATATAAGTATGTGTAAAATGCTATGTCAAAAATATAATATTTCAGTACAAGAAAATATAAAAGAAAAATATTTGTTGTAAGATATAACTTTTAGTTTAAATTCTAATAATATTTTTTATAGGAGTGTATTATGTCTGATTTTTCTGATTTATTACATTGTAGTAAACCTTCTCTAGCTGACATTAGATTTAAGGCTGTAAAAGTTAATTACGATATAAGTATTATTGACGCAATTAAATTATCTGCTGAAAATTTGGGACTTAAGGTTGCAGTTGAATCTATTAATAATAGTACGAATAGCGCAAATGAAATCATTATAGATTTTTCTTCTATAACTGGTCGTAATGAAAATATTATGTTTATACAATTAAATCAATATTCTTTTCGTATAAGCTATTTTTTTAACTTAAACGATGGTTCCATTACAAATATGAAAAATAGAATTTTGGAGGTTGTTAATGAATGTAACAAAGACTCTATAGTTAATTTTTGTCTTCATGAAAGAGTAGAGTATCCTTCATATATTGAAGTTGTATATTCATCTGATAGAATTGATTATATTGATAAAAATTATAAAGATTTAGAGTTAATATATGAACATTTATGTGCAGTTTTGGACGAGGAATCTAATTTAGTTAAGGAGATTGAGATATTGACTAATCGCTTAGCTGTTTATATTAATGATGATCTAGATATGAATTTATCTGGGAATTGGAATAGTACTGAAGGGTTTGAGTATACACAAATAATTACCACTATCAATATGTTTATTTCAAATCTTAGTTTACAATATAATCGTTTATTAAAATTATTATAGAAAAATTTTGAAAACAGAAAGCATATTATGCCAAAATTCTACCCTACAATTATAAATAGTTTCCATGGTAGTGAAGGAGAGCGTCTCGTATACGAGGCGCTCTCTAAATTAAATAATGAATATGTAATTTTTCATTCCTATAGATGGTTAGGTGAATTAAACCAACGTAGGAGTGAAGGTGAAGCAGATTTTGTTATTTTACATCCTAAAAAAGGTATTTTATCCATAGAGGTAAAGGCTGGTGGGATTTCCTATCGTGATGGAAACTGGATTCAAACAAATCGAAATACAAAAGAAGAAAAAATTATAGATCCTTTGGGACAAGCTGCAGAGAGTCAATTTAGGATTCAGAACTATTTACGTAAACATTTTAATGGACAAATGCCTGTTATTGGGCGTGCTGCATGGTTTCCATCAGTAGCCATTCATAACAAGGTTTCATTACCATTAGAAGCAAATAGAGATATTATATTTGATGTAGATTGCTTAATTAATCCACAAGAGGCTATAACTAAAGCTTTTGACTACTGGAAATCTAACTTAGGTTTTAAAGATTCTGAGCAATCAGTTAATGACTTTCAGAATATGATTAAGGCTCTAATGCCTACATTTAATATTGTAGAATCTGTTGCAAGTACAGTTCTTGAATCAACAAGAAGTTATATTCAGATGACGAAACAACAAGCATCTATATTGCATTTTTTACGTGAGCAGCCAACAGCTGTTATTCATGGTCCAGCAGGTACCGGTAAAACCATGCTGGCCATTGAAAAGGCTAAAATGCTAGCTACTGAAGGTAAAAAAGTATTATATTTATGCTTTAATGAGTTCTTATTATCTTATGTGAAAGAGCATTATGCTTGTGAGAATATAGCCTTTCATAACATTAGATCATTAGCTGAAGAGTTGATGCCTAACACTGAGTATTCTATTACCGAAATTATTTCTCAGTTTATAGAATACTTTCAAAATAAATATGATGATCTTGAATGGTCATATGAAAATGTAGTTATTGATGAAGGTCAGGATATTGATGAGCATATACTAGAACATATCTCTATGTTAGTAGATATGTTAGGCGGTCATTATTACGTATTCTATGATAAAAATCAGTATATAATGATGCATAAGTCGACGCATTGGTTAGATACATATGGAGATTGTCGTCTTGTCTTGTATAAAAACTGTCGTAATACTGCTGAAATAGCAAAGACTGTAGGTACAACATTAAGTGATATAAAGAAAGACGCTTACATAAATGAGTTATCTGGGATAAAACCACTTGGCTCATTCTACAAGAATGAAAATGAATTACGTAACATCGTTACAAAGTTTGTTACAAAAATGATTCAAGATAAGGTTAAACCTGAAGACATTGTCATTCTTACTACAAGTAGTGTTCCTAACAGTATGTTAAAAAATATTTCTGCTATAAACGGAGTATCTATCTCTACTGAGCCCAAGAAAAATAATATATTGTTCACATCAGTTCGTAAATTTAAAGGATTAGAAGCTAAAGCGGTTTTATTAATTGATATTTTAGTTAATCGACTCACTAATGAATTACATAAACGATTAGTCTACGTTGGTTCATCGCGTGCAAATACATATTTACAATTAGCGTTCTATGATAATGCATCTATTGAAGATTATAAGTCTATTCTAAATCATTTAGGAGTAGATGAAATCAATGGAACTAATAAAGAGGCTTTATTAGAGATTTTTGGCCTTGATCTATATAATGACAAGAGTAAATATTAATGCGTTATACAAAGTTAATTATTGAAAGTTTAAAATAAGAACTTTATAAGGTTATATGTGTTGGTTTAAACTAATTATTTAAGTATTTTGATGGATCGATTTAAGTGATAACAATTTATTAAGATGTTAAAATAAAAATTTATAAAGAATATCAATAAATTGGATTGAATTTGTATTCTGAGCACCAGTTATAAAGTAAAGGGAGTAGTATTATGGATAAAAAGAATGCAGTTATGAAAAGTGAGATTAATAATGAGAATGATCTTGAATCTTTTGATTTAGAAGCTTTGGAAAATACAATTAATGATAATATTGAAGAAGAGTTAAAAGATTTGGATTACTTAGAGTCTGAACATGAAAAGATTGGTAATCCGGATAATTTAGGGGACGTTGTACAAAATATCGTTTGGGAGCAATTTATAAATCAATTGGGGAGTATAGCTGGTGAGGATTTTATTAAAGCAAATCATGGATTGACATTAGATTTACGTAATGAAGCTCATATACAGACTCCAGAAAATTTTAAAGACGGAAAAATTTCAAAGCATAATCATTATAGTAGGGAATCCTTGGAACAAAACTATGATCGTTATAAGAATATGCCTCATAAGGAGTTCCGAAAAAAATACGTAAATAAACAAATGGATTCAACGTTAAAAAGAGCAGGAACATTAGAGAAGGAAGGTATTAATACTGTTCAGGATATTTATACTGGAAAGCAAATTCCAACAGCACGTAAGACTGTTGATGGTAAAGATAATCCTAAGGCTGCACAACGTGAGCATGTGAAGTCTTCAGATGAATTATATAGAAATCCCTCTTTACAAATGGCAAATGATAATGAAGCTTTAGCTAGTGTAATTAATAACCCTGAAAATTTACAAGGATATACCACGGCGGAAAGAAACAGAAGTAAAAGTAATAAATCTGTTGCTGAAATGGATGATAAAGATAAAACAAAGCATCATGAGAAAGCTAATAAAAGAGCTGAAGAATTTATCAATAAAAAAGAGAAAGAAGGAGAAGAAAGATTAAAACAAGAAGGTCGTAAAACTCAAAAAGAAGAGGCCTTACGTATTGGTTCTTCATCACTTCGTGCCGCTGTTATGGCTTTATTAGCGCAATTAGTAAAGACTATTATAGGTAAATTAGTAACTTGGTTTAAATCAGCTAATAAAAATCTATCAACACTAAGAACTAGTATAAAAGATGCTATAGTTTCGTTTGTTACTGATTTAAAAACTAATTTACAAATTGCAGGTAACTCAATTATTTCTACAATAATTACTTCGATTGGTAATCCTATCCTTAATACCATTAAAAAGTTTTGGGCTATTTTGAAACAAGGATGGCGTGCGCTTAAAGATGTTTATCAGTATTTAAAAAATCCTGATAATAAGAGTAAGCCTATCGATATACGTTTAATGGAGATAGGTAAAATAGTTATTGTAACATTAACAGCTGGTGGAGCTCTTTTATTAGGTGATTTGATTGAAAAGAAACTTTCATTAATCCCAGTATTTTCTATTGAAATACCATTAATTGGTAGTTTAGCAAGTATATTAGGGTTATTTTTTGGTGCTGTGGGTGCTGGAATAATAGGTGCTATATTACTAAATTATATTGATAAAAAAATTGCAAAAAAACAAAAAGGCGAGTCTAATAAAAATATTATTGATAAATCAAACAAGGTTTTATCGCTACAGGCAGAACAACAAATTATTAATTCAGTAAAGCTTGATAATATTAAATTAACTGCGAATCAAAATATAACAAATCGACATGAAGATGCAGCTGAAATTATGAAACAGTCTATGGCTTCTATAATGGATAATACGATTCATCCATTAGCTTTAGAGGACTCAATTATTATTGATGAAGAGGATATTAAAGTAACTAATCAATTAAATCATATAAATGATGAATTAGATAAACTATTATAAGGAGAGATTTATGGGGACTGACATAATAAAAAAACATAACTTTCAAAATGCTATAAACCGTGTTAAAGATTATTCCTTAAAGAAGAAAAAAGATATTGAAATAAAATCAGTTAAAACTATTGATGAAGGTATATTTTTTGACACTGATCATGAGGTGACAGGATATGAGTTAAATGAGGTAATAAAAGTAATTCAAGGTCACTTGATTGATATTAATAAACGTAATAATGAGACTGTAAATGAATTTTATGAAATATATCAAGCTTTTAATTATCTTGATACAGAATATGTGAAGGGAATATTAACTACTGTTAAAGGTCTAGAGAAGACTAATAACGATGTTAGAACCCAACAAGAAGAATTAAAGAAACATCATAAAAAACTTGCAAATCAAAATAATAAATTAGAAGCTCATCAAGGTGAAATTGAAGGTATAATTGAGAATATAAACAAGACAATAGACATATTGAAAGTGTTTAAAAAGGAAATTGATTGTCTTAAGCATCTAAGTGATATTGATAGATTGTGGTCTAATCATGAGCAACTTCAAGAAAAAGTTGAAAATTTATCGAACGATTTATCTAATGAAAAAGAAAATCTTCAAAATTATAAAGAATTAAGTGCAGAGAATATCAAGAGTATTGATAATATTATAAATAGCTATCAAGTTAAGTTTAATAATGACATTAAAGGAATTCAATCATCCATAGAGATATTGAATTCATTTAAAAGTTCATTAGAAGAGCTAGATCACCTAAAAGAGATAGATATATTGTGGAAAAATTTATACGAAATACAAAATAGAATTAATATGATTAATAAAAATCTCAAGGCTTCTTATATAGTCGGTGGGATTGCATTAGTAATATCAATTCTTGAGTTTTTTATTATTTGGAGTTGATTTTAGCTGATGGATAAATATAGTAAAGTACTTATCAATAACGCTTCAAAACTTGATGCTGTGACAAACTCTTCCGGCTCAATTATAAAACTTGCAAATACAATTATTGTTGATCATAGTAGACAGTCTACTATTGGTTTATTGCAGAAATTATCTAATATTATTGAAAATCCTAATATTCAAGTTGAAATTAAACAAATAGCAAAAGTTGTGCATTCAAATTTGCTTATGTATTTTGGATATATTTCGATACATGAATTGTGCAAGGAGTCTAATGATAGTGTTGATGATCCAAGAACTCTTCAAGAGTTGTTAGAAGAGTTGAATTCTCTTATAGGATTACAAAGTGTTAAATCTAAAGTACAAGATTTATTGGCCTATCAAAAGGTTCAGCAATTACGTAGAAATAATAATCTCTTTTCTGAAAAAAATACATTACATTTAGCATTTACTGGAAATCCAGGCACAGGGAAAACTACTGTAGCAAGAATTGTAGGACATATATATAAAAAAATTGGCCTTTTATCAAAAGGTCATTTTGTTGAAGCTTCAAGAACCGATTTAATAGCAGGATATCAGGGCCAAACAGCATTAAAAGTTCAAAAAGTGATCCAACAAGCTAAAGGTGGAGTATTATTTATTGATGAAGCTTATAGTATTACAGAAAATGACCATTCTGATTCTTACGGAAGAGAATGTTTAACTGAATTGACTAAAGCTTTAGAAGATTATAGGGAGGATTTGGTTGTAATAGTGGCTGGTTATACAGAGCCTATGAGAAAATTTTTTGATTCTAATTTAGGATTAAAATCACGATTTAATACTTTTATTGAATTCGATGATTATAGTACTGAAGAGTTAGATAGAATTTTAGAGTCTATGTGTTATAAAAATGATTATTTATTAGATAGTGATCTTAAGAAAAAAATACATAATTACTTTGAAAATAAAATAGCTAATAAGGATTCTAGCTTTGCTAATGGACGATTGGCTCGAAATTTATTTGAAGATTTGATTATTAGACATGCTAGGCGTATCTCTACTTATTCGAGTCCATCTAAATCTGATTTATCGACTCTTTTACCAATAGACTTTAATGATTTGTAGTCCGCCTATGTAATTAATAATTTTTATTTTACTTTATTTCTATCATATATATTAGATTCAATATAATGCGTTATTTTTTACGCATATACTCTTGTACAATATACATGTAATCAGTTAGTTATTCTAATGTTGTTTTGTAGTATAGAGGTGTATTGTATGAAAACAGATGTTATTAAAGAAGCTATTGAAAAAGTTCAAAAGGAAGATCCTAAGTTATACAAGGATGTAGTAGAGTATGTTTCTTCTAATAGAAATAAAACTGGTGTACATCCGAAAGGCGTGTATCAAGAACATAGATGGCCCAATTTTATAGGGCCTAGACCTGGACCCTTTCCATATCCACGAAATCCATTAGAGAAAAATCCATTCGGCATATTTTTACCATTGGCAGGTTTGTATATGTTTTACAAGTTTGTTAGACGAATATGGAAATTATTACGAGGAAAGAATCAAGATTTTTCCTTAGATGATATTATCAAGTATATGAATAATCTTAAATAATGCGTTGTATGGGAGAGGAATAATGGGTTCAAGAAAGTTAAAATTAGGAGATATCGTATTTTGCCAACGAAGTAATTTTTTCTTTGGTGATGTATATCAACATTATGGTGTATATGCAGGTTATCATAAAATTATCCACTATATAAAAGGGGATTCTCCACTTGATGGACGAATTGCAGAGACTAGTATTGAAAAATTTTGTGACGGAGATACCTTATATATTGCCGAGGACGATAGTTTATTATCTATTTTCCAAGATGCAGATGTAGCCGCAAGTTTTTATGGTCCGCGTAAAACTGTACAACGTGCTAAATCTATGATTGGTAAAGGTGACTATAGTTTGTTTAATCATAATTGTGAACATTTTGCTATTTGGTGTAAAACAGGACTTACAGAATCAACACAACTTAGTATAGAAGGATTGGCAGCTAGATTTCTTAGACCTAAATGGGGGCCATTGAAATGGTTGGCTAATGAAATCTGGCGTGTAGAGGCAGAGTATTAGTAATAATTATAAGGAACTAGCAATACAGTAAAATATGTGTTGCTAGTTCTAACTTTCCTAAAAACAAAATATTTTAAAAATAAATATTGACACACACGGATGCGTGTACTATAATTACATCATAAGGTGAAAGATATCACCAACATGTAGAACAGAAAGACTTAGGTTCTAACAGCAATCTTATAACATACATAGTTTAATAGAGATGAGTATAGAATCTAGTATAATTTAATAGTTATCGTTCATAAACGATTCATAAGGTTAGACACAAGCAGCAATCTTCAGATTAAATAACCAGAAAAAGTGATTTTGGAGACCTTTTGGTCTAGAGTATCGTGTCTAGTAAACCTTAGCCTCAGTGAGGTTAGTAATTGTCTTGAACTTTGTATTGTAGCCGCTTACGGTTGTCTTGTTTATTTTGAATTCAAAATTTACGTTGTGATAATCTAGAGCGGTTTTTTATATGCTAAGGAGATAGGAACTATGAATACATTTATGAACGCTTTAACAAATAATGAAAAATCTTATACTGCGAATGATGGTACAGCATATCGTACAAGTGGTAGCTCTTTGATGGACCTTAATTTCTCTGTGCCTGCATTGCGTCAGGCTGCTGTTGATTTCTATGGTAAAAGTAAACATAACAGTCATTTTTATAGTAATGATCGTACTATGGATGCTGTAGAGGCGTTACGTCTATTCATTACATCCTATGAGGAAGATCCTCTTTATACTATGAAATGGCTTATGTATGCACGCCATATTAAGCTAGGTCTTGGCGAGCGAGATATATTCCGTATGATGCTCACTAAAATAGGTGATTTACATCCAGAGATGGCATTGCAGTTTATCATCGGCACTGAATTGTGGAACTATGGTCGTTGGGATGATGTGTTACGCATTTTCTTTGATACGACGAGCACTATCTTACATGATGGACTAGGAGAGTTAATTGTGAACCAGTTTAGACGTGATATTATAGGTTGTGGACTTGGTGATTCCATAAGTTTATTAGCTAAATGGATGCCCTCCAATAATACATCCTCTAAGGAGAAGCGTTCTGAGGCAGTTATTTTGCAATCCTTGTTACATTTAAGTGCACGTGAATACCGCAAAACCTTGTCTAGGTTACGCGAATATTTAGCGGTTGTGGATAGAAAGGCATCCCTTAACCAATGGAATGATATTAATTATAATCATGTGCCATCAAAGGCAAATCTTAAATATCGTAATGCTTTCTTAAAACATGATGAAGAACGTCGCCAGGTGTATCTTGCATCATTAGAAAAGGGAGACGACTCAGTTAAGATTAATGCGAACTCTATGTTCTTGTATGATATTGTGCAAGCATACGTAAAGGCGGATAGTTGCTGGGACAGTAGTCTAAATCAATATGACGAAACATTAGAGCAATTATGGAATGCCCAAGAATCTCCTAAGGATTATGACGATATCTTAGTTATACGCGACGGGTCTGGATCTATGGGGGCAAAACTATCTGGTAATAGTTCCGTCACCGCACTTAGCGTAGCAGATTCGATTGCATTGTACTGTGTGCAACATAATAAGAATGAATCCTTTAAAAATCGATTCATTACCTTTAGCAATCGGCCTCAAATGGTAGATATTTCAATGTGTCAAACATTACGAGATAAGCTAAGACGATTGCATCGCTTTGACGATTATAGCAATACGGATATAGAGGCAACCTTTGACTTAATTCTTGATACGGCTGTTAAAAATCATCTGCCTCAAGATGAGTTACCTTCATCGTGCCTTATCATTTCAGATATGCAGTTTGATCAGGCTACAGCTCATGATGATAATACAACTGTTATCGAATCGTGTCGCCAGAAATTTGAATCCCGTGGATATACTATGCCACGACTTATTTTCTGGAACGTATCTGTGTACGCACATAATACTATTCCTGTTCAAATGCATCCAAGCGGTGTTATTCTCGTATCTGGTTTCTCTAAATCTATCGTAGATATGGTGGTGTCTAGAGAACTTAATCCTGAAACGGCACTCAAAGCTGAGCTAGATGCAAAGTGTAGTATTGTAGATACAGTGCTACAAAACTATGTAAAGGTAGCATAAATTATATATAATCTTATTATTTAAGGTTCTTATTAGTCGGGTTCTGACTAGTAGGACCTTATTTTTGTGTACATAATTTGTGCTATAATGAAGAGTAGGTTTTATAAGGTAATAATCATTTTATATACGAGGAATCATATATGGCAATTAGTAAAGAGATACAAAAATCTAGCGAAATGAAATTTGATGGTAAACTAATTAAAGTTACTTATGATATAGCCGATGTTAATGGTAATGAAGCATGGCGTGAGGTTGTTCATCATCCTGGTGCAACAGCTATTGTAGTTGTTACAGAAGATAATAAGATTGTAATGGAGCGTCAGTTCCGTTATGCTTTGCAACAGCCTTTGCTTGAAATTCCAGCAGGTAAATTAGATCCTAATGAAGAGCCTCTTAACTGTGCGAAACGTGAGTTAGCAGAGGAAACAGGTTATCGTGCCAACCAATGGATTCCGTTGGGCACAATTGCTACAAGTCCTGGTTTCTGTAACGAAGTATTACATTTATACTTAGCAAAAGATCTTACTATGGGTGAAACCAATTGGGATCCAGATGAGTATGTAGAGCTTGAGTACTTTACATTACCTGAATTACTAGATGCTATTAAGAATGAACAAATTAAGGATAGTAAATCCTTAGCAGCTCTAATGTTAGCTATGCCTTATCTTAAGTAGTACTTTATTTTCATAATTATATATAGTATAATTAGCTCATAAAGAGAGCCAAATAACGTGCCGTTAGCGTTAGGCTCATCTAAAATACGGAAATTTGATGATGCCTAACGTGTTGAGGTGGTAGGATACCTCATACGTTAGGCGTTTTCATTATTATTTACGGCTATTAAAAAATATCGTAATCATAATAGTAATGATTGCTACTATAGCATGGATTATTCTGCTTGAGTATTACAATAGGAGTACTTATGTATAAAAGAATTATTTTATTAGTTATGGACTCTGTTGGTATTGGTCACGCTGCTGATGCTGCGAAGTTTGGTGATGAAGGTTCCAATACATTAGGCCATATTGAATCGGTGGCAGGCCAGATTCATTGTCCTAATTTAAAATCTTTTGGCTTAGGTCGCATTGCTGATATTTCTGATACAGGTGAAAGTATCAAAGGTGCCTTTGGCCGCATGGCAGAGCTCAGTACTGGTAAAGATACGACTAGTGGTCATTGGGAGATGATGGGACATCCCGTTACCGTTCCATTTCCAACCTTTTACGAAGGTTTTCCAAAAGAATTAATGGATACTTTCACAAAGGAAACAGGCTATGGTTATCTTGGCAATGAAGTAGCATCTGGTACAGAAATTATTGAACGTTTAGGGGCTGAACATATTAAAACTGGAAAACCTATTGTATATACGTCAGCCGATTCGGTGTTTCAAATTGCGGCCCATGAAGATATTATTCCTCTAGATGAGCTATATCGTATATGCCAAATTACCCGTGATAAGGTATGTATCGGTGATTACTATGTAGGCCGTATTATTGCACGTCCATTCGTAGGTGAACTAGGTAATTTTGTACGTACATCTAATCGCCATGATTATAGTCGTATGCCTGAGAAAAAAATGGTACAACAAGAGTTACAAGATGCAGGTGTACCAACCGTAGCAGTCGGTAAAATTGGAGATATTTATGCCCATGTAGGATGGGATGAAAGCTACCCAACAAAGACTAATTCCCATGGCATGAATATGGTTCCATACTTACTTGGTTCCTCTTTTGAGCGTGGTCTCATGATGGTTAACCTCGTTGAATTTGATAGTCTTTATGGTCATCGCAGAAATGTAGAAGGTTATAAACGAGCTATTGAAGACTTTGATTACCAATTAGGTGGTTTATTGCCAATGCTTACCGAAGATGATTTATTACTTATCACTGCGGACCATGGAAATGATCCAACATGGAAGGGGACAGATCACACTCGTGAATTAGTACCTATACTTGGATATAGTCCAAGAATGAATGGGCCTATAGACCTAGGCGATAGAAAAAGCTTTTCTGATATTGGAGAAACCATTTTGGAAAACTTTGGCTTAAAACAATGGGGCATTGGCACATCGTTTTTGGAGAAACTTAGCAAATAATTTTCGCATATGTTTTTTGTATAATTAGGTTTAGAATACTAGATTACTATCTATATACGACAATGATATAATTTCAAAATAACAAAGATAATATGCTATATATGAAGATACTACCAGTTAAAAATATTTATTTTTAACTGGTAGTATCTTTAAAATAGTTAGTTACATCATAAAGAACGACCAACTTAAGTACATCATAAGTTGGTCGTTTTTTTAATTTATAGAAGTATATTTCTTATTTAATTATAGCAAGCCTTTACGCTCCATCATCTCTTTAATATTTAGTAAGGTGGATTTACAAACTACATCATATTCTAGTGTACTCAAGAAATCTGCAAATTTTCTATCATCTTCGTTTTTACAGTTTTCATAAGGAATTTTACCATTTTGTTGATATGGTTCTAGAATCCGATTTCGACGGTGCTTCCAAGTATTGTAATAAGGTCCTTTAAATTTTGTCATAAAGCCATTGCTATCGACTAATACAAATCCTTCAGACTCATGATCTGAATTAAGTTCCTTATTTATGATGCTATTCAGTTCGTCCATTGTATTAACTTGTTGAATTGTTTTTACAATAGATATTAACTGAGTGTCATATTTCATAAGGATGGATTCTAGTTCTGCTAACCTCTCCCTAGAGAACGATACATCAATATGCTTGCCATTTACATCTAACGTATTTTGAATCATATCAAGTACATAAAGATGATCTTGGTCATATTTAATAATATGTGTATCTTCTTGACTAATGACTTCAAACATCATAGAACAGCTATTACGTTTTAATAACTCTTTGATTTCTTCTTGTAAGCTTGTAGGTAATTTTTGAAATAAATTTTTAAACAAATCTACGTGCATACCTTCTGTAGTAGATTTAGATGCAAAGACTAATTCATCATTAATGACACCAAGAATAGCGAGGTATCCATTTTCTTTAGTTCGAATTTCTACAGGGAATGCGAGTGTATTAGCTAAATTGTTTAGCTCGGTTTCAGGTCGTTCGTTGAGATTAAAGAATTTATTATAACTACGTAGTTTCACATCTCCTGTTATGCGATCCACAAATAATCCTCGAGCTTGTACAGTGCTTTCATTCCATAATCGTTTGTGGAATACACGTGAGGTAAAGTTCAGGGAATATAGGTTAGGGGAGCATTTTTTTACTTTTACTAATTTAGAATTACCTATGATATTTATATCCTCATTTTGTGTAAATATGACATGCTGCGTCATATTTTGATATTCATGACGCATATAATCTTTATCGTAGATATCATTTTTTATGCCATTTTTAGTAAAAGTATCTGCAGTAATATCAATGTATTTAAGCTCTCCACCAAATTCTACTTCTCCTTCTAAGCAGAAGGAATATTTACCATCCGGAACACCGCGATGACCATGAATTTGAATAAAGTCCTGACACATTCCTTTTTCATAATTTGTATCATATATTTTAGCAATATCTGTTTCGTAAGCCCCGAATCCATTAATAAAGGTAGAGGTTGCTATAAAGGTCATGTTAGGTACATAGGAGAGACCACCATGGGAGACTAAATATTTCTTGCCATGAAAGCTAAATGGATAGCATTGACGAAGTGATTTATAGAAGAGACGTAACTCTCGCTGAAGAGAATCAATATCTTTTTTTGTCATATCTTTTATGATAGGTGCTACTACTTCTTTCATAAAGCGTTTAGAACGATCTAAATTTGTATTGAATGCAAAGTTAGCAATATGTCGTTCGTGATTACCTTCTAACATAATCGTATTAGGCAATGTACTAAGATGCATCATTTCGTACATCATTTCTTTATTTTCAATACCGCGTTCTAAATAGTCACCACAAAAGATATATAATGTTTTTTCATCCCATGGAGTGATAGCTTGTTGTAATACCGTGTAACAGCCGTGAATATCACCGATGATACGCACTCGTTCATATCGATTCGTTAAATTTACAGTAAAGTAATTGTTGATTTCATCGATAGAATTTATTTTCCTACAAAACTTTGGTAATGTAGTTGTTTTAATCATCTTGTGCATGCGGTGTATAACTTGCTCCGGTACGCGTTTGTAATCCGTTCGTGTAGCATTACGTGCTAAGCATTCTTCTAATGATGTATCTGGTTCGTAGTAATATACAGTATATTTATATTTGTTAAGCAAATCTTTATATGCATTAACAGCTTTAGATGTAGTGTGGGTAGCATCTAAAACGATAAAGTCACCATTGCTCATTCGTTTCTCTAAGCAATCCAGGAGGAGCTCCCAAGCCGGACCATTATCCTCTTGTGAAATATACCAGCCGTTTTCACCAAGGGAAGGGCTGCGTAATAGCATACGGAAATGATCGGCTTCTAAGGTGTAAGCCTCAAGATTGTTGTCACGAATCCACTGAGACTTACCACTAGCAGGAGCACCACGCATTAATAATAGTG
>OIFU01000316.1_pt1 | contig 28676 bp, 19 predicted proteins | sample 1582141 | NCBI WGS metagenome assembly OIFU01 (sample SAMN07501047, study PRJEB24779) | human gut metagenome | isolation source: stool | host: human infant | place: USA: Pittsburgh, PA
ACTAGAGGGAATACGTGACCAGGACGACGGAAGTCTTCTGGTTTAGCATTAGGATCTAATAATTTTTGAATTGTATACGCACGTTCTGCTGGAGATACGCCTGTTGTAGTATCTACATGGTCTACAGTAACAGTGAAAGCTGTTTCATGATTGTCTGTATTTTTAGCAACCATTGCAGGGATGCCAAGCTTTTCTAAGGCTTCACGACGCATTGGTGTACATACGATACCGCGCGCATATTTAACCATAAAGTTAATATTTTCTTGTGTAGCAAACTCTGCAGCAATGATAAGATCGCCTTCATTTTCACGGCTTTCATCATCAACGATAATAACAGGTTTACCAGCTTTAAGGTCTTGTAAGACCTCTTCAATTGAATGTAATTGTTCGCTCATAGGAACGCTCCTTACTTTATATAAATCCATTCTCTACTAAGAGGGATTGCATAGATTTCTTAGGTTTCTCTTTGGTAGGTTCACTACCAAGATTCATAAAATGACGAATGTATCGACCAGCGATATCCGTTTCTAAATTGACCTCCGTCCCAATATGGGCAGAACCTAGAATGGTTTCGCTCAAGGTGTGAGGAATGATCGATACGGAAAAACTGCTGTCCGTTCGTCGCATAATAGTGAGGCTAATACCATCGATAGTTATAGATCCCTTATAGATAACATAATCCATAACAGATTTTGGAGCCTCTATGGTAAAGATAATGGCATTATCCGTTTGTTCCCGGTTAATGATGCGGCCTGTACCATCTACGTGACCTGCCACAATATGACCACCAAATCTACCGTTAGCAAGCATAGCTCGCTCTAAATTGAGTGGTTGATGAACTTTCAAATTTGTGAAAGTAGTCATCTTAATTGATTCAGGCATTACATCGGCTGTAAATACGCCATTACCAATGGTAGTAGCTGTCAAACATACACCGTTAACAGCTACGGAGTCACCGATTTTTAAATCGCTAAAAATCTTATCCCCCCGAATTGTAATGGCTAAGGATTTAGGGCCCTTTTTAATGCTTTCTACACGGCCGATTTCTTCAACGATTCCCGTGAACATAAGCGCCCCTCCTTCCTTCACGATACGCTTCGATACGAATGTTATTATCTAATACTTTAGTTTTTGTAAAAGTTAACTGTGGAGAAGATTCTAAACTTTCAAAGCCACGACCACCTACAGCAGGTGTAGCCTCTGTTCCACCGATTATTGTATTACCAATATAAGTAACTACCTTATCAAAGTTCAATGTTTCTACAAATGAACTTATAATGGCAGAGCCACCTTCAACTAATAATGAAGTATAACCAAAATCGCCCAACTTCGTAAGAATATCATCAATAGATAATTTCTTAATATCTATGACAATATCTGTGCTTTTACTTTTACGAGTAGACACTGATTCAACAACCGTTACAAGAGCTCCTACTTGTTCTAAAGCCTGTATCCGTTCTTTAGGACAACCTTTAGATACAAATATATGAACCTTGCGAGTATCTACTTCAAATACACGACTTGTGGTAGGCGTTCTACCAAGACTATCTAGGATAATTACATCTGGTTGATGGACTGTAATCGGCTCATCAAGAATATTTCTATCCAATATAGCATCTGCTAATTCATCATCACTGAGACGACAGTTTAGCTGTGGATTATCTGCTAAGATTGTACCAATACCAACGAGCATAGCATCATGAGTAGCACGTAGTACATGTCCATCACGACGGGAGGATTCATTCGTAATCCATTGAGATTGGCCTGTAAACGTGGCAATCTTACCATCAAGGGACATAGCACTCTTAATAGTTACAAAAGGTTTTCCCGTCTGTATATAGGTAAAGAAATGCTCATTAAGCTCAGCACATTCATCACTACAAACAGGAACGACAACTTCAATCCCCGCTTCTTTAAGGATCTCAATACCTTTACCAGCAACAAGTGGATTAGGATCTGTACTGCCAATAACGACCTTAGCTATACCAGCCTCTATAATTCGAAGTGCACAAGGTGGTGTTTTACCATAATGAGAACAAGGTTCTAATGTTACATATAAAGTAGCACCCTTAGCATTATCACCCGCTTGATTCAGTGCATGCACCTCGGCATGAGCCGTACCAGCTTTGTGATGATAACCTTCACCGATTATTGTATTGTCTTTCACCACTACAGCCCCCACCAAAGGATTTGGAGAAGTGTGACCTGTGGCCAATTTTGCCAGTGCAATGGCGCGTTTCATATAAGCTACGTCATCCACCATATCACCTCAATAAAAAAAGGACTATATACATAGTCCTTGGGTAATCATAATTGCGCACAACAAATGCGCCTCGTCTTTTCTCATCCAGACTGTACTGTCGGTATCGGAATTGCACCGATTCATACCCATAAGGTTCGCGGACTATACCGCCGGTAAGGAATTTCACCTGTCCCCAAAGACTTATCTATTTTCTTTATGAATTAATAGTAACACTTTTATTAGGGTTATGCAAGAAGTATAGATTTATACTGAGAAATATTATTAAATAAATCGCAATATTTATATTCAACAGATATATTCTCTTTTTTAATTTATAAATGTGCTTTAATCTTTTAAGATAAAGATTCTATAAACTATGTGTACAAAAAACTATGTATACATAATTTGGTGATTTATATCACATATTTACAATATGAATAGGACTATCATGAAATATATATAGTTTATAACTATATTATATTGATATTAATTATTAAATTAAGGTGATAATATGGCAAAAAAAAGAATTTCTGACGTACTTATCGATGTCTTAGCTAGTGCTGGTATTAAACGTATTTATGGTATCACAGGCGATAGTTTAAACTCTGTAAATGATAGTTTACGCCGCAATGGTAAGATTGCCTTTGAACATGTACGTCATGAAGAAACAGCAGCCTTTGCTGCAGGTGCAGAAGCATCCTTAACTCATAAATTAACTGTATGTGCTGGTAGTTCTGGCCCTGGTAACTTACACTTAATCAATGGTCTATTCGATTGCCATCGTAATCGTGTTCCAGTATTGGCTATTGCCTCTCACATTCCTCAATCTGAAGTAGGGTTAAATTATTTCCAAGAAACACATCCTGAAAACTTGTTTAAAGAATGTTCTTGTTTCTGTGAACTTGTATCCAATCCTAAACAAATGCCTGAAATCCTATTCCGTGCTATGAATGCTGCTGTAGGTAACCAAGATGTTGCAGTTATCGTTCTTCCTGGGGACGTTGCAGTAATGGAAATGGAAATTGATGAGTTACCTGTATGGACTCCTCCTCGTTTACCTCATATCGTGCCACAACGCACCGATATTGAAGAAATGGCTGCTCATTTAGAAACTGGTAAACGCATTACTCTCTTCTGTGGTGCAGGCTGTGAAGGTGCTCATGACGAAGTTGTAGAATTAGCAAAACGTTTACAAGCACCTGTAGTACATGCTTTCAGAGGCAAGGAATGGGTTGAATGGGATAACCCATATGATGTAGGTATGACTGGTCTATTAGGCTATACATCTGGTTATCGTGCTATCGAACAATGCGATACTCTGGTAATGCTTGGTACAGACTTCCCGTACCGTCCATTCTATCCAGAAAATGCAAAAGTAATTCAAGTGGATAGAGATCCTAGTGCTTTAGGTCGTCGTGTTCCTCTTACACAAGGTATTATTGGTACTGTAAAAGATACATTAAAAGAATTATTACCTCTTGTTGGTCAACGCGGTGATACTGAATTCATCGACACTGTACGCAAAGCATATGCTAAATTCAGAGGCGACTTAGATAGCTATGCAGTAGCTGAACCAGATGGTGTCGCAATTCACCCTCAATACTTTGTAAACCGTCTCAATAAATTAGCTGCTGAAGATGCTATCTTTACCTTTGACGTAGGCACACCAGTAATTTGGACTGCTCGTCATTTAAAAACAAATGGTAAACGTCGCATCTTAGGTTCTTATAATCACGGCTCCATGGCCAATGCCATGATGCATGCCATCGGTGCTCAAAATGCATGTCCTAATCGTCAAGTCATCTCCCTTTCCGGTGATGGTGGCTTCACAATGATGATGGGCGAAATGTTAACATTAAAACAACTTAACTTACCAGTTAAAATCTTTGTATTCAACAACGAAGAACTTAGCTTCATCGCCATGGAAATGAAAGCTTCTGGCTACCTAGACTATGCTACGGACTTTGTAAATCCAGACTTTGGCAAACTTGCGGAAGCAGCTGGCATTAAAGGTGTAAGCATTCAAAACTCTAGCGAAGTAGATGAAAAAATTATGGAAGCTCTCAACCATAATGGTCCAGTCATCGTTAATGTTCGCGTAGATAAACAAGAACTTGCTATGCCACCTAAAATTGCGTACCAACAAGCTAAAGGCTTCAGCAAATACTTGATTAATGCAATCCTTGATGGCCGTGGTACAGAACTTAAAGAAATGGCCAAAACAAACTGGATGAAGTATAAATCCTTATACTAAAAATCTGCCAAATTTATCAAACCTGCCAAACTAAATAAACTGCAAAACTTTCAAAAAGAGGAGTCATCATTTGATGACTCCTCTTTTATCTATAATAATCGTCCTCGTAATCGTCTTTATACCGTATTGCATCAAGATCTGATGGCGATAATACATTCCCCTCTTCATCGACATATTCTCGGAATTCGTTAAAATATACACCTGGAATATCGGATTCTTCCAACTCAGGCACATCCTCGGGCTCAATATCCCAAAATTCAATCTCTATAGGTTGATTTTGATGCTCCTTAGCAATATTCGATTCACATCTATTATCTTCTAATTTTATTTTAGGTTCTTTAGAAATATTGCTATCCGATGACTTAATTCCTAAAAACTTCAATAATCCACTTATCATTACATAACACTCCCTTACACCAATGATATATTAATTGTATTTAGGTTTTAACTTATATTTTATTATGCTCCAAAGAGTGACATTTGTTCGTCTTCAGGTAGTTCACCACAGCATTTGAGTTCTTTCATAAGATCAATGATGGTATTAGATACCTTACAACGACGTTGCAAGTCTTTTAGAGATGTAAACGGACGTTCTTCTCGTTCAGCAACGATAGCATCAGCTACAGTTTCACCTAAGGAATCAATAGCTAAGAATGGCGGCAATAATGCACCATCTTTAATGCTAAAACGTCTAGCTTCGGAGTGCTGGATATCTACATTGATAAAACGATAGCCCCGTTGATACATTTCCATAGATACTTCTAACGCACTCATAAGGTCCTTATCTTTAGGACTGGCAGCACGATCGAGAGCCTTAATACGGTTAAACTCAGTCATTTGAGTTTTAAGGTCTCCTGTCATGATACGTAAGTCGAATGCCTTTGCACGAATGGAGAAGTATGCCGCATAGAATGCCAATGGATGGTACACTTTAAACCACGCAATGCGGAAAGCCATCATTACATAAGCAACCGCATGAGCCCGTGGGAATAGATAAGAAATCTTTTTACAAGATTCAATAAACCATTCAGGAATATTATTTTCACGCATTTCTGCTTCAAATTCCGTCGTAGCTTGCCCTTGTTTATTCCGTTTTTCAATGCCCTTCCCTTTACGCACGTTTTCCATTACGAAGAAACTATGCTTTCTATCCATGCCGCGATGGATCAAGAAGTTCATTACGTCATCACGGGTGGAGATGGCTTCGTTCAACTTACAAGTACCATTTTTAATAAGGTCTTGGGCATTGTCGAGCCATACGTTTGTACCATGAGAGAAACCAGAGATACGAACTAAGTCAGAGAATGTTTGGGGACGAGAATCTTCAAGCATGCCCCGTACGAACTTCGTACCACATTCTGGTACAGCCAAGCTGGCTACTTGGTCACCTTGTAATTGTTCAGGTGTTAAACCAATCCCTTCTGTAGAAGAGAATAAACTCAATGTTTTTGGATCATCAAATGGTATAGTTTTTGCATCTATACCAGTCAAATCCTCTAGCATACGAATGATGGTCGGATCATCATGACCTAGAATATCAAGCTTAGTCATACGACCTTCGATAGAGTGATAGTCAAAGTGTGTCGTTAATACGCCACTTTCCTTCTTATTCGCAGGATGCTGAATAGGTGTAAAGTGATGCACATCCATGTCACGCGGACATACCATAATACCGCCAGGATGTTGGCCTGTTGTATTCTTTACATTGGTAAAGCCTTTTGCCAAATGTTCAAAGAAACCACTACGAGCTTGAATATCTCGAATTTCGGCGTATTTTTTAACATAACCAAATGCTGTTTTGTCCGCAATAGTACCGATGGTACCCGCTTTAAATACATTGTCGCGTCCAAATAATTCTTCCGTATACTTGTGTGCCTTTGCTTGGTAGTCACCAGAGAAGTTTAGGTCAATATCTGGAACCTTATCACCTTCAAAACCAAGGAAGATGGCAAACGGAATATCATGGCCATTTGTTTGTAGCGCATGACCACACTCTGGACAATCTTTACGTGGTAAATCAAAACCACCTGCGTATTCGCCCTTTTCAAAGAATTCAGAATGCTTACAATTAGGACATACATAATGTGGCGGTAATGGATTTACTTCTGTAATTTCAGACATGGTTGCTGCAAAGGAAGAACCTACAGAACCACGAGAACCTACGAGATACCCATCATCAAGTGATTTTTTTACTAGCTTATGAGCAATGTAATACAATACGCCGTAACCATTGGAGATAATACAGTCTAGTTCATAATCAAGTCGCTCTTGTACTACGCGAGGCAATGGGTCACCATAAATGGCTTTCGCATTTCTATAACACATTTCTGTGAAAGCTTCATCGGCACCTTCAATCTTTGGAGAATATGTGCCATCTGGAACTGGTTTAATATCTTCAATGCTATCGTTAATTGCACGAGTATTAGTAACAACTACTTCATAGGCCTTTTCTTCACTTAAGTAAGGGAAGGATGCCAACATTTCATCGGTGGTACGTAAATGTAAATCTGGTTGTTCATCTGCATCTGGATAACCACATGCCGTTAACATGATTTCACGGTAGATTTTTTCTTCTGGTGTTAAATAATGAACGTCACAAGTAGCACATACTGGTTTATTTAAAGCTTCCCCTAATTCGATAACTGTTTTATTCATATCGATAAGAGCTTGCTCATCTGGCATAAGCCCTTTACGAACCAAGAACATATTATTTGTATGTGGCTGAATTTCAAGATAGTCATAGAAAGATGCAATCTCTAATAGTTCTTCCTTTGTAGCGCCGCGAACAATGGATTGCATAAGTTCACCAGCTTCACAAGCAGAGCCGATAATAATGCCTTCACGATGTTCTTCAATAACAGAACGAGGCAAACGAGGACGTACCTTATAGTGTTCAAGGTGAGAAATAGATATCATCTTGTACAGATTGCGCAAACCTACCATATTTTTAGCTAATAAGATAATATGGTAACGTTTATCTTTTTCTTTTTTCTTCTTCTTATCTACTACAAGCTCTTCATCACGAGCAACAATTTCATCATCAATGAGATAGCCTTCTACACCGTAGATAACCTTAACGCCCAACTCTTTACCAAGAGCTTGAGCTTCTGGAAAGGCTTGTACAACGCCGTGATCTGTAATAGCCACCGCAGGATGACCCCATTTTTTTACTGTTTTAAATAGGTCTTTAACAGATACAAGGGCATCCTTATCACTCATCTTAGTATGTAAGTGCAGCTCTACACGGGAGTCTGGACGGTTTTCAGTGCGCTCCACGCTATTAGTTTCCATAGCTTCAATGCTTCGAATAGATAAGATATAATCCTTATCAAATCGATCATCAAAGCTGACGCTACCTTGTACGCGTACACGTTGTAAACCTTTCAATTGTTTAAGTAGCGCATCCCCTTCTTCAGGGCTGTTCGTAAACTTGATAAATTTGATACTATTCGTATCGTCTACGATGCTACCGTTAACGATACTTTTACCAGTCTTAGTATCACGTTTATCTAGACCAACAAATACACCTTCAAAAATAACACTAGGCGTATCCAAAGTGCCCATAATTTTAGAGGTAACTCCCTCAATTTTAGGTCCTAAAATCATGCCTTCATCAGTAGGAGCATCCTTCGGTGCACGACGAGGATATTTGCTATCCCCTTCACTACCTTTTCCAGTAGATTTTATAGTACTTTTAGGTGCAAAACCTTTGCTTGCTTTAGGTGTACTGCTCACAGATGCGACAGTATCACTACCGCTAGATGCGGCAGCCGTTTGATTAGAACGAGACACAACAACTGGACTATTGTTGAAATAGCCTAACTCAACAGCCTCTACAAATGGAGCAAAATCATCTTCGTCAACATCATCATATTCATCTTGTTGATCATAACCAGCAAAAGACTTACCTCTAGGCACTTTGTTTTTAGCCTCTTCAGCCTCACGTTGCGCTTCTGCCGCTTCTATCCATTCACCAGCACCACAGCCACCACCATAATAATAGGTATCTAAACCTTCTCCAGTTTCAGTATCTACTTTCCATGCGAAACAACAAGCTGTATCGGTATTAGTTGGAATATCGTCAAAAGAGATATTTTTTTCCTTATACCATGCAGACAATCTTTCACGCAAACCAAGTAATGTGGAAAAGGCCGAGTCCGCCGCTTGAATCGTCACATGTTGGCTATGACAGTTTACATAGAAGGATGATTTCTTATTCTGTTTTGGTACAACACGATAACGTACTTTCATTTTTATCCCTTATACCCACAATAGGTAATACATAAATCTCTAAATCGCCAAATATCGCCCTTGCTGCTACGGCTATCCAAGATAATCTCATAGAGCCCTTTTAATAAAGCTCGTAGCGCCTTAATTGAAATTCTAGGACTCGCCTCATAAGCTAGCTTAATTGGATATGGTTTAAATGACGAATCATGATCCTTACATAAGTTTTGAATAGCTTGAACAGACATTCCCGCTTGACGGCATTCGCTAACCAGTAACTGTAAACGTAATTGCCCCTCAATATAGCTCATTGCACGGTCTAATTCTTTATAGCCGAACATAAACGGAAATAGTTCAAGCAATGTATCAATATCTCGTTTTAACAGAGCCTCTTTAAAGGTGAAAATGTTTTTAGCCCCATAATCGCTACCATTTTCTTCGAGAAACTCTTTAGTAATGACTTTATCACCTATAATTTGTAGAAAATACCGGTCAAATTCGGTTCTCATAAAAGAAACCGGTACATCTTGCCACAAATCGATGAGATGAGCTACATATTCCTGTGCATCAGGTGTCATTTTAAAACCATTAGAAGTGCAATACTGACGTATCCACATCACAAGGTCTGCCCCTTCAAGGCGCTTACATTGATGATTGGGAATTTTATCTAAAATCGCTTTATTCTGCTTGATGCGTTTATCAATCATATCATGATAAATCAAAAGGATGGGATTATTCCCATTATATTCCATAATGAGTTCATATAATGGAACCCAAGCATCGCTATTTTTACCGCTTTTACGAATAATAGGTAAATTCACTAAACAAAATACCTTTTGATCGCCAAAGAGCGAATCTTCACATAGCTTTTCACTTATTTTCTGTGGCCCAGCTTCATCATCTAATACAGTTACTGGAAGGTCAGGATAGGCACTTAAAAATTTACGTTTTTCTTCTTCAATTAATTGTGGCTCATCGCCATAAATGAGTTGAATATGTACCATAGTTCCTCCTTTCACAGATAGATATCTTTAATGTAACTGTACCCCATTATATACATGTGTTCTGATGATGGGTCCACATCGCGTAATGCACCATGAGGACTACTAAATAAAACAGTATTATCCGGTAATATGCGACCAATTTCGTTCATTATACTAGATCGACTCGTAATAAATAATGTATTAGTCTTATCATTTAATTTTAGATTTTTTTCTCCTCTTTGTCCATTATATACATCGATTTCTTTCATACTATTTTTATATATTGTTTTTGCAGATCCGTTACTATGAAAGTAGTCTACTTTTACAACTTTTGGATTGACACCATATGCCCGTATAGCTTGATTGATAAGCCTTTCATTAGGTGTAGTTTTAATATGGTCTGGCGCATCAATTAATACATAGGCCCCTTCGTGATTAGGTTCTATACAAAGTAATACATTACACTGCTTCATAGGAATATAGTGAACCAATGCATTCTTATGATACTGTGTCACATAATATGAAGTACCAAAGGTTGTGACCATAAAAACTAAACATAACACTATATAAACAGTATACCTTTTTCTATGGGTTAAAAAATACGTAAATAAACCTAATAGAACCAAATACAAATAAGCACAATAAGGATTCATCATGCCTAACCAAAGTAAACTGCCACTACGACCTAACACATGATTTAAATATAAGGATATACGTAATAGTACATCTATCAATGACCATAGAAATGATATCGGCAATACATAGCTAATAACAGTACTTATAAAAATTAAAACGATAGATAAATCTAATAAAGGTGCTACTATACAAGCTGCTAATAAACTAGCAATACTGATATAGTGAAAGTAATACAGCTGTAGTGGCAAGATAAGTAACTGTGCTGACACACATAACACAAGCGGTGTTTTAATCCATTTAGGTAACCATTGAATACGTTCATATAATACTTTTCCCCATATGAGCAAACCATAGGTTGCACCAAACGATAGCTGAAAGCTTACATCAAATATAGAAAAAGGATCATATACTAAACATAGTATGGCACATATGCATAATGCTTGCTTAGCTTGATATAATCGACCTTTTATGTAAGCCATACACATGAGTATGCTCATTATCGTTGTCCGTACAACAGGAGCATCACCACCAACGACACCACAATACATACAGGCCACTAAAATTCCCATAATCAAACTGGTTCGTTTTCTTAATTTAATAAGTCGTCCCAGTCCATATACCAATGCTAACAAGAGAGCAATATGTGAACCTGATATGGATAAAATATGGATAAGTCCTGTGTAGGAAAAATCCTTCATTGTATCTTCCCCTAGCTCACTATAATGGCCACCTAAAGCTAATGATTGTGCTAATACATGTTGTGGACCCTCTAGATAATTAGAAATAGTTTTATCTATAGACTCTCGTATTAATCCACAAATAAATAAGAGTTTCCTATATAGTTCTTCAGAATAGGTTTCTTTAAAGTGAAATGCTTGTAAATCTTTATGACTCGCAACTCTATATACACCATCATAGATACGTCCTCGAGTATTGGAACTCATATATCGGCCACGAAGATTAATACGACCTTCCTCTTCGATAAGAAATAAGGACTTTGGGGTACCTTCTACAACTGCATATTCCCCTAGTCGTATGGGATGTTTGGTGGTAGATGCCTTTGAGTATATCTGTAAACGGCCCTTAGCATTAATATAATCATTTTTGGCAGTATCTTTATAAGGATGTAAGCTATGGATTTCAATGGTATATTTGTAATACTCATGTCCGTTCAAATTTACTCTTTCAGGAGCAATTACAACCGTACCAAGATATTCTCCTTCTTGGTGCAAATAATATGATGTATAGCTATTAAAATGTATAATCCGTAAATTTGTTTGGTAATACGATAGTCCTATTAAAAGGGACACAAATACTATTAACTTACCAAGTGAGCTCCACCAATTAGCCGATTGTAAGGCTTTAAAAACACCGACACCTATAATGGCTATCCCTATAGCAAAGATGTAGTGCATTTGATTGAGTACAGGAAAATAATTTCCATACCCTAGTATTGTTCCTATAATAATAGATCCTAATATAACATGTGCCCATTGACTATGAGTTAATACCACTTTTGTTTGATGAATAGTATTGGTATGCAGAACCGCACCTTCGTGATTATAATTTTGATTGTTAAATTGTAATTTTGTCTTTAATTTTCTTAAATACGCCGTCACCAATGCCCTTCACCCCCTTGATGCCTTCAACGGAAGTAAAAGGGCCTTTTTGTGAACGATATTCTTCAATCCTTTTAGCCATGGCAGGGCCTATACCTGGCAGAGAGTCTAATTCTTTTGCAGTGGCAGAGTTTATGTTTATCTTATTACCACGCAATAACACTTCAGGATTACCGTGAAAGTTAAATACTACATGGATATGATCACCTGCAGTAACTGGCTTAGCCATATTTACCGACTCTACATCTGCATAGGGTAATAGTCCTCCTGCTAGCTTAACAATATCACCTACAGTAGCTGAGCTTTCAAGCTCATATAAACCAGGTGAAGCGACTGCACCTGTTATATAAGCGATTGGTTTATTAGGCTGTTGTTCTACAGTAGATATAGAAGAATTTCCATCTATACCCCCTTCAACTAGGACAGAATCGCTATCATCTGTTATAATAGGCCATAGGAAACAAATTCCTACTAAAACACATAGGATTAATATAATTATCATATAGGGCTTCAATTTAGCTTTCATAGTGCACCTCCTACTGAAGGATTTCCCTATGAAAAATAAAACTCCTACCACTGACTCTATTGGTCACACTAGCAGGAGTTTAACAATTGATGACGAATTAAAGGAGAAATTATGAATCAAGATACATTAAGAAAATATACCCGTACATTATTACAATACGGTGTAAACTTGCAGCAAGACCAAACATTAGTTATTTCTGTAGATGTAGAAAATAAAGACTTTGCAGTGATTGTTACTGAAGAAGCTTATGAACTTGGTGCTAAGGAGGTTGTTCTGAACTGGAGATGCTCCCCAATTGCCCGTCAACGTTTATTACATGCGAAAGAATCTGTTTTAGAAAAACCTGCTAACTGGATACCGGAATTCTACAAACAATACATCGATGATAAGGCAGCCTTCTTATCTTTAATCAGCGCTAATCCAAAAGCCTTAGAAGGTATTCCAACAGATCGTATTTCCTTACAATCTCGTAACTTAAATAAAGCGTTATCCTTCTATCATACAGCCATCATGAACTCTTCTGTTACATGGTGTGTTGCTTCTGTACCAACAGTTCTTTGGGCAGATTTATTAGGCTATAAAGGTACAGACGAAGAAAAAATTAACCAATTATGGGATACATTATTGAAACTTTGCCGCATTGAAGGTGTAGAACCAAAAGATACGTATCGTCATCATATGGCAAAATTGCGTCACCGCTGTGAAGCATTGAATAAATTAGACTTAAAGGCATTGCGTTATACTTGTGAAAATGGTACTGACCTCCTATTAGAATTGCCAGAAGGTCATATTTGGCTAGGTGGTGAAGAATCCTCCAAAGATGGTACTATTTTCAATGCTAATATACCTACAGAAGAAGTTTTCTCTGCTCCACAATACAATGGCGTTAATGGTATTATGTACAGTACAAAACCTTTAATTTACCACGGTAATACTATTTCTGATTTCTCCTTTACGTTTAAAGAAGGTAAAATCGTTGAATATACAGCCAAAGAAGGTTATGAAGTATTGAAAGAATTAGTAGAAACTGATGAAGGTTCCCACTACCTCGGCGAAGTTGCTTTAGTTGATCACTTCAGCCCAATTAGTCAATCTAACCAAATCTTCTTCGAAACATTGTTTGATGAAAATGCATCCTGCCATTTAGCAATTGGTGCCTCTTATCCAACATGCCTCAAAGATAGCAATGGTTTATCTGAAGAAGAATTAAAAGAACGCGGCCTTAACCACTCCTTAACACATGTAGACTTTATGATTGGCCATGAACGTATGAACATCAAAGGCTATACTCGTGAAGGTCAAGAAGTAGAAATTATGATTGATGGTCGTTTACAAGTATAAACATAACTACAAAACATAACTACAAAACAATCATAAATTAGATGACAGCTAAGAACTATATGTCTAGTCTAACGTCTCTAGTAGATATCAATTTATATTGGAAAACTACATATGAAACAGACCCTATATACGCTTGTATATAGGGTATTTTGATAATAGTAAAAATTTATTCTATTACAATGTGATATTTAAAGTACGGCCTGTAGGTTTATATTCAATAATCTCTACACCTGCAGTTTTTAACATCCGCTTAGATGCTTTTACCTCTTTTGTGTCCTTATAGAGATCATCGCGATAAATAACGGCCTTAATACCACTTTGAATAATTGCCTTAGCACATTCATTACAAGGGAATAATGTAACATAAATCTTGGAACCCTCTAGAGAGCCACCACGATAATTTAGAATAGCATTGAGTTCACTATGTACAGTATAGAAATATTTGTTATCGTCTGCTGAATCGCGTTCCCAAGTAAAGTCATCATCACTACAATTCAAAGGCATGCCATTATAGCCAATAGATAAAATTTTATTATCATTGCTAACAATACATGCACCAACTTGTGTATTAGGATCTTTAGAGCGTTGCGCTGCTAAGATGGCAACGCCCATGAAGTATTCATCCCAGGAAATATAATCGCTACGTTTTGCCATAATTACCTCACTATAAAATAAGCCCCCTTCTACCTATGTAGTTGGGGGCTTACAGTATTAAACGAATAGAATATCGTTATTTAACTACGATATTTACAAGTTTACCAGGTACATAAATAACTTTTACAATATTTTTACCTTCTGTAAACTCTTGAACACGGCTAGACTCTTTAGCCAATGTTTCTAATTCTTCTTTTGTAATATTTACGGAAACAGTAAGTTTATCACGAACTTTACCATTTACTTGTAATACTACCTCTACTTCATCTACAACGAGAGCTGCCTCTTCGTATACAGGCCATTTTTCAGCGTGGATGGATGTAGTTTCACCCAATTCATGCCACAACTCTTCTGTCATATGAGGAACAAATGGTGCTAAAAGAAGTAATAAGGAATGAGTTAATTCATTAGCTAAAGCACTATTGATTGTTTCAGCTTTGTCCTTATGAGCGTACATAGCATTTACTAGTTCCATGATAGCAGAAATCGCAGTGTTGAAGTTGAAGTTGTTATCGAGGTCTTCTGTTACCTTTTTGATAACACGGTGTAATTCACGACGCAATGCAAATTCGTCTTTTGTAAGTTCACCAGTTACATTTTTCTTAGCTTCTTCGTTGTACGCATCAACAATACGCCATACACGACCTAAGAAACGGTAAGAACCTTCAACGCCTTGGTCAGACCAATCAAGGTCACGATCTACAGGAGCTGCAAATAGAATGAACAAACGTGCAGTATCTGCACCATAAGTATTGATAATTTCTTCTGGAGAAACTACATTACCTTTGGATTTAGACATTTTGCTGCCTTCTTTAAGAACCATACCTTGTGTTAACAAACCACGGAATGGCTCATTAGCTTCGATAAGGCCTAAATCGTGAATAACTTTCACAAAGAATCGAGAGTACAACAAGTGCAAGATAGCATGTTCAATACCACCGATATATTGGTCAACGTTCATCCAGTAGTTAGCGATTTTTTTATCGAATGGAGCTTGGTCATTTTTAGCATCTGTATAGCGCAAGAAGTACCAAGAGGAATCGATAAATGTGTCCATTGTGTCTGTTTCACGGCGTGCAGGACCACCACATTTAGGACATGTAGTATTTAGGAAGCTTTCAGATGTAGCCAATGGAGATACAGCACCAGATTCAAATTTAACATCCTCTGGCAAGCGTACTGGTAACTCTTCTTCAGGAACAAGTTGTTCACCGCATTTTTCACAATATACTACAGGGATTGGCACGCCCCAGTAACGTTGACGAGAAATCAACCAGTCACGAAGACGGAAGTTTACTTTACCTTCACCAATGCCGCGTTCGTTAAGAGCAGCTGTAATAGTTTTACGAGCCTCTTCAGATGTTTGGCCATTATATTCACCAGAGTTAACGAGGATACCATCTTCATGGTACCATTCTTGCCATTTTTCAAGGCTGTATTCTTCACTTTCACGAGCTACAACTTGTTTAATAGGCAAATCATATTTGTGAGCAAATTCCCAGTCACGTTCATCATGTGCAGGGGAACCCATTACGGCACCAGTACCATAGTCTACCAATACATAGTTTGCAATCCACACAGGAACTTGTTCGCCAGACATTGGGTTTACTGCATAGGAACCAGTGAACATACCTTCTTTAGGTGCTTCTGTAGATGTACGGTCAATATCACTCATATTGCGCATACGTGTAATGAAAGCTTCTAATTCAGCTTTGTTAGGAGCATTTTCAATAAGACGTTCTACATATGGATGTTCAGGAGCCAATACTACATAGCTTACGCCATAAATAGTATCAACCCGTGTAGTATACACAGATACGCGTTCATTAATGGATGGCACTTCAAAGGAGAATTCTGTACCTTCAGAGCGGCCAATCCAGTTCTTTTGCATCAATTTAACGCGTTGTGGCCAATGATCAAGAGTGTCCAAATCAGTTAACAAGCGATCAGCATATTCTGTAATGCGCAAGAACCATTGAGACAAGTCTTTTTTCTCAACTGGGTTGTCACAACGCCAGCAAGCGCCATCGATAACTTGTTCGTTAGCCAATACAGTATGACAAGTTTCGCACCAGTTTACTTTCGCTTCTTTTTTATAAGCTAAGCCTTTTTTATAAAATTGTTGGAAGAACCATTGGGTCCATTTGTAATAATCTTCTTTACATGTTGCAACTTCACGGTCCCAATCATAGGACAAGCCAAGTGCTTTTTGTTGCAATTTCATGTTCTCGATATTGTCCAGTGTCCATGTTTTAGGTGCAATACCATGTTTGATAGCCGCATTTTCAGCAGGCATACCAAAGGAGTCCCAGCCCATTGGATGCAACACGTTGAAGCCCTTCATTTTTTTGAAACGAGCTACTACGTCACCGATGGAATAGTTACGCACGTGACCCATGTGTAAGTTACCAGATGGGTACGGGAACATTTCTAATACATAGTATTTTTCTTTAGATTCATCATATTCTGTTTTAAATGTATGGTTATCTTCCCAATACTGTTGCCACTTTTTCTCAATATCTTGGGCTACATATTTTTCATTCATGTAGGGGCCTCCTCATATAGTCAACCTCATTAGTTGCCGTTTTATAATCAATATTTTTATTTTACTACGTACTATGAAAGCAGTCAAACTCTAGCGTTTTACTACTTGTACAGATTTTGTTAATTCGTTTTTAGTAGTTGTATTTTGAACAGAACCATGACTCTTATAAGAAGCAATTTTATCCTTTACCTCTTGTGCATCACGTTCCTTTTGCGCTTTAGCCTCTTCTTCTAAACGTTTTTTCTCCGCTTTAGCTTGCTGCGCTTCTTCCTTAGCTTTACGTTTAGCTAATTCTTTTTCCTCTTTAGCCTTGCGTTTAGCTTCTGCTTTTGCGGCTTTTGCCTTTTCTTTTTCCTCTAAGCGCAATTTGTATTGTTCAAGTTTAGTTAATGGTTTTGTTTCTTCTACTACAGGTTCAGGAGCGACTGCTGTAGGAGATTTAGGAATGCCACGACCTAAGTCTTTACCTTGAATCATAGCGATAGTACTTTCATCTTCAAAGCCTTTACGCCATGCAGCAAAACCACCGAGCTGTAACTCTTTTACGAGATCTAGTTTCAAACCTAAAGACGTATTATCTTCGAACCAGATACGGTCAGAACCAGAGCCAGTTGGGATAGATAAATAATATAGTTTCAATCGATCATCCCAAGTCATTTTATCTTTATAATTTGCAAAATAGCTACCCGTGTTTTTCATAGCCAAAGTTTCGCCTTTTGCATAGCCATTAGTATCATGCCATAAGCGCATATAGAATGGTACACCAAGTACCAATTTTTGAGATGGTACTTCAGAAAGCATTTTTTCTGTATGGTTGCGAACCCATGGATAACTTGCTACAGGACCTGCTGTTGTACTTTTAGCCCATGTTTCGTCATACGCCATGAGAACTACATAGTCTACGGAATTAGCAAAGGCACTGCGGTTATATACTAAGGACCATTCTGGGCTATCAGAATAACCAGTTACATCAATGGATGTTTTAATATTGTATTGATGTAAATGATTAGATAAATATGCTACAAACGCTGTTAAACGATCACGGTCGGCATAATCAATATTTTCAAAGTCAAAGTTATAACCATCAAATCCGTAAATATAGGCATATTGTACAAGGTTATGAGCATATTTTTTCCATACAGATTGATCTGCTAAGATGCCACTTGTAAAGCCAGGATCAAATCGATTCGTAATCAAAGGCCATACGTGATAACCTTTACTTTTATAATCGTTAACATAATCAATACTTACATTAGGACTTGCTTCGAGTCCAAGGCTATGCAATTTGAACCAGCTTGGAGAAATAATATTATCACCGCTAGCATTAAGCTTTGCTTGATATGGAGTCCCCTGTGTTGGCCATGGATCAAAGGCCCAAGACAATGGTGTCTGCATTGTATAAGGAGCTTTTACTGTAGAGGCTTGCGGTGCAGGACCTAATGTTAATTGACCATTGACCTTTGTATAGCTCACACCGAGCATAGCTGGATCAGACTCAATATCAACATAGGTCATGCCATTTTTACTTGTAGTTGGCAATTTTACAGGTTCACCAACGGCAGCAGGATTTAAAACAATAGCATTTCCTTGTAACTCTGTTTGAGGTACATACACCGTATAGGATGTTTTATATTGATTTGCTTCGTAATGACGCGTTGTATTTGCTAAGAATTGGTCAACGGGAACCAATACCTCAGCTTGTACTGCAGTCGTAGATAATGCGGACATTACTAAAGCTGTTAAGGATTTTAAAATAGTAGATTTACGAATCATGAACTCTCCTAACTCTAGCCCCATAAGGGGATACAATTTCAATTTCTATATTATACCATATTATATAGAATTCATCTCAGTTGTTGCATGAAGGGTACATGTAATTTATAATTTACCTTATACAATACAAGTTATTACAAAAGGAGTTTTATATGCATCAATATCTATTTTTTATAGGTGACTTTCCTATCAGGGCTTATGGTGCCATGTTAGCCTTAGCTATCATCTGTGGTGCCTCGGTTGCCTATGTTTTATTAAAAAAAGACGGACGAGGTTGGCATGAACACATCATCGACTTTTCCATTACTGTTGCCGTAGCAGGTCTCATTGGTGCCAGATTATGGGATGTGTTCTTCTTTGATTGGCAGTACTATGGCAATCATTTACTAGAAATCCCCTTTGTATGGCAAGGTGGCATGGCCATTCAAGGCGGTGTCGTTCTTGGCACCATTGCAGGCTATTGGTACTTACGTAAAAATAATATCGACTTTTGGGCCTTTGCCGATTTATTCGCACCAGCATTGATTTTGGCACAATCTGTAGGCCGTATGGCAAATCTCTTAAATGGCGATGCCTTTGGTCATCCTACGGGCGGTAATTTTGGTATTCTCTACCCTGAAAGCACGTTGGCTCATCGCACCTACGGCAATCAACCATTATGGCCAGCCGAAATCTGGGAAGGTCAAATCGACATTCTTATCTTTGTAGCCCTCCTATTATTTAGCTCCTTTAAACATGCTAAAGGTCAAGTATTCGTGCTTTATGCGATTCTCTATTCTACAGCTAGATTCTTCCTTGAATTCTTACGCGGTGACTATGTAGACTTAACATTAGGCTTAAAATCAGCTCAGATGACTAGTCTTATTGTCATCATCGTAGGCATTTGTCTATTTATCTATTTAGGCTACTTAGAAAAGAAAAACCAACCTGTACTTGAAACTACAGAGACAGCGCCTAAAACAAAAAAACGTAAATAACTTCATATAATACGCAACATATATTGAGAATAAAAAATCCTTCATTCATGGATGTCCCATTGAATGAAGGATTTTTCTTTATAAGTCTAAAAACACATATAGCATTGAGCAATTTATTTTATAAGACCAAAACTTATAAATTTTCTTTAGCTTTTAATGCATCTAGTTCTTCTAATGCACGATTAGCAATGAGTGCATTTTTCTCTTTTTTCTTGCGGATTTTTTGTGGCCATGGATCCATAATGCCAAAGTTGACATTCATAGGTTGGAAGTTGGAACCTTCATAGTTAGAAACATAATGGCTAAGAGAACCGATAGCTGTAGTTTTAGGGAAGTCTATAAATGAACGGTCGTCTAAATAACGATCCACTTGTAAGCCTACCATAAGACCACTAGCAGCAGATTCTAAATACCCTTCTACACCTGTCATTTGGCCCGCAAAGAATAAACGCGGTTCTTTTTTTAGTTGGAATGCATGGTTCAACAACTCAGGTGAGTTGATATACGTATTACGATGCATAACACCATAACGAACGAATTCTGCGTTTTCAAGGCCTGGAATCATACCAAATACACGTTTTTGCTCGCCCCACTTTAAGTGAGTTTGGAAGCCTACCAAGTTAAACATGGTACCTTCCTTATTTTCCTTACGCAATTGAACTACTGCATAAGACTCCTCATTGGTACGTTTATCCACCAAACCTACTGGTTTTAATGGTCCATAGCGCAATGTATCTTCACCACGGCTAGCCATAATTTCTACAGGCATACAACCTTCGAAATAGATTTCTTTTTCAAAATCCTTTGGTTGTACTGCTTCTGCTGTTGTAAGCTCATGCCAAAATGCTTTGTACTCTTCCTCTGTCATAGGACAGTTAAGATAATCTGCGTCGCCCTTATCGTAACGGGAAGCGGCAAATACTTTATCGTAATTCAAAGATTCTGCTGTCACAATAGGTGCTGCTGCATCGTAGAAGTAAAAGCCTGTTTCACCAGTTAATTCTTTAATCTTATCCCCTAATGCTTCAGATGTAAGGGGACCAGAAGCAAAAATAACAGTACCTTCAGCAGGAATCTCGGTTACCTCTTCGTGATGCACTGTAATATTAGGGTGACCTTTTACCTTTTCAGTCACCATTTCACTGAACAAGTGACGATCAACGGCTAAGGCACCACCGGCAGGTACAGCTGTCGCATCGGCACATTCCATAATAATGGAGCCTAAACGACGCATCTCTTCTTTTAAAAGACCTACTGCATTTTCAATATTGCCAGCGCGTAAGGAGTTACTACATACAAGCTCTGCAAACTGATCTGTTTGGTGCGCAGGGGAACTCTTCACAGGGCGCATTTCATATAAGTCTACATGAATACCACGATTAGCGAGTTGCCAAGCCGCCTCAGAGCCAGCTAGCCCTGCGCCAATAACAATAACATTTTTATTATTCAACTGTTGTTTCCTCTTTTTTAGCTTTGCTAGATTTTTTAGAATTCTTAGACTCTTTAGTTTCTTTAGATTCTTTTACAGTTTCTTCACTAGCTTCGCTCTTTTTCTTTCTAGTTTTCTTTGGAGGTCTAGTTGGACATGCTTCATTGGAACAGAATTTCTTAGTCGTCCCATTTTTATATGTCTTTTCAACCATAATAGAACCACATGTATCACAGAATTCATGGGTTGGTTTATCCCATAATGTGAAATCACATTGTGGATAACGGTTACAACCATAGAACAAACGTCCTCGACGAGACTTACGTTCTACGATTTCCCCTTCTTTACATTTAGGGCAAGTTACACCTGTCCCTACCGTAATAGGTTTAGTGTTTTTACATTCTGGGAAGTTAGAACATGCAAGGAACTTACCATAGCGACCAAATTTATATACCATTGGACTATGACAGAGATCGCACGTTTCGTCACTTTCCATAGATGCAATTTCAATGCGATCTACATCGCTCGCATCTTCTAGCTCTTTAGCGAATACTTCATAGAAATCAGACAATACCTTTAGATATGTATCCTTACCAGATGCAATAGCATCGAGTTCTTCTTCTAGATCACGAGTAAAACCTGTATTGATGATTTTTTCAAAGTACGCTATCAAGAAATCTACCACTACAAAGCCTAACTCTGTAGGTACGAATTGTTTATTCGTATTTTCTACATAGTTACGGCTTACGATTGTATCTAGAATTGGAGCGTAAGTACTTGGACGACCAATACCGAGCTCTTCCAATGTTTTGATGAGGCTCGCCTCAGAATAACGTGGAGGTGGTTGCGTGAAATGTTGTTCAGGCAATACCTGTACAGTATGAGCAGCATCATTCTTTTTAAGCACTGGCAATTGAGGAACATCCTCTTTTTTAGCATCTTCATAAACAGCACTAAAACCTGGGAAGATTACACGGGAGCCTGTCGCTTTAAATGTGTAATCGTCATGAACAGTCAATTCAATGGTAGTGGATTCATTTTGTTGAGGTGCCATTTGGCTCGCCATAAAACGATTCCAAATCAACGTATATAATTTTAGCTCATCACGACTCAAGAATGGTTCTACCATTTTTGGCGTTAACTCTAATGATGTAGGACGAATCGCTTCATGGGCATCTTGAGCAGAACCTTTTGCACCATACATATTAGGTTTAGATGGATAATAATCTTCACCATAGTTACGAAGAATATAATCCTTAGCCATAGCTTGCATTTCTTTAGAAATACGCGTAGAGTCTGTACGCATATAAGTAATCAAACCTACATGACCATAGGAACCAATTTCTAAACCTTCATACAAATGTTGAGCAATCATCATGGTACGCTTTGCACCAAAGTTCAACTTACGAACACCATCTTGTTGCAACGTAGACGTTGTAAACGGAGGTGCCGCTTTACGAGAACGCTTGCGCTTTTCAATATTTGTCACTACTGCATCGGCTCCGCCAATAGCATCTACTACGGCTTGTGCTTCACTTTCAGTAGTAATATCGATTTTCTCGCCTTTAATATGAGTCAATTCTGCTGTGAAAGCCTCTTTTTTAGGCGTTTCAAAATTGCCTTCAATGGTCCAATATTCTTGTGGCACGAAAGCTTGAATTTCTCGTTCTCGTTCACAAATTAAACGCACTGCAACAGATTGTACACGACCTGCACTGAGGCCCTTACAAACCTTTTTCCATAATAGTGGACTCAATTTATAACCTACGATACGGTCTAATACACGGCGTGCTTGTTGCGCGTCTACCATGTTCATGTCGATAGTACGAGGAGATTCTAAAGCCTCTGCTACGGCATTTTTAGTAATCTCATTGAACGTAATACGGCATGTAGACGTAGGATCTACATTTAAAATGTACGCCAAATGCCATGAAATAGCTTCCCCTTCGCGGTCAGGGTCAGTTGCGAGCAATACGGCACTACTTTCATCGGCATAGGAAACTAGTTCATCAATAACCTTTTTACGAGTTACTAGATTGCTATAGCGCGGTGTAAAGCCATGCTCAATATCGATACCCATTTGAGATTTAGGCAAATCTCTTAAGTGGCCCATACTTGCTTTTACCACATAGTTTGGACCTAAGAATTTTTCAATTGTTTTAGATTTAGCAGGAGATTCTACGATAACCAATACTTTACCATCTGGATTATATACGCGAGGTTCACGTTGTTCAGGTGGCACAGAGGTTTGTAATACAGACTTGTCCCGTACAATCCCCATAGGAGTAAGAGCCTCTTTGGCAACCTTACGTTTTATCGTAGTACTCTCTTTTGTAGTACTTTTCTTTTTTGTTTCTTTACTAGTACTAGCTGCTTTTGGCTCGCCAATAACGATAGATCGTTTAATGGACAAGTATATCACTCCTAGTCATATTAATATAGCCTCTCGGCGGTTGATGCTCTATAGCCCCTTCTAGCTCTAACTCTAGTAATAAGGGCTGCAATTGTTGCAATGGAATGTGAGTTACTTTCAAAATATCACTAACAGTAATACATCGGTCATGAGGTATTTCACTCAAGATTAAACTCTTATCCAAACTAAAGCTTAACATAGACGGCCCATGACTATCAACACCCTTACATGTATTACTCGATAAATCCCCCTCTTTTACATGACTATGTTCCTCTTTCTTTGACGTTGAAAGTTTATTTTTTGCCGGTGAAAGTTTCTCTTCTGTGGCGAAAAAATCCCGCAATGTTAAATGATATTGTTCAACGATATCCTCATATCCAGTTAATACATAAGCACCATTGCGCATAAGGAACTTATTACCATCCGCTGTATGGTCTAATAGGTTACATGGTACTACAAACACATCTCGCCCTTCACTAACCGCCATATCCGCTGTAATCAAGGAGCCACTACTAGACTTAGCCTCTACTACGATTACACCTCGACTAAGGCCACTAATAATTCGGTTGCGTGCAGGGAAATGCTTTGCTGATGGCGGTGTGCCTGGAGGATATTCAGATAGGAGTAACCCATTATTAGCCAGTACTCTATCAAATAATTTTGAATTTTCTCTAGGATATACAATATCTAATCCACATCCCATAACAACAATGCCGTACCCCTGACTTGCTAGTAGTCCTTCATGACCATGCGAATCAATGCCACGAGCACCGCCACTCACAATTATAGTACTGTATTTGCCCAATTCTTTACCTAACATTCTCGCCACATTCCGCCCATATAATGAACACCGTCGAGCCCCTACAATGGCAATACGGTTTAACCTTTTATCTAATAAGGCTCGATTACCTCGCATAAACAATATAGCTGGTGGATTATAGATTTGGTTTAACATAGATGGAAAATCTTTATCTAGAAAGGTAGTAACATCCATCTGATATTCGTCTAACTTTTGAATTATATAATCAAGTTTTTCATCCCTAGCCGATGCTGCAATAGCACGTTTGTCAGCTATAGAAATATATGTATACCCTTTTAAATTCTCCACATTTTTAACAGCGTTCCATGCTTCATAAGGAGAACCAAAGTCTTCTATAAATCGTCTTACATACGTAGCTCCTACATTATATAGACTCTGTAGGCCCGCAATATAAATAGTATCGTCATATCTTGTCATATCATTACCTATTTACCAGTTCTAAATAACATTGCTTCAGAAATATGATGTGGTTCCACTTGTGGGTTTCCCTCAAGGTCTGCTATGGTACGACTGACCTTTAATATGCGATCAAAAGCACGTCCACTTAAATGGAAATGGTCAAATATATTACCGAGTACACTCCAAGCCTTATCGGTAATATGGCAAAGCTCACCTATGGCCTTATGCGGTACGGCTCCATTAGAGCTAAAGTCTAGGCCTTCATACCGTTTCTGTTGCATAGAGGTCGCTATAACAACTTGTTCTCTCATACTTTCACTAGTCATCGTTGAAGACGAAGTATCTAATAATTGCTCTAATGTGGGCCTTTCAACAGGTATGTGCAAATCGATACGATCCATAATAGGTCCAGATAATCGTTGCTGATAATTTTTAACCATTGTTTCCGTACATACACACTCTTTATGAGGATCATGATAATATCCACAAGGGCATGGATTAGCCGCTAAGATACAAATAAAATCAGCAGGATATATGTAATTTCCCTGAGATCGATTGATAGTAATTGTGCGCGATTCTAAAGGTTGCCTTAGAGCATCAATAACTTGGCGTTGAAATTCAGGGGCTTCATCCATAAATAGAACCCCTCCGTGAGCAAGGGTTACCTCACCAGGTCGACCTTGAATACCGCCTCCTACCATACTCGCTAAAGTTGCAGTATGATGGGGATGTCTAAAAGGACGAGTTGTAACCAATCCCGTGTCACCTAATAATCCTATTACGTCTTGTATACGACTCACTTCAATGATTTCATTCCATGTCATAGGTGGTAATATGGTCGGCAATCTCTCAGCCATCATCGTTTTACCACCACCTGGTGGACCTATCATAATACAATGATGATGACCTGCAGCACTGATGAGCATAGCCCGTTTTCCAAGCTCTTGCCCCTGTACATCACTAAAATCTACTGTATATATTTGATTGGTGCCTATATCTACACAATTATCTTCATTTATATAATCTACAGATTCATATGGCTCTAACAATTCCACTGATTGATTATAGTTTTGATTTTTCGAACTTGTAGATTTGCTAATAATCTCTTTATTTACTTTAGAGCACTTTGATTTAGCTTGTTTCTCTAAAATAGAAATGATATGTAGTAATGAAGATTCCCCATAAATGGTAAGCTTTGGTATGGCTTTTAAATTTTGACTATTTTCAACACTTGTAAATATAGTCGAATAGTTAGAATCTAAGCCTGCAAGGGACATAGCCAATGTGCCAAAGGTTGGTAATAGTGATCCATCCAAAGCTAGCTCTCCCATAAACAAACTGTTTTTTAATAAAGCTGAAATACTAGCTTTACGCCCTTTTATCTGTCCCGATGCAATGAGAACCCCTAAAGCAATCGCTAAATCGAGTCCTGCACTACTTTTACGAATTGTAGCAGGTGCTAGATTTACTACAATACGTCTCATGGGGAATTCATAGCCACTATTTTTGATGGCTGCCCGTACACGTTCGCGAGCTTCCTTAACGGATTGATTAGGTAGACCTACAATGTCAAAGACAGGCAAGCCTTGAGATATGTCTACCTCTACTGTAATAATACAACCATCTATGCCATGTAAGGTGGCTCCATATAGTTTTGCATACATAGGTAACCTCTCTAAAAGCACTGCGGCAAATAATGAATGGAACTTTGAAAGTCTTCATGCAAGTACACTTCGATTACATCAAAGGATAACTCTTTCCAGCGCCGTCTTTTCTGATGTAGATCATACAAAAATAACATGGCTGCCCGTTTAATATGCTTTTGTTTCTTCTTTGTTACCGCCTCTCGAGCCAATCCATGCTGCATTCCTCGACGGGCTTTAATTTCAATAAAGTGATACACTAAATCACGTTTAGCAATAATATCGATTTCACCTAATCTAGTTCGATAATTTGTATCTACTACTGTAAGGCCGATCTTTTCAATATATTTAATGGCCACCCGTTCGCCCCATTTTCCAAGTTCCTTGGAATCGAGTTCATTGAATGCTTTACCCGTACTAATCGTTTTCATATATACCTCCTATTTAAGTGTAGTAACTACAATAACTTATAGAATAATTATCACTCAATCTACATCTAAACTTTCAACAGGTAACACTTACTTGTAGCGTAGAGTATGGAGACTATAAAAGTAAATACAAAAGAGGTTCCTAATAGTCACATCGGTGACCAATAGGAACCTCTTTACGGTTATAAACTATATTCAATTTGTATGATAAATTTAATTTAATATAATCACTCAGGTTTAACCCAACCAACGATAGATTTAATAGGTTCAAAGCTCTTGCGATGTAGTGGTGTTACACCTTGTTGTTCAACAGCTTCTTTATGTAACTCCGTATAATAGCCTTTATGAATACCAAATCCATAACCAGGGTATTCGTCATCAAGGCTCTTCATGTATCGATCTCGCGTAACCTTTGCAATGATGGATGCAGCCGCAATATTAGCGCTTTTACTATCACCCTTAATTATGGACTCCACAGGAATCGTCAAATCAGGCAATTTCATAGCATCGGCTACTACTGCTTCAGCGGGTACGCTGAGCGTCCGAATCGCCTCATACATAGCTTGACGTGTTGCTTCGTAGATATTGAGTTCATCAATCTTTTCTGGGCCGTAAGAAATACAGCTTACTGCTACGGCTTCTTTCATGATGATATCGTAGAGGGTTTCACGCTTTTCTTCGGTTAACTTTTTAGAGTCATTTAAACCAGGAATTAATGTCATAGGCGGCAATATAACGGCAGCTACCGTTACAGGTCCTGCAATAGGGCCACGACCTACCTCATCGACACCAGCTACATGATACATACCTTGATCGTAGAACATACCTTCATAGTCATACATGCTCATGAGCCGTTGTTGTTCTTTCAGCTCTTTTTCTTGGCGCTTAATGTAAGAAGCGGCCAATTTTTGTACAGAAATACGAGTATCCTCTTGGGCTAAAGGTAAAATCTCTAAGGCTTGTTCAGTTTCAAAAAGCGCTTTTATATCTGCCACTTTTAATTTACTAAATGTATCCTTATCCATTTTGTGTGTCCTCACCGTTTTCAGGATAGTATGGTTCTTCATCAACTTTATCGAGAGTAATTGTACCTAGTTTAGTATTGCGGTAGTCTTGCAAGATGATGCGGCGAGCTTTATCAAAGTCTACTACGCCACCACTTACGAGACAACCACGACGACGACCGATGCTTTCAAGAATAGTATCCACATCTGTCATCTCTTCTTCTTTTAATTTATAACGTTCAACCAAAATATTTGGTGTATTCGTCAATAAGTGATTAATTAATTGTTTAATGACATGTTCTAAATCATACACATCATCAGAAACGGCCCCTGTCATAGCAAGGCGAGCCGCCGCGCGTTGGTCCTCTAATTTAGGCCATAATACGCCTGGTGTATCAAGCAATTCAAGATTTTTACCGATCTTAACCCATTGTTGACCACGGGTATGACCAGCCTTATTAGCTGTACGCGTAGCTGCAGAGCCAGCTAAGGAGTTAATCAACGTAGATTTACCAACGTTAGGAATCCCTAAGATGATAGTACGTACAGAACGGCTACGAATACCTTTAGCAACCCAACGGTCAATGATGGGCTTGCTCAAACGCTCTACAGTGGATATTAACTTCTTATTACCCTTGCCAGACTTAGAGTCGATAGCTAGTACTGTGATACCTTGTTTAGTAAAGAACTCAGTCCATTCCTTTGTAGCTTTAGGATCTGCTAAATCTACTTTATTTAACAGTACGATATGAGGTTTCTGACC